>SCPN01000427.1_pt1 | contig 102241 bp, 88 predicted proteins | sample 6106831 | NCBI WGS metagenome assembly SCPN01 (sample SAMN10720447, study PRJNA508395) | human gut metagenome | isolation source: Participant 1, 0 month
CTCTGGATAACCTAAAACTGGATGATGATATGTTGAACATCACATTGTTCCTGGCAGACCAGGCGAATCGATTGATTGGATTGGCTTTAGAACTGCGAAAAGGTGTGATGTAGCCTGTCCTCGCAAAGCTAGTCTCTCCACCGCACCTCCCACACCTGAGCAGAACATATGTAATACACCAAGAGCCATCGGCTATTGCCGATGGTTCTCTGTAAAGGGCTTTTTCACAGCCCCATTTTTTTGAAACCACACAATTCAATTTATTACTTAAAAATAAGGTTCAGCCCAAAACTATCAGGTTCTGGGTGAGGTTGTAGCAGGTACATTTTCAAGAGAAGCACCCTTTGCCACTACAAAAGTTACATTTACAGCACCACCAAATGCAGGAAGTGCGATTGCAACCATACCATTCTTAATAACTACAGGTACAGCTACCCATGTACCGTCAGCTCTCTGATATAATGCCTGAATGGTTTCACCTTCAGCCAGAGTAGTGCCGCCAAGGATTTCTGCAAGCGCAAATGCTGCGGAAACAGATCCGTACGTGAGCAACTGCTTCACCAGAAGCTGTTGTCAGGCCAACTGTGATGTTGTTAACAACATTCAGGTTGCCATATCTGTCTGTCAGAGACAGGGCATTCCTGCCGGTGAAGTTAATTACCTGTGTTTTTCTGGAAGCAAGTGCTGCTGCCAGAGATGCCGCAGCGGCCTGAGCCTGATTTGCAGTAGCAGGTGCTACCACCATTGCTACTGCAGCAGGATCTACAACCTGTCCGCTAGCGGTCTTGAAGGTTGTACCAGGAAGAACTGCTGACTTTTCACTGCTGACAGATGTAGCCTGTACTGCAACATTGTTGCCTGCTGTTCCGACAGTAGGGTTAACTACTACCTGCGCAACGGGCTCTTTTCTGGATGGACGGGCTGGGAGCCGCCATCGCGGTCATGCCCATAGAGCATGCGAGAATTACTGAAAGAACAATTGCCACTTTCTTTTTCATGTCAATCATCCCCCTTTCTTAGTTTTTGTGTGTGGTTTCTTTATATCAACATCCGGTCGACCGGACGCTAATACCATTATTAAGCTGTACTAGGCATTATCAGACAGCGTCATATCTAAAAACATATTACGTTTAAAAAAAGTATATTACTTGGGCATCTTCCCTTCAGCTACAGCCTTAAGATGTTTACCATAATTACTCTTTCCATACTTATTCGCAGCTTCCAACAGCTGCTCCCTGTCAATCATATGATAACGATACGCTACCTCTTCCGGAGCATACGACCACCTGCATATTCTGAGATCATCTGTATAAATCCTGACGCCTGTATTAGACTGTCCATTGTCCCAGTATCCAACCAGGAAAAACCTCTGCCCATTACATCACATCTTAGCTTTTTTTCATTCATATATATGGAATTCAATGTAGTGATTTCCAACTCACCGCGCGCACTGGGCTTTACCCTCTTCGCCATTTCGCTGACTCCGGATGGATAGAAATACAAACCCGTCACGGCGTAGTTGCTCTTTGGCTGACTGGGCTTCTCTTCCAGAGAAAGTACATTATTATCCTCATCAAACTCTACTACCCCAAACCGTTCCGGATCTTCTACATAGAAGCCGAACACCGTGGCATTTCCTTCATATGCATTATCTACCGCAGCTTTCAATTTCTTTCCCAAACCATTACCATAGAAAATATTATCCCCTAATATCAATGCACATGGCCCATCTTCAATAAACTCTTCGCAGATTAAAAATGCCTGCGCAAGTCCATCAGGACTTGGTTGAACTGCATAAGAAAGCTTTATACCAAACTGACTGCCGTCTCCCAGCAGATGCTCAAATCGCGGTGTATCATTTGGTGTGGATATAATCATGATATCCCTGACTCCTGCCAACATCAAAGTAGACAGTGGATAATAAATCATCGGTTTATCATAAACCGGCAGTAGCTGTTTGCTTGTTACCATCGTCAACGGATATAATCTTGTACCGGAGCCTCCGGCTAAAATAATCCCTTTCATACTCTATTCCCTTTTCTCTTTTATTCCACTGTCAGCACTTTTGTTTCAGATTCTCGGCTATCAACATCCAACCCTCTTGCCAGACTCATATAATATCCCATTAGCTGAAGAGGAATAACAGCCAGTGAGGCTGCAAAATGTTCATCTGTATTAGGAACATACACTGTAAAATCCACAGTATCTTCTATGTCGTAATGACCAAAACTGGTCAGCCCCATGAGATAAGCTCCACGGCTCTTAACCTCAACCATGTTACTTACCATCTTCTCATATAGTTCACTTTGTGTAAGTACGCTAATAACCAAAGTGCCTTCTTCAATCAAACTGATTGTGCCGTGTTTCAGTTCTCCTGCAGCATAAGCCTCACTATGAACATAGGAAATCTCCTTCATCTTAAGACTCCCCTCCAGAGAAATAGCATAATCTACCCCCCGTCCAATAAAAAAGATATCCTTTGCATTAGCGAACTTTGCGGCAAACCATTGAATACGCTCTGTATTATCCAATGTTTTCTCTATCTGCCACGGAAGCTGTTCTATGCTGCTTATCAACTGTTTATACTTTTTATCATCGACCTTCCCCCTGACCTTTGCCATCTGGATTGCTAAAAGATAACAGCTTACTAACTGCGCACTATATGCCTTTGTTGTTGCAACAGCAATTTCTTAGGACCAGCCAGTATAGAAACATTATCTGCTTCCCTTGCAGAACTACCTACCACATTCACCATCGCAAGTGTATGGATATTCTGGCTTTTTGCTTCCCGTAATGCTGCTAATGTGTCAGCAGTCTCCCCAGATTGGCTAATAACAACAACCAGATCATTTTTATTCAGTGGTCTGCATCTGACATTCATCTAGATGCCAATTCCACCCTTACCCGAATTCTCGCAATATCCTCAATTACATATTGTGCTGCCACTCCAACATGGTAGGCCGAACCACAGGCAACAATATGGATCATATCAATACTCTGAATTAACTCCTCCGTTAAGCCAACAGAAGTCAAATCAATTTTTCCGTCAATTATTGTCGAGTTAATCGTGTCTTTCACAGCTTTGGGCTGCTCATGAATCTCCTTTATCATGAAATGCTCATAACCACCCTTTTCAGCAGCCTCTGCATCCCATTTAATTTCCAATGTCTTTCCTATTTCAAATTATCCAGATTGAAGAAGGATATCTCCCCTCCGGACAATCTTGCCATTTCCATATTACCAATATAGTAGACATTTCGGGTATACTTCAAAATTGCAGGAACATCAGACGCTATATAAGACTCTCCGTCCTTAATTCCAAGAATCATCGGACTGTCTTTACGAGCCACATAAATCTCACCCGGATAATCCTTAAACATTACTGCTACGGCATAAGAACCGCGAATTCTAACCATTGTCTTTGCAATAGCATCAATTGGCCCCATCTTATATTTCTTATAATAATAGTCAATATATTTAATGAGTACTTCTGTATCAGTTTGAGTATGGAATAAATATCCTCTACGAATCAGCTTATCCTTAATCTCCTGATAGGACTCAATAATACCATTGTGTACTCCAATAACATTCATATCATCAGAGTAGTGCGGATGAGCATTATTTTCAGATGGCTCACCATGTGTTGCCCAACGAGTATGACCAACACCACAAAAACCATTGACTGATTCTCCTCCGTTTGTCTTGTTATAAAGATTACTTAGCCTTCCTTTCGTCTTGATCACTTCTGCGTCGGCAGAGCCATCGCGAACAGCAATCCCCGCTGAATCATATCCTCTATATTCAAGTTTTGATAACCCGTCAAGTAAAATAGGAGCAGCTTTCCTTTTACCAGTAAAACCGACTATTCCACACATAATAAAATTCCTTTCTTATGGGAACTAAACAATTTTAATATATTAATTCTTGTAATAAAGTCTTTGATTTATCATTTCTTTTTTTTCGACAATCTCGCGATCACAGTCCGGAATAGCTGCAATACACTATTCTTATTGAATAATAAATAAATTACATAGCACGCTAAATATTCTGCAAACGCCAGCAAACGATTATTGCCAAGAGTAATAATAATAAATGCACTCACCACCGCAAGTTCTGTGAGAATATCTTTCCATCTGACGTCTTCAAAATATTTTTTAGAAATATAACTTTCCATTGTAATACTTCGGATAGCTGTCACAACAACCAATGCTATAGTAATGAAATTAATATTTTTTACCACAAAAGCCCCAATAGCGCTTAAAATCAGGCTTAACATTACAGATATCGCATTTATATATAAAATTTTTCTCTCTTCTCTAAATGCTTTTAAATATGTAATAAACAGCATTTGTGTCTTACTGTCAAATACAATCAGTGGTAACAGAAGTCCTAAATATATTAAGCTATCTTTATACTGCGGAAGCCAAAGCCCCAAAATCCATGCACCAGGATAGTAAACCAAAAGTAGCAGCGGCAACAAAATATTTAACCCTGATTTAATTGTATAAAATAATGGCTTTAATTTTTTCTCTGATTCACGCTTCAGTGCAGGAAACAATACCATACTTACCTGACGAACAAACAGCAGAAAAAAGTTCGTCATGGAAACAGAAAATGAAAACTTACCAAACTGCTCTATTCCCCATGCTTTATCAACTACAAATCTTGCCGCTCCGACAATAAAATTTGATGCGAAAGAGGCTAACATAAGTGGTAATCCAGCACTAATATTGGTCTTAACTTCCCCTAAAACACTTGAAATCTTGTATGGTTTTTGTGATAAAATCGCCCTGCCCAGAAATGCTATAAAAACAAAGCTGCAGTATTTTGATATTATGTATCCAATAACAAAAGGTCGGTAGCTTGTGGTTTTTAACAAAATGAGTATAATAGCATACCCAATGAAAAAAACTTTATCTGTTATAACACTAATTGAAAACTTTTTAGTGTCATTCACAGCCTGGAATATCATTCCAAAGTAGGCAATTCCATTATCTGCCAGCATATAAATAGCTACACATATAATTACAAAGGAACGCTCAGAATTTCCAACTCCCAAACAGCCCGCAAGTATTATAATTCCTGCAATCAATATCTCCCAGGTAAGTGATAAATAAAATTGAGAGCCCAATAACCTATAATTAAGCGACTTATACTTTTTTCCGCCCAGCCTTAAATAGAGTCCATCACTTATTCCAAAATGAAATATATTAACATATGTAGTATAAAATATGAATAACTGCCAAAAACTGTACATTTCCACACCTAATATCTTAGGTGCAACCAGCGACAGCAATATACTTAAGGTTAACGATACCAACTGCGCAGTAAATGCAAACTTTAAATTAGAAAGAAATTTTGCCCTATTTTTCATATATACTCTCCATAAGCATACTTTAAACTTTCAAAATTATACATTATAATTACGCATATTATCAAAAGTAGTACCGTGTAGTTCAACGTGTAACGCAAATACAATTAAAACAACATAAGGATACCGGTAAAAGGCAAAATCAACGGAAAGCGCCACAAAAAAAATCAGAATTGAAACGCACAAAAAAATATATAATATTTTCCCCTTCGAACGTAAACTAATATATCCACAATAAAGCAATGTCAATGTAAACAATGTAAAACCTACAATACCACCACGATATAATATTTCCAAAATAAAATTATGTGTATGATTAATTCCAATGAACCTTGTTGTTATATCACTATTTTCATTTCCATAGCCAATCCAGGGAGATTCAACTATTCGAACCATTGCTTTTTCCCAAATAAAAATTCGTGTACTCAGCGTCATATCCTTATTGAAAAGATTTATAATGATATCTTTAAATAAGTTAATAAAATTTGTAAATACAAGGAGAAGAGAAGAAATATAGCCTGCTAAAAAAGCTTTACTAAGTGTTATCGCCTGCAATATACCTATTTCTTTCCGATTGTATTTTAATGATCGATACAAGAGAATAACAAAAATGATTACAGCAAAACTTATTACCATAGCAGTAACTGAATTCATATAAATATAAGAACCAATAGTAGCGGCAGAATATACAAACGCCCATATTCTCATTTTACTTGTTCTGTTAAACCTAAAATAATAAATCCAAATAATAACTAATACTGGAAACGTCCAAAATATAGTAGCATTATCTTCAGCTAAGAAAAAATAGTTTGAGGATAAACGAATACCATTTACAATAGTTTTCTCTCTCATTCCTCCATTTTTTCCATATACAAAAATTGTTACTGCATTCAAAAAACACATTATACTTCCAATACTAACAAAAGATGACAAATAAATTTTGGGACGTTTCGAAAAGCCCAACTCACATAATAAAATCAATCCTCCAACCGTTGCGAAGTTAAGTGCGCCACCTGAAAAATCAACAGAATTTCCATACAAAAGATTTAGAATACTTGAGCCACAAAGGAACCAGCCATACATTGCAACAAGTAATACAATAGCCCATGAAAACCGAATAGTCCGGGTAATAATTGATATAAGCCAATCTATTAACACAATAGTAAAAACTAAAACAAGAAAATAAGATAATAATCGATACCATCCATTTCCTATGACATATGGGGCTGGACGGAAATAAAGTAAAAGGATCGTGTTATAAAGCAGCGTATAAATATTAATTTTTCGATTAATTTTATATTTCACAATCTAACTCCTCAATTTATATTCTCTTTCCTGTTCTTTCCAATGCCGCATATATCTCCTGTTCCATGCTTCCTTTTCTTCCAAAACTGGAGTTTCCTGTTACTTTATCTAATTTTCGTCTGATAAATTCAAATATCATTTTCCAGGAAATATTTACTTTATAAGATCCAATATGTCTCAGAAAAAACTTACTGAATGCATCATGACATTCCCTATGATTTTGTGATACCTTCTGCCAGTAATAGTCATCCGAGAATTTATTGTTTACTGCCAGCTCCAATTCTCTTTGTCTGTCAGTAAACCATGCAGAATTACTTATCTCCGGTATTAAATTATCATTTATGTAATACGGAATAAGTTCATAATCTATATCATAATTATTGTCACTTTCTGTTATAGTAATTTGGGCAATTCCTGTTTGGCGACATAATACAGGAATCATATCTGAAATAAAATTTCCCTGCCCATATACAATAAGAGAACCCTTATATTTTTCAATTCCCTGATATACATGGGAATGGTGCCCCAGTATAATATTGGCACCGAGTTCTACAAATTTGTGTGCAAGTGCAATCTGTGCATTGGAGGGAAATGTAGAAAATTCGTCTCCCCAATGAACAGAGATTACAATTATTGTCTTAGGATCTTTATTTTTAATTTTTATAGTTTCACTAAAAATTCTTTCAATATTATCCTCGTATTGAATATCATCGGGTTCATACCATTCATAATGTACACATAAAGACAGAAAAGCCAATTTTATACCATTAATACCTATAACATATGGCCTTTCCCCTTTTATTCCACTGACATGTATACCATTCTGTTCACATACCGCTTTTGTCCGAAAAAAGTTATTTGTACCATGCTGAAGACAATGATTGTTCGCAAGATTTAATATATTAAACCCATTTAGTTTTAAATCTTTAATAGTATTCTCTTCACATGCCATCTGAAGTTCCTGTAAATTCTTTTTCTTAGGATGGCATACCACCCCCTCAAAGTTTCCAATGGTAATATCTGCATTCTTCAAATCAGATGCACATGCAGAAAACAAATCCTTTCGTATCCTTGAATAATTTGCCCCAACTCCAACGCTTACATATAAAGGAGAATCACAAAGCATCAAATCTCCGACAGAACATATTGTGACCTTTTTTTTGTCTGTCATATGTTTCCTCACTTCCTATCAGCTGCATACATAGTTTAATAATTTTCATATGAATAAAACAATTTTCTGTATATTGTCTCTCCACTGAAATTCTTCATAGCAAACTCAGAAATTATTTGGGAATTATATGTATAAATATTTTTGTAAATATAATCCATTGCCGTTCTTAGTTGGTCTGTTTTATCATGAGCAACAATTAATCCCAGATCTTTATTAACATATGAGGCCACTCCTGTCCCTGCTGAAGCAATAACCGGCTTCCCACAGGCCCACGCTTCTATTATCGGAACTCCAAATGTCTCATATTTACTAAATGAAATCAATGCATCCGCCTCAGCAATTTCTTTTGCAACATCCTGTAGTCCCAATGTACCTGTAAAAATAATTCGTTCACTTTTTCCTGCAATTTTCTTCAATTTGTTTTTATCTTCCCCTGAACCGACAATCTTTAACTTTACATTTTTATTCCCGCCAAATTGTTCACTAAATTGTCTTATTACAACATCGAATTGTTTCGAGGCTGTCAATTTACCAACCATTATAAATTCAAACTCTTTGTCATTCTTATTTTCACTGATATTTAGTGAAAATAATGGGGACACCATATTCGGGATGACATCCATAGGCACAGTTACATCAACTATCCTTTGAACTGCATAGTCTGTAACGAACTTCCTACAGTAAAAAAACAATTTACATGTGATGCATAATAAATCATCCTTTTCAGCTCATGCTTTTTCAAGGTATTTTTAAGGACCCTTGACCAATGCTCAGTTACAAAAATTTTTACACCCATATTTCTATATTTTTCAATCATACTGATGCTGCTGATCATCGTAGGATAATGTACATGGATAACATCTGGCGTTCCTGAACTTGAACTAGCTTTTTTCAACAGATTTTTCCAGCAGTTATCCTCATACTCCTCAAGATAAATACCTGCCTTACCTGGAAAATACAACCGTGAATATGTATAAACATTAACTCCGGATTCTTCAAAATATCTGAATCCTCTTTGATCTCCCCTCTTAAAAAAACTCAGCGTCAATGAAATATAAGATACTTCATGCTTATATTTTGCCAGAAGTTTTGCCTGTTCAAATTCAAAAGATCCCCACCCATTGTTAGATACTGTTGGATAGTCCCTGCCAATTATCCAAATTTTCATTTTCCGCCCCTGCCTCACAGTTTACTTTTTATTATATCTTCTATAGATTGAATTAAAGATACCCTGGGGAACCAATCAAAATCCTCCATAAATGTTGACGCATCAATAGATGAATTTCTTATATCTATTCCGTCATTTATGGTATACTTTGTCGTTACTCCATAGTTTTTAAGAACCTCTGCTATCAATGAGACAAGCTCTAGCAGGGTGATACTTTCCATACGGCCAAGATTGTATACGTTTTTCCATTTTGCAAAATCACTTTTTGCAGCAGTCAAAATTCCATCCGCTGCGTCACGTACATCTAACAGACCATACCGCTGCCTTCCACCTGCGACATTTAACTGCTCACCTCTTAGTGCCTGCAATACCATACGATTAACAATCCGCTGGTCATATCCAATTCCTACAAGACTTGAAAGTCTAATATTCATATACACAGAATCTTCAAAAATACTCTTACAGTATACTTCACTGCTATATTTGCCAACTGCATATCCTGTTTCCAAACACAATCTGTCGGTTTCTTTCGCCGGACATTTTCTTCGGGAACTATAAACACTTTATAGAGATTTTTATATTTCTTGCTCTTCCGCGCTGGTAATACCCTTGAACACCTTCGAAAGCCCTTCTGCCATTTTGAATCCATCCGCATTCGTTGGATACAGGCAGTTAATAAATATAAAATCAGATCCAATTTTACATCTACCATTAAGAAAATCTTCTAAATTTATAATTCTAAGCCTTTCGGCCTCAGCTGTATCATTTATCATCAGTTCAGGTTTAGAAGTAATAGCAATAATTTCATCAAAATCATCATCAAATGCTTTTTTTATTAAATTTTTGCCCAAAAAACCTCCTGCTCCACTAACTGCTATCCTTTTCATAGGCATTTCCTCCTGTTAAGCTAATAGCCGGTCACAACTTATCCTGTCACAATTCGTAATCCAATCCTCTATAAACCTCTTGTGTATCATGTGGTGTTAATACAATACTGTTTCCATCTGCATCTAATATTTGATACAGCTCGTTCACCTTATTTATTCTTTCAATCAGCTGTTCCTTTGTATCTGCACACAAATGAATTCTGGTTGTATCCTGAACAAGCGTTCCCGCGGAATCCGCAGGAATCGTATCTCCTACCTGGTTTCTTCTTGCAATATGAATCAGCCAGGGATAGGTATTCAATGCTTCAATTCCACAAAACTGAGCAATACTTGCGCCCGGCTGTCCTAAAACATTCAAAGTTGCATACCACCGCTTCATTTTGGGATTAAACTGCACATGCTTTCCCATACTCCCAGTCAAAGCAAACAGCATTAAATGTTCAAATGTATTATAATTATTCTCATATTCCAGAATTTGATAGGTTTTACAGCCATTCAGCCGCATTCCTGCTTCATAACAGTACATCTGTCCCTTATGTATAATGGCCTGAATAAACAGTGAACCATTTTTAACACCAATTTCCTGTAGCATATGGATAATAGCCGTATTATATTTTTCAATGATCAGATCCATATACCGTGAAGGATAAATATACAAATCCGGAGCTTTGGTTGCACTCTTCTGTGTCGTATTGAAATAGCGATCATGAACTGCTGCAAGCTGAATATCCCCATTCTGGGCAATATAAGTCAAATTGACCTCATCAAACGGCAGATACTGTTCAACAATAGCATCTCCGGAATGTGAATGGGCAATTGCATTTTGATAGCCTATCTCTAATTCTCCCGTCGTAAAACAGGGCATGACCCCTACAGAACTTGAGCTGTCAACAGGCTTAATGATTACAGGAAATGGAATATTACATCTATGTATATCCTCTATTGTTGATATAGCAACTTCCTTTGGGACAGGAACTCCATACTCCATACAGACATGCTTGAAGTATTTTTTATTGGTACTCATTTGCAACTGTTCAACTGTGAAAGGCACAGGGACATTTAATTTTTCTCCGATACGTCTTGTAATTGGACCAAGCCGTTCATTAAATGCAGAAATGATTCCGTCATATCCTTCATTCTTATATAACTCAACTATGGCATCTTCATCCATCACACTTATATCGTGAGCAAAATCTGCCAGACTTTTCAGATATGTATTTTTATTGTAATCTGCGACCCCTATTAAAACACCATTTCTGTGAGCAAGGTTAACCAGATCTGCGGTATTATTTATTCCACCGATCAATAAAAGCTTTTTCCCCCGTAAATCATAGCCTAACATACTATTTTTCCTCCCAATTTTACTATTCCACTATGCACAAATACTAATATCTAATTCAAACGGTATGTTTCATATTTCTTAGCAAAATGTTGACCAGAAATAACTTCCGCAAAAGAACAATCTTTCTTCTGGGCAATCCGAAGCGCACTCATAACTGTATTGCAGCCTGCCATACAAGAAAAACTGGTTCCCGCTGAGAATCTTGGATTCACCTCAATGATTTTATAACCTGTTTCTGTTCTGAAAAATTCCGCATTAACCACACCATTCAGTTGAAGTCTCTGCATAAGTTCATCACAAATACAATGCAACTGTTGATCATCAATTATTTCTACTGCTATACCGCATCCACTGGAATTTCTGAGATGTTCTGTGCGCTGCACCTGACACATTTGGCCGGTCAACGCATTTCTTACCAGATCAACTGCAATAATCTCACCTGAAACATACTGCTGAATAATTATATTTTTTATATCCGCTTCCTTTAAATGTTGAAAAAGTTCATCCTTATTTGAAATTTTTTTGCAGCCAATACTTGCTCTGCCTTCCACAGGTTTTACAAACAGAGGATAATCTGTATCACCTATATCCTCAATCCGAGAAAATGTTTTTACAGCTATTTCCGGCATTTCTTTCTCTATCCATTGATTAAATTTATCTTTATAATGACATATCTTTATCAGGGAATCATTGGCAATACACAGCTTAATTCCATGTCCTTCAAATAGAGAACGGTGAGCGGAGAGGTTGGCTACCTCCTCGTCAATGATAGCAAAGTAATACTCAACGTTCTTTTTTATGCAAAAGTCCAGCACAAAAGAAATATATCCCTCTATATCTGCTATTGCAGAAGGGAATTTATGAAATTCATCTACCTCCGCTGATGTGGCAACCTGGTTTGCAGGATTGATGTCTGCACCAATTATGTAATATTCATTTGTTTTTTTAATTTCAGACACTATATGGCTTGCTGCAACTGTACCAATCGCTGTAACTAATACTACCGTTTTCATGCTCCCACCACACTTTCCTGTTGTTGCGGCATATCCTGATTCTGTTGTTTAGCATCTTGATAATTGCTATGATAGTCATTCCTATAATTTCTCATACTCATTGCATTTCCGTTCTCGTCATAACCAACAAAGTAGGTTATACTGTTTCCACTTGCCTGGTTTTCCCTTTTCTTTAATGAAAAAACCATTTTTACAAGCATGAAAATCATCTTGCAATCTGTCGCAAAGCTGATATTTTCCACATACCAGACATCATTTTCAAAGGTTCTCTGGTACTTAAATATCTCCTCATTCTCGACATGAATTACTCTAGGACATTCAAGTCCCGGACGAACTATGCTACGAAGCTTATGCCGTTCGCTCATACGCTCATAAACAAATACCGGCTGTGGTCTCGGACCGATAATTGACATATCTCCTTTGATTACACTCCAGAAGTTCAATAGTTCATCCAGAGAAAATTTTCTCATAAACCTACCGAATTTTGTTACTCTCTGGCTTGGAGGTAATAAACGGCCGTCCGAATCCTTTTCCTCATTCATATTTCGAAATTTTATTATCGTAAAATGCTTTCCATTTTTCCCAACTCTTGTTTGTTTATATAATATGGGCATCCCAACATCAAAAAATGTACATATAGCAAATACAGCATTAAATGGGAGCAGAAATAGAAATGCTGGCACAGCTATAATAACATCAAGCATTCTTTTAACTACACGTGTATACAATGTAACTCGGGGGCGAACTTCTTTCGACAGGCTGTTTACGCGATCTAAATTTTTCTTTCTAAGATATCGGGCTACCTGCTCTTCATCTGTGGAAAACAAATTTGAATTTCCCACAACACTGTTTTGTGCATTCTCCATTTGTATTTCTCCCATTTTAATACAAAACTTTGCTTTGAGGATTAAACAAACCTATTAACAACTTCAATCACATAATCAATTTCTTCCTCCAACATACCTGCATAAATCGGGAGGCTGACCTCCTGTTGTGCAAATCTACAGGCATTGCTAAAGTCCTCCCATGCATATCCCCACTCTTTATAGCAATCAGCCACATATGGAGGAATGGGATAATGCACCTGTGTTCCAACGCCATTCTCTTTCAGATAAGACTGAAAACGTTCACGTTCTTCAACCAGAACAGGAAACAGATGATATACATGCTTCGCTTCCTGATATACATTCTGGAAACTGACAAATGGATTATTAATTTCGGTAAGATATCTTTTTGCGATTCTTTGCCTCTCTTCATTTCCAGCTTCAAGATATTTCAACCCAACCTGCAAGATAGCCGCCTGAACTTCATCCATTCGGCTGTTTACGCCATTGATTTCATTATGATATTTGACTTTGCTTCCATAATTCCGAAGAAGCCGTACCTTTTGGGCAAGCTCATCATCATTTGTAACAACGGCGCCTGCATCCCCCAATGCTCCAAGAGGTTTTGTCGGATAAAAGCTAAAGCAGCCCATATCCCCAAAGGTACCAGTAAGACAGCCATTGAATGCAGAACCATGGCTCTGTGCACAGTCCTCTATAAGAAAAAGGTTATGCTTATCTGCAACTTTTTTAATCTTTTCCATATTGCATGGCTGGCCATAAAGATGAACAGGCAGAATCGCTTTTGTTTTCTCCGTAATTTTAGCTTCTATTGCATCTGCATCCATTTCCATGTATTCGTCTGCATCTACAAATACCGGTACGCCTTTATTCTCGGTTACGCCTATTACAGAAGCTATATATGCATTTGCAGGACAGATAACCTCATCCCCTTCCCCTATATTAAGTGCACGAAAGGCCAGTATCAGCGCATCTGTCCCGGAATTAAGAGCTACACAATGCTTTACCCCCAAATATCCGGCAAACTGTTGTTCAAATTTTTCCATTTCTTTTCCCAGGATATACCAGCCTGAATTTAAAGCACGAAGAGCCGCTGCTTCATATTCTTCCTTATGTAAATCATAGGTTCTTTTCAAAACAGAATATAAAACATCCATTATTATAATTTCCCTTTCTATTCTCAAATTACCAATTGTCCTGCATAATTTTTACATAATCATCAAAGTCCCGTATATATTCACTATTGTCATAATATTCATTCGTCAAAACCATCAGGATGGAATCTTCGCTGAAATCATACATCTCCTTCCAAACCATCTGCGGCAGATAAATTCCTTTGTTAGGTGTATCGAGTTCATAAACCTTATATTCGTGATTTTCATCAATAACCTTAACTTTGCTTTTCCCAGAAATATTAAGCAATACAAACTGTGATTTTCTATTAGCATGCTTTCCTCTGACTAAGCTGCCGTCACTGCCGAAGATATAAAAAATGCGTTTAATTTCAAATGGAACGTCCTTTAAACCTTCCACATCCAAAAAACATTCCCGCCCATCAGCTTCTCTTGTATTTGTGAATTGCAACATTCTGACATTATCAACACATTTGCTCATACAAGTTCTCCCTCCACATTGCACTCCTTCAGCAATTCTGATACAGCCACGCATACAACACTTTTTTCTTTTCTCCAATTAAGCTTTTCCCACATTCCATTCTGCAGCAAAAGCCCGATCGCTGGGTTATCAAGCATAATTGATTCCTGCTGTAAGCCATCATTAACAATCACCTCAACCTCACCGTAAGGGCAGAACATCAGCAACTGGCTAGCAGCGTCGGTATAAAATGTCCGCTTTCTCTCTTCGTCTGTTTTGTAGATACAACATAAATGCTTAATTGCAAAAGGGATATCATGTTCTCCTTCGAAAAAAGATAAACCACCAAATTCGTTTTCAATTGTCCGGATGTTTATCACTTCATATTTCATAATTACACTCCCATTAACTGTTTTATCTCTCTTTATTTCCAATGAATTTGCTGATATCAATATTCTGATTCAGACAATTTATAATTTCCTCATAAATGTCCTCTTTACTTTTCATACATCCATTAATACAACAACTGATTTCTTTCCATCCCATTTTTTTACTGCAATAAACAGCTGCTGTTCTTGAACTTTCCAAATATTCAGGATTTCTTTCATGAATATCCTTTTTGCTCTCATCCCCCTGATATCTTCCTGCAATTAGTTTCTGACTAACCTGAGTATCAACATTTAAATAAATTACGATATCCGGCTTCGGTATTCCTAACAGTATGTACTCATAACAGAACAACCATTCCAAATAGCTATCCCATTGCCCCTCAGAAAGCTTACTGCATTGATGGATTGCATTAGATGTAGTATACCGATCCGCAATAATCACTCCACCTTCATTATAAAATTGTTCCCAGTCTTTTTTAAAGGAAGCATATCTATCCACTGCATAAAACGATGATGCTGCATATGCATTCACAGCATTCGGCTCATTGCCAAATTCTCCGCTTAAATACATCTTTACTAGAGACGAAGAACTGGAAGCGTAATCTGGAAATGATACTTTTTTTACTTTCGCATCCTGTTTCTGCAGCCTGTCATATAACAGTTGTGCTTGTGTAGCTTTGCCGCTTCCGTCCAACCCCTCAATGACAATCAGTCTTCCTTTCATGGATTTAATCTCCTATTAGATTACTTTTACGATTAAATTTTTATTTTCTGATTTGTTGCCGTCAGTATCTATTGTGTATAACGTAACCGGATAATCCCCCTCTTCGTTTAGCTTAACCTGGCCTACTAATTTTAAATTATTGTAAAGTGTATTATAATCATCTTTATCATCGCTCATTATCTCTATTACTTCATTCCAGTTTGGTGCCGTTCCTTTCTTCGTAGTTATAACATCTGAATTTAGTATTAATACTGGATTGGCTCCTGCTATACTGTCCTCATTATTCTCATCTTTATTTATTTCTTCCCTGCCTGTTTCTCTATCCGAAGGACTGCTCTCCATTCCACTCTCTGTTTCTATTTCTGTGGTAGGCTCAATTACAGTATCATCTTCCGTTTCGAAGATTTCCGCTTCTACAGGCAGTACATCACCGCCTTTATAATTGCTCGCAACAGTAAATGCCCGGGAGGCTTTCCCAACATTATTTGAACTATCACGTGCCACATATGTCACTATTACTTCTTTTCCATTTGTCCCTGCCACCTTTTCCACCAAAAGGCTGTCACTTACATCTCCATCCTTCTCATCCACGGCTGTTACACCATCTAGCAGCAACTCCTCATCAATACCGTCGCTATATACAATTTGATTCTCCTCATTAAAGAAAATCTCAGGGCCTTTTCTGTCCCTGCCCAAATAAAAAATAAGACAAATCACTAATAGTACCACATCTGCAGCGCCAATAACCGCTGCTATTTTCTTCGTATCCATCGACCGTCTCCTTTGTCTACTTCTCCGTTTCTACCACTTCAATCTCATCTTCCAATTCATCCAATTGCACCATGTCCAGTGCAATTATGCTCTCCTCATCAGCCAGACGTCTATAATCATCTGCAGTTTCAGTAGTCATCGCCAGGCCGTCTTCCATCTTATTTACTATTTTTTCTTCATAATCCCTTTGAAAGGAATCACGTTCCTCTTGCTTTTGTCCTGTTTTTGCAGACTTCAGTCCCTTCTGTACCACTACGGAATGCAGACCGCCTTCTTCTGTATTCCCATAATACTTTCCATAGTATTTTCCATAGTATTTTCCATAATAAGCACCATAATATCCCTTGCCGCTCATATTCACTTTATTCAGAATTACTCCCAGAATCCTACATTCCACTTTTTCCAGCTGCTCTTTTACCTTTTGAGCAAATTTATAGCTAATAGCGCCACTCTCAACAACAATAACTGTCCCATCGCAATATCGCGCAGCTACCGCTCCATCAATAACACTTCCCAATGGGGGCGTATCCACAATGACATAGTCATATTCATTCCTTAAATATTCTAACAGCAACCGAAATGCATCATTTCCTAACAATTCACTAGGATTCGGCGGTACCGGTCCTGAAAATATAACATAAAAATTTTCAATATTCGTATTACAGGAAATATCCGAAATCGATGCCTGTCCACTCAAATAGTGGGATAGCCCATATTTGGAGGCATTTGTCTTGTATCTCCCTTTCAATACCGATTTTCTCAGATCTGCATCCACAAGAGCGACCCTCTTTCCACCCTCTGCAATCGACAGTGCTAACTGAAAAGAAACGCTCGTCTTTCCCTCATTCGGTGTACAACTGGTAACAGAAATCACCTTTCTGTCCCTTCCAGAAAATTCCAGATTCGTCCTCAGTGTTTTGTAACTTTCCTTCGTCCTGAAATCCAGTTTCTCTATTGCATTAAAATTTACCGTCTGCATTGTTTCCTAGCTTTCTCCTTTTTCATTCCTTATTCAAACACCGACACAATAACAACAGAAAAAACTCTATTATGTTCCATCTTTCTGCCTATTATTTAACTTCTTTTTACTTTCTTTTTTTTCCTCTTTTTGTCAGTTTCACCTTCATTTAAAGGAATGACAGCAAGTGTAGAAAGCTGTAAATATTTCTCAACATCTTCAGGAGTCTTCACTGTGTCATCCATCATGTATCGAACCATTACGATAATGATGATTATAAATATACCTAGAATGCCGCCTACGAATGTATTCTTAAGCGCACTCGGACTCGCCTTCTTCATAGGCATATTGGCAGTCTCCGCCACATTAACAGCTTGAATATCCATCACATTCATAATATGTACGGCTGCGGCCTCCCGAATTGCATTTGCAATCTTCATTGCCATCACCGGATCCTTATCTTTTACTCTAATCGCCAGAATTCGAGTATCGGTAGGTGTAGTAACAGACACCTTCCCTTTCATCTGTTCATATGTCAGATTCAGTCCCATACCCTGCACAACTTCTTCCAATACAAATCGGCTCTGAATCAACTCCGCATAGTCCTTTGTAAGCTGCGTTCCCAACTGAATATCCGAATAGGTAACAGATGCATTTTCCTGTTTGTTCAAAATATAAATCTTAGTTGTAGATTCATAAGAAGGCGTAATAACCAGCTGGGTAAACAAAAAAACTCCCAATGCTGCCATAATTCCCGCAGAAATAATCAATGCCAGATTATGTACAAGCACCAAACAGATTTCCCATAAATTAATTTCTATCTCCTCTGTCTGCCGTATCGTGTTCTCTTCCATTCCTTACTTTCTCCATTCCCATTTCTTATCCGCTGTAATCGTTATATTTCGTTAAGGATTTTTATTTCTTAAATATTAAATGACCTTATCTTCAAGTATTGCTTCAGGATTTACTATCAAAAGCTTCTCCATGTGTTCTCTTCCTATTTTTTTTTGCAGCCATTCCGCACACTCTCTTAACTGCGGGCTTCGGCTCCCATGATTCCTGTGTGCGTCTGTTCCAACAAAATCAATGAGCCCCTGTTTCAATAACTTTCTGGTAACAGTTCTTTCTCCCATTCCATGCCGCCCCAGCACACTTGCCGAATTCACCTGAAAATAGCATCCAGTATCTTCTTTCAGTTCTTCTGCCTTTCGCAAATCCCTAACCACATTTAAATATCGCTCCACATGTGCCGCTATGGGCCAGTATCCAAAAGAAACAAGCCGGCTTAATGCATCTCTGATATAGCTGTAATCTTCTCCTGGAAGGAACTCTACAAGAATATAACGAGAATCTGCCAAGGTCCGTATTTTCCCCATTTCCAACAGTTCCCCCAGACCATGTCTATAAAAAATTTCATTACCCGGATATAACTTTATCGGAATCTCTCTTTTAAACGCCTCTTCCTGAAGATAACCCATACGCCTGACTATTCCTTCAGGGGTCACACACTTCCTGTCTGCCTTCTGGTGAGGTGTCAATATAATTTTACGAATGCCTTCCTCTGCAGCAATTCTCAGCATGTCCAATGCCATTTCCATTGTTTCTGCACCATCATCCACCATGGGCAGCACATGACAATGAATATCTGTAAATCCATCCATATCTATTTTCCATCCTGCTTATCTACTTTCTACTATTACTGTCATTATGCAGTTCTCTGTCCTTCACTCCCACATCACTGCATGCAATTAAAAATGTCCGCAGTACCTTCGCCGCATACATTCTCTCCCTTTTTGATACATTATTAAGCAGTTGATATACCGCTTCTGTTTCGTCTGAAGGCGCTTTTACCATTTCTGCGTCCGTCCTGCCATCTTCTTTTCCAAGAATCAGATAATCCAGTGACATATGATACAGTCTTGAAATTGCGATCATTGTTTCCACCGACATCCCGCAGCTTCCCCTCTCAATATCTGCATAGTAAGTGGGAACCCTTCCCAGTTTCTCAGCTGCTTCCTTCATTGTGATACCAAGCTGCCTGCGTTTCTCCCGAATTCTTATTCCTGCCGCTTTCCTGTCATATGTATCTTTTTCCATTGTTTCCCACCTTCCAGTACTCCCTGTTCTGGTGTACAATCTGTGTATTACCTGAATTACTTTTTCGCCTTCCTGTCTGCCATTAAAAATCAGGGAACAAATAAGTTAATTCAGGAACTGTCATTTCGCTAAATTTAAACTTTTGCGAAATACAATCTTAAAAATGACATTTGTCTACATTTCTATAGTATTTTCGACCATTTTTTTGACGGCTCAGAAATTATAAGCGCCCTTCTAAGCCGCCATCCGGTAACCTGCCATCAGTTGTTTCTTTCTTTCCATATCTGAATGCACATAGATCCTCATAGTTGTACTCACGCTGGAATGTCCTAATATCTCGCTCAAGGTCTTCATATCAAATCCCTGCATAATACAATTCGTGGCAAAAATGTGACGCAGCATATGAAAGTTAAACGCTGGAATATTCAGTTGCTTCAATATCCTCTGAAACTGGTACTGAAGGGTTCTGGGTTCCGTGTACTCCTTCTTCTTCCCCGGCATAATATACCTTTCCTGATCCTCCCTCTCCTTCACCAACAACTTCAGCAGATATTCCGGCAAAGGAATCTCTCTATTGGAATTGCGGGATTTTGGCCCTGCAATAACTATTTTTGTTCCGGTCTTGGATATTAACTTTCCCCCATTCCATTCACTTTCAAAGGTACGTATTCTCTGCATGGTCTTATGAATCACCAGAGTCCCTTTTTCAACCTGAATATCCTTCCACTGCAGCGCACAAAGCTCACCGATTCGGATTCCACTGCACCCTGACAGCAGAATTCCGAGGCAAGTCCGATTTCCCCGTTCCGCTTCCATCAGCAAATATGCTTCCAGCTTTCGAATACTGTCCTCTTTTGGAGCACAGGAATCAGTCAGCTGATTTTTAGGAACAGCAGTACAGAATGGCAGCTTCTGCATGCTATAATGGAATTTTTCTTCCAATATTCTGAAGATCTGTCCAAATAAGATATGTATCTGATGCAGGTATCCCTCCGACAGCCTTTTTTGTCCCTGCTGCTTTCTATATTTTTCGAAATACTCTCTATAAATATCCTCATCCAGTGCTGTAACCGGCAGCCTCCCTAATTGCGGCAGAATATGTTTTTCTGTTATAGAACGATAGGTTGCATAAGTAGATTCTTTCCATCCCCCCTTTTTTTCTTCCATCCACAAAGTAACAGCTTCCCCCACTGACATTCCCGCAGGTAGTTTTCTGCCGCCTTTTTTTCCTGACATCTGTTCCTCTTTTTTTAAAAAAAGCTTCTCCTTAACTTCTCTGTAGGATTTTCCATAAACAGATATATATCCTGGTTTTCTTCCTGCAATTCCCCTCGCCCGGCAACGTCCCTCCCAGCGTCCATCTTTTCTTTTATAGATATTTTCTCCTTTTCTTGCCATAGCTACCTCCATCGTCCTGACGAAAAAATTGACGGTTTAAAAATCAACTGCACTCGTGGCAGAAAAACCGATATTTTCTATGTTCTGAATATCATTTAATAAAATATTTAATAAAGAACTTACGTTACTTATTTCTATGAGCTTTTCAACAAAAAATGACATTTCAGTATTATTTTTTACATATTAATTGACAAAATATAAAACCTGGCATACAATAAAACTCGGTATTAAGTTAAGAATTGCCATAATATGTAAGTTTAAAACGTATATTGATTTTCGCATAAGTTTAAATTTTACGAAACATAAAAGGCTTAAAATAAATCCGTTCACGCCGAAAAACCGTATTTACAAAAAGCAGATGCTGCCTCAGCACCTGCTTTTATGGTAAATACGTTTTTTTAACATTCAGCTTCTACGAATTTATAAACAGAAGAATCTCTGATAAATATACATTTCTTTATCAGATATATTCCTGCTCATTTTTCACAGATTATTATGTAATCGCTTATAACGCATAAAATATATGTTTTAAACTGACCAGAAAAAAATTATTTTCATCATCACTTTCTATAACAATGGCTTCCCAGATCCGAATAATTACAACACTAACTGTAAAAAAGAGCCGGTAAAGCTTTCGACATAGAAAATTATATCGTATATAAATAATAATTAACGTTTATACGTAAATCACTAATAAACAAAGCCGTGCCAACAGCAGTTCTGTCTGTTGGCACGGCCCTATTTTGTATTCGTTGCTTTATATATGACAATTATACTCTGATGCTATTTGCACAGCAAAACAGCAACATCATTCACATTCGTCCCGGTAGCCCCGGTCATTATCAGTCCGTCCACCAGCTTAAGCGCATGATAGGAGTCGTTGTTCTTCAGCACCTGATCCACATCCACCCCCAGCTGTTCCAGTTGGCCTACCGTGCTTCCGTCCACAATTCCCCCGGCCGCGTCGGTGGGGCCGTCGGTTCCGTCTGAGCCTAAGGAGAACAAAAGGGCATCCTCCCTGCCGCTCAGCTGCCTGGCTGCGCTCAGGGCAAGCTCCTGGTTCCTGCCGCCCAGGCCTTTTCCGGTCACCTTCACAACCGTCTCGCCTCCCGCAATGACGGCAAAGGGCTTTTCATAATCCGAAGAGGCATAGGAAGCAATCCACTTTCCGGCGGCTTTGGCTTCGCACTGCATGGAGGCGGTCAGTATGTAGGGGTGGTAGCCAAGCTCTTTTGCATGCTCTGCTGCCGCCTGGCAAAGATCCTTTACACTTCCCACCACATGGTTTTCGATTTGGATGTCCCGGCAGGGCTGGCTGTTCAGCAGAATATCTTCCACCTTCTTTTCCAGCTGCAGATGATATTTTTCTATAATCTGCTTTACCTCCTCCGCTGTGGAATCGTCGGGATAGGTCAGGCCTGAGGCTATCATATCATCATTATCCCCGATGATATCGGAAAGGATGATAGAATATGCCTTTGCCCTTTTCAGGTATCTGGCGAACTTGCCGCCCTTCATGGCGGACAGCTTTTTGCGCAGCACGTTGATTTCCGTAATCCCTGCGCCGCAGAAAAGCAGCTGCCTGGTTACCGCCTGAATGTCGGCAAGGGTGAGCCCCGGCATGGGAAGCTCTACAAGGGAGGAACCGCCTCCTGAAAGAAGAAGAAGCACCGTGTCCTCCTGCGTCGCCTCCTTTACCAGCTCCACAGCCTTCCCAGCGCCCAGAACGGAATTTTCATCCGGCGTGGGATGCCCCGCTTCTATGATTTCAAATTTGTCCAGCGCACCTCTGGAATGTTCATATTTTGTTATAATAATTCCCTTTTCCAGCCGGTCAGCCAGAAAAACAGAAGCCGTTTTGGCCATAACCCATGCGGCCTTCCCGATGGCGACCACATAAACCTTCCCGGTAAAGTCCAGTTTTTGGAGAGAATCCCGGACCGCCTTGTCGGGCAGGCAATCGGCTATTGTTTTTTGTATAATTTGAAAAGCATCCTCACGCATACTATTTTCCTCGCAGCAAAATTTTTATGGGTCTGACCGGACAATCAGCGCCTGATGGATTCACCGGTCATTTTCTCGTAGTATTTTACAAGTGCACTATGATCCTTTCCTCCAAATCCATCCGCCGCAAGCTGCTGCATCATTTCCATCACCTGCGCGGTGAGAGGCAGTCCCATTCCCACGCCGTGTCCGGTTTCCAATGCGTTCTTCAAGTCCTTGATATGTAAATCGATTTTAAAGCCCGGTATATCATTGCCGTCAAGCATCATAGGTACCTTGGCGTCCATAACGGTAGAACCGGCCAGCCCGCCCCGGATGGCGTCAAAAACAAGCTCCGGATCCACGCCGGCCTTCTTGGATAAAGTAAAGGCTTCTGCACAGGCTGCAATATTAAGGGCCACTACAATCTGATTGGCCAGCTTCGTTGTATTTCCCGCGCCCAGCTCTCCGCAGTATACGGCGCTGCTGCCCATGCACAGAAGCACCTCCTTCACTTTGTCATAAACCTCTTTCTTTCCGCCCACCATGATGGAAAGCGTCCCGTCAACAGCCTTTGGCTCCCCGCCCGAAACAGGAGCATCCAGCATCTCGATATTTCTGCCGGCCAGGGCGCCGATTTCTTTGATGCCAGGGGGGCGATAGAGCTCATGTCCACGAAAACACAGCCCTCATCCATGGCGTCCGCGATACCGTTTTCTCCGAGAACCACCTGCTTTACCTGCGGGGAATTGGGCAGCATGGTGATTACCAGCTCTCTGCCGGAAGCAGCCTGCGCCGCGCTTTCACATTTTACCGCGCCGGCTCCCACAGCTTCCCTGGCCGCTTCTTCTACAATATCATATATCGTACACTCATGTCCTGCCTTTAATAAATTTTTGCACATGGGTTTTCCCATGATTCCCAACCCTATAAATCCTATTTTCATTCTCCGGTTCCTCTTCTTTAAGTCTGAATCATTTTGCGACAGCCAGCACAGTAAATATGCAAAACTGCCGATTCGTTTTTCTCACATATTCACCACATGTATCGGCCTGCCGTCAAGATAGGCCTTCATGTTTTCCACGGTGATATCCATCAATCTCTGCCTGGCTTCCCTGGGAGCCCAGGCGATATGAGGCGTTATTATCATATTTGGGGCCTTCAGCAGCGGATTATCCGCAGCAGCCGGTTCCCGGGAAATCACGTCCACAGCAGCGCCTCCCACCTTGCCGCTTTCCAGGGCTTCCTTCAAATCCGCTTCATTAATCAGCGGTCCCCTGGCCGTATTAATCAGGAAAACGCCATCCTTCATCCTGGCAATGGACTGTTTGTTGATCATTCCGGTATTTTTCTCAGACAGCGGACAGTGCAGGGATATGACATCCGCCTGCCGGTACAGCTCCTCCAAATCCACGCTTCTGATTCCATCCGTTAAAAGCTCTCCCGGAATTTCATGGTGGCTGTACGCCAGCACCTTCATCCCAAAGGCAAGCGCCATACGGGCAACGGTCCGTCCCACATTGCCAAAGCCGATAATGCCCATTGTTTTTCCGGCAAGCTCTGTCAGCGGATACTTCGAAGCAGAAATCAGGGCAGCTGCCCCATTCCCCGTTTTTTACCGCCTGGGAATGGTCGCCCGCATGATGGCACAGCTCCAGCAGAAGCGCCATGGTAAACTGAGCCACGGAAGCCGTACCGTAGGCCGGTACATTGGATACCACGATTCCCCTGTCGGAGGCGGCCTTTATATCCACAATATTCACTCCGGTTGCCAGAACCCCGATGAATTTCAACGCCGGGCATTTCTCCATGATTTCCGCGGAAATTATGGTCTTGTTGGTAAACACGGCTTCTGCGCCCTGCATACGCTGCGCTGTCAAATCAGCCGGCGTCCTGTCGTAAACCGTAAGATCCCCGCAGGCCCTCAGCCCATCCCAGCTTAAATCGCCGGGATTTTCCGTAAATCCGTCTAATATCACTATCTTCCTACCTGTTTTCATTCCGGTTCATCCTCCAGCAGCGCCCATGCTCTCTTGATCACTCTTTTTGTATTTGCCAGCACGATATCCGCATCCTCCTCCGGCCTTGGGGAAACCTCCATGGACAGCGCCATCGGCTCTTCCTTCCTGAAAAAGCCCTCCTGCCTTAAAACCCGGAAAAAGTCAAGCAGCTCCATCGTGTCATTGGCGCTGTTAGGATAGCCGAAACGGGGGTGTTTATCCCCATAGGCATCACAGCCGGGCTGCATCACCGCGTTTCCTATATGAAGATGGGTGATATAGGGGCGCAGGGTCTGTATCACAAACCGGCTCGTTTCATAGGTGGTGGGAAAATGGGACAAATCCACAAGCAGTCCGAAATTCGGGCATTTTGTCCTCACATCCGCGGCAAATCTTGCCGCCAGCGGCGCAGGGCCTATCAGCGCTGCTTTATCACAGTCATAATCAAACACCTCAAGGTTCACATACATTCCTTTGCTTTTGGCATACTCACACAGATGAACCGTGGTTTTCAAAAGCTGTCCATAGGTCTGCTCTTTTGTTTCCTCCTGCCATTTTCCTGCCAGGAAGGCTATCCCTTCAGCCCCCAGATAAGCGGCCTCATCGATTCCTTCAAGCAGCGTTTCCTCCGCCCTTTTTCGTCCTTCTTCGTCGATATCATTGGGGTTTAAGCCGGTGGAAAGCAGCCTGGGCTGCGCGCCGTAGCAAACCTTCATATGGGACTGGGAAAGCAGGTGCTTCACCCGTTCCCTGAGCTTATCGTCCTTGATCTGCGTCAGTTCAATACAGCTGAAAAAATCATCCCTGAGAACCTTAAGCAGCGAGTCCTCATAGCTTCCGAAGGACTGTCCGTACATGGCGGGCGGATAACTCATCCACAAAATGGTTCCCACCTGAAAATAAGCTTCTATATTTTCTTTCATCATATACCTCCTGTATATCGCAGGAACGCCTGCGATACTGCATCAATCAGTCGTTTAAAAGGGACCTTCAGCCTTCTCTTTCTTCCTCCGTATCCAGAAATACGGCTGAAAATTCCTGCAGGCAGGGAATCCGGATCACGATTTCCCTGTCTTTCTGCACCATCTCTTCTTCCACTTCTATCCAGCTTTCTTCCCGCAGGATTTCCGCTTTTTTCAGGGAAACGCCCCGAAGCCTTACCTCCAGATCATATACCGGCTGAAGGCTGCGTATTGGCCGGAAAGGCCCTGAGGTGGTGTTCACAAAGGAAATTACCTTCCTGCCGCCCTTCTTACGATCACAGGTCAGGGAAATGTGCACGCTCTCCGGCACCCGGGCGGTGAAAGAGAAGTTCCCGCCTGCCGCCCATTCCACCGCGTTCCGGTAGGTATTGATAAAATCCTCATGGCCGTTTGTAAAGCAGGCTTTATCCGTCTGATTGGAAAAATAGACCACCCTGCCTTTTCCATACTGCCCTGTCAGTATGGTGGGATATTCTGTCTCTTCCTCCGGTATCCAGGCATATTCCGGCGGCTGGTTGTAAATCGGGGGCACATAGGAGGCCGCCATATCATAATCCGCCTTCTGTTTTGTGCAAAGAAGAGTCTCCTCCTCATTCATTATCATTTCCGTCCGCTCAATATCCATGCCTGCAAAAACCGGGTGCGCCATCCTCACCTTTTGGTAGCTGTCCCATCTGGTGTCTTTGACAATTCCTGTAAAAGAGCAGCCTAACACATCCTTCAGGCCAAAATCCGGCCGTCTGCATCCTTTTTCATCATAAAGGGAGGTCCTGAAGGAAGCCACAAGCCCGCCGCCGTTTTCCACAAAACGGCGGATAACCTCCATATGCTCTTCGCTAAGGCAGGCTGCATTGGACAGCAGCAGCACCTTAAGCCCCTTTAATTTTTCATAGGAAAAATCCAGATCCGGCACAAAACGGTAAGGGATATGGCAGTCAAACAAAACCCGCTCCACGCCCCGGAGGAAGGTCCCGTATTCATCCTCCGCCATACTGTCCTTTCCCCACACATCCCGGGTGGCCCTGGAATAAAAGATGCCGGTTTCCCCTTCCGGTATCTGCCCGTTCAGAAACGGCGCGTTTTCCTTCAGATAATGGTAAATCTCCTTTTCCCCGCCCGCATTTCTTCTGTCCACGGCGTTTCCCGGATACTGTCCGTTAAAGTAGTTGTTCCACAGGTTTCCTCCCGCGCTGACCGCTTCCCACAGCCATATCCGGTTTTCCAGGCGGGGCGCTGTTACGTACCGCCATTTTGTTCCGTTCCCTCCCGAAAGGGCGACGCTCTGCTTTTCCGGCGCAATGGCCTTTAAAAAACGGATGCCGGAAGCCGCGTGGCTGTAATCCTCATATTTTTTCTCCGGCTGCGCGCTGCCGTCCAGGAACAGCGGGCTGACCAGAAAATCAAATTTATCCTTGGCGTCATACAGATCGATTCCTGAGGTAAGGGATGTGGAGACATGGTACATGCCGAAGATTTCGGAGACATATGCCTTATCCTCCCCGAAGCTTTTTACCGTGCGCCGCATCCTGTCCATATGCTGCCTGGCATGGATGGATTTCCATTCCCTGTATTCCCGGAATTCCCCGGAAGCATAGTCGGCGCCGGAGGGAATTTCCCTGCCGCTGTAGGCCCGGAAGCTTTCTCTGCAGCCGGGACAATAGCAGGGGCCGTAACCGAAGATCACACAGTTTTCCCACACGCCGTCCACGTCATATTCCTGTAACAGCTTCCGGATAAATTCCTCCGCATGGCCGCTTCCGTAAAAGCTGGTATAACAGGGCCTGTAAATCCGGTCATTCCATCCCATCAGCGGGGAGCCGTCCTCATTCTGTCCGAACCAGTGGGGCTTTTGCTCGTACCGTTCCTTCTCCACGCCCCTGAAATCCACTCTCACAATTATACGGAGCTGATTTTCATGGCATTCCTTTACCAAACTTTTCAGGATATCCTGGCTGCCCAGGAATCTGCCCGGCCTGCCCAATTCCGCGCCTTTATCTGGAAAATCCATCACGCCACCCGCGTTGACTACCAGGCAGTTGCTGTCTGTTTCCTTCATGTACCGGACTACCGCGGCCGCATCATACTGCGCGGCGTCCTTTTCCCGGAGCACGGTCTGCAAAATTCTTACTTGCTCCTGATACCAATATTTATTCATATGCAAAGCTCCTGTATTGTTCACGCCCTCGGAAGCACCGTATTGACCTGTCCGCCCTTCAGCCACTCCTGCAGGCTGTCAAATACAATATCCGCCCTCAGCTTCATGGATTCCTCCGATGCAAAAGCAACGTGGGGCGTTACCAGACAGTTTTTCGCATGCAGAAGCGGATGGTCTGCCGGCACCGGCGGTTCCATTTCAAAGACATCCACCCCGGCGCCTGCGATCCGGTCTTCATTCAGCGCATCCGCCAGCGCACGGGAGTCTGCCACCGGTCCTCTCGCCGCATTGATGAGCACGGCTGTTTTCTTCATCAGCGCAATCCTCTCCGCATTGATCAGCCCTCTTGTTTCAGGCGTCAGCGGGCAGTGCAGGGAAACGATATCCGACTGTCCAAGCAACTCCTCCAGCGTCACATAGGTAACATAATCCGGCACATTTTCTTTTCTGTGTCTGGAAAAAGCCAGAATCCTGCAGCCCATGGCATGGAATAGCTCCGCCGCACGCGAGCCGATGGCGCCGTAACCGATGATCCCCACCGTATGCCCTTTCAGCTCCCGGCCTACCAGGCCGTCCTTTGTGCCCTCTTCCCTGCACCGCTTCTCCACCTGGGGAACCTTACGGAACAGATCGATTGCCATTCCCAGCACCAGCTCCGCCACCGATTCATTGGAATAGCCGGAAGCATTGCTTACCGCAATTTTCTTCTCCTTTGCAGCTTCCAAATCCACATGATCCACGCCGGTAAAGGCCACATCAATGAACTGAAGGGAGGGACAGCTTCTTATGACTTCGCCCGACAGCGGCATATTGGCCAGCATAATCACATCCGCATCCTTCGCCCTTTCTATCTGGACAGCCGGATCCGTGTTCTTTTCGTAAGCGCGGAAGGTATGTCCTTCCTTTTCCAGCTCCTGTGCATATTTCTTTAATTCCGCTTCCGGAATTCCAAGGGATTCCAATAATACGATATTCATCTTCATTCGCTCCATTCCGCACGGTCACGTGCTTTTATTCCCGCGAGCAACGAGCCAAGTAGCCATGCTTGCATGGATATTTGGCGACTGCCGCGAGGGTCAAATACCCCGTTGCTTGCAGCGGGGTATTTGATTGTTTTTTAATTCAGGCTGACGGTTAAAAGTTCCTGCTCCTCCAGCCTTGAAAGCAGGATTACCCGTTCTCCGTTTTCTTCCGTTATCCTGATATGCTCTCCTGAAATAAGGCTGACGGCTTCCTCCCCTGCTTCCGGTACACGCAAAGTTATCCGCACGGGTCCGATAGGAAGATTGGCTTCCAGCGCTCCCAGAGGGACGTCACAGCCGGCCAGGTTTACCAGATGAATCAGGAGACAGTCCGTTTTTCCGCCTTCCCGATCCCGGCCCTGCCCGCTGCTCCTGCTTCCATCCCTTATTTCTCTTCCTGCCCCTCCCGTCCCCTCCCCTGCAGAAATGACGGTAGGCATTGCAATTCACATGGGCCGGCGCTTCCACGGAAACCGGAAAGCTCTCCCGCCCTGCCCATCTCACCGCGCCCTCCAACAGCCTCTGCGGCATGATCCGGTATGGTATCTGGCATAGCAGCGGTCAATATCCGCCGGGAAATATACCACCCGGGAACCGCTTTCCAATTCTCCGGCATAAACAGCCGCTTCCCCGCTTTTTTCCCTGATCCAGGAAAATTCCGGCGGATAAATGGGGAAGGCAGGGATGTAACTGCCAAGAGGCTGCAATGCCCCTGCGTTTTCTGTTACCCGCAGCCTGCCTCCGAAGGGCAAAAGCTGTGTGTCCGGCGTATACTTAAATACCGGATGGCCGGGCTGTGTTATATCCAGATAGGTATGGCTGTCATGCACCATCCAGTTATCCTCATCCGATCCGGTAATCCCTTCCTCTTTTCCACATACCCTGATCCCCATATCCTCATACAGCGCGCCCGCGCCCTTCCATTCCCCCTGCGCGTCATATAGCCCAGTATCCGAGGTGAGCAGCAGATCCTTGCCCTGCTTAAGCCACTCCCTCACCGCCGCCTCCTGGCTTTCGCTTAAAATGGCAAGGTTTGGCAGGATCAAGAGCTGCAGGCGCTCCCCATATTTTCCAATATCATCGGCATGTATCGGCAGAAAAGGGATTCCCGCCCTGGACAGGCTTTCCGTCATTCCCTTAAAGCTGGCAGCACTGCGTTCCTCCGCCCTGTCCCTTCCATAATAAATGGCGCTTTCCTGGTTCCATACCACACCCACATTGGCCGTATTTGTACGGTTCCTGAACCACTTCTTATTTTCTCCCACAAAACGGTACAGATCCCGGGAAATGGAAAACTTCCGCTTATCCTGTGTACCGCCTCCCACAAAATGGAACCAGGGTGCGATCCCGCCGCCCAGCCCCGTGAGCATCCACTTGCGTACCTCCTGCTGCTGCCCCGCAGAAAGCCGGAAGGTACGCTCTCCTTTGTAATAGTGCGCCATGCTCTCCGCCACAATTATATTCTCATCGGCAGCCAGCCGCAGCAGCGCCCCGTTCAGGGAATTCTGCGCAAAGCCGCTGCTGCGGTCCCTGGACTGATGATCACAGAAAATAAACGGCGCATCCTGCACAAGTTTTTTGATATCATAAAACCTTCCCCCGGTGGAAAACGGATCCGCATTCAGCATTCCGAACCATTTACAGTCCTCCCCGCCACAGTCCGAGGTCACCTGATTAAAATATTTCCAGTTTCTCACTCTGGAAGCATAGCTCCAGCTGACCCATTTCCGGTATACCGGATCCTCCCAGTCAGCTTTTTCCGGCAGGCTGCACCCGCATTCCTCTAAGAAAAGCTTCCTGCAGTTCTCACAATAGCATATGGTTTTAATTCCCGGCCCGGCCCAGCTGTTGTCCGCAAAGCCGTCCGGATGATATTTTTCTATGATTTCACGGAACACTTCCGGAATAAACTCCTGGTAATAGCCTCCGTTCACACAGGCCATATACCTTCCCTGACTCAGGATGGGCCGCCCTTCCCTGTCCCGGCAGTACCACTCCGGATATCTGTCATACATTTCCTTCGTGGTACAATTGATATCCATTCTGGCAATCACGGTAAGTCCCGCTTCCCTGGCCGCCCGGTTCCACAGTCCGAAATAGTCCTGTTCCCCAAGCCCCTGCGCCTTATACTGATAGGAAAAACGGCTGCGGTAATAGCTGACAATTCCCCCGCAGTTAATAATAACGCCTTCCACACCGGTCTTTTTCAATCCTGCGAAAGACAGATCGCATCTGACCGGATCATCCTCGGTCAGATTTACCTGTCCCCATAAAAAAGTCCTCTGATACCAGGGTTCCATTCTCACCTCTCCTTTGCAGTAATCAGTACCGCCTTATACAATCCCTTTACAGGAACCTTCAGTTTACCGTCACAGGCAATTTTTCTTTTGCCGTCCGCCTCCAGGCACTGGGCCTTCTTCACCTCCAGCCCGGGGAAGGTAAACCTCGCCTCCAAAGGCAGGGGTTCAGAAAAGGTAGTGCCGTTAAATCCGGAGTAATTTAAAATCTGCAGCAGGTATTTATCCTCCCCGCAGCGGTGGAAAAGCACCTCCGCACAGGACGGCGCCTCCACGCTTATCAGTCCTCCCTGCCCCGGTTCCCTTTGCAGGCCGTCCTTCCAGAGCACATCCAGGAACAAATTTTTAAAATCCTCATATCCCTGGGAATAATAGAGCTGTCCCGGCATCCATGGAAAATAAACGGACTTGCCTTCCCTTATGGAAACACAGCTCTGCTCCGTCACCTCATGGCCGAAGCAGCGCTCCGGCGGCCCATACATGCTGGCTGAAATCAATGGCATATAATTTCGGTTTCCTTCCTCCGGTTCCATATAGCGGTATTCCTTATCCAGATATACCCAGTCCCGTTCTCCGAAATGCCGGAAAACGCTTTTCGGTTCGGTGAGCATGTAGCTGCCCCGCACCGGCTCCAGCTTTTCTTTCAGCGTTACGGAAAACAGCTTCTTAAGGAGCGCCCCATCCTTTTCCAGCGCAAGCCCGGTCCCGATAATGACAGCGCCGCTTTTTTCCAGCGCCTGCGCAGCCTTTATCGGCAGCGCCTTTATTCCTGGCAGGATGATCACGCGGTAAGCATCCGCTTTTTCCGCCAGAAGCTCCGTTTCCCTGCCGTCCATTACTTCAAAGGGAAGGTGCGCTTCCTTCAGCATTTTATAGATGCCCAGATATTCCTTCCTGGCATCCTCCCCGTCCCCCGCAGGATTTACCAGAAGAATTTCCCCGCAGGGCTGCAGGCTGCTGAAAATGTCCTCATATTTTTTATGGAAACGGAATACCCTTTTGGTTCCCTCAAAATTCATTTTATCAGGATAGGTTTCAAAACCCCCGATGATGCACCAGTCCAGGTTTCCCCCGGCCGCCATGTCCCCGTAAAGCCGAAGCTCATTCAGATACGGTGAGACTCCCATGAAGCGGTAAAAAATATCCACGGCATTGATCACGCAGTTGCTTGAAAATCTGTTGTTAAAGGTTTCCTGCACAAAGGAAACGTTACTTTCGCTTTCCATTGCCCAGAAGGGAAGCGGCCGATCCACAGCGGAATTGGACTCGCTCCTCACCAGATCCACATGCCTGCTACTGTAGGTGCATACGGCGGTTTCCGGATTCAGCTCCTTTACTTTCCTGTAGATTTTCTCCAGCAGATCCTGCGTGGTAAACTTCCTGAATTCCTGGTATTTCCGATATACAGGATCTTCCTCGTTCTCCTGCGTGGGCAGCTCCATGCCGCCGCTGTAGAGCGCAAAACGCTTCCGGCAGCTCTCACACTGGCAGATGCCTACGTACCGGCCGCTGTAGTCCCTCGTCTGGTAACCGAACATATTGAAAAAAACCCCGTCCACCGGATAATTGCTGATCACCTCTTCCAGAATCTGCAGGGAGCATTCCTGCTGATAGGGCCCGTTGACACAGGCCGCCGCCGTATCATTGTAAAGCACCGGCTCACCCTGTATGGACTTGCTGAACCATTCCGGATGGGTTGTAAGAAACTGGATATGCGTTTTGCTGAAATCAAACCTGGCTATCACCCGGATGCCGTTTTCATGGCACCGGCACAGAAGGTTTCCAAAGAAATCGTCTTTCAGATAGGGGCTGGTTTTCTGACATTCCAGCCTTGTGGGATGAAATGCGGTAATGCCTCCGCATCCCACCATGCAGACATTGGCTCCAAACTCCTTCAGCGTTTCCACATACGATTCCACATCCATCCCCGCATCAATATCCCGGAGATTGTTTTGTATCATCCTGAATCTTTTTTCTGTCCACCAGCTCATCTGCTCCTGTCCCCCTCGTTTTTTCCTGTCCTATAAATAAATCCGCTGCACTCCCCGTTTTTCCTGTGGTCAGCCCCGCAAATGCGCAGCACTGACGGAGCCGCTGTAACAGTCCCGATAAGGAACTGTTATGGTTCCTTTACTCCATTACAATTATATCCCAAACAAGAAGGCTTTCCAATCGTATCCGGATCCAGCCGTCATTTTCCTCCCAGGAAACAGGCGCGCCCTCCAGTGCGGAAAAAACACGGGATACCTTCCCCTCCTTCCAGCCCCTGACTGCAAACTCCAGATGATGGTTCCACAGTATTCTTCAGCGGACGGCTGCCCACGCCGTTTACCAGATGCACAAGGAATTTCTCCCCTGCCCGGTAAGGATAGGCAAAAATCCCTTCCGGCAGCAAAGCCCCGTCAAATTCCGTCTCCTCACCGTTCAGATAGGAAATGCAGTTCCCAAAAAGCTGTTTCTGATCCTCTAACCCAATCTCCAGCATCAGACGGGACAGTTCAAAAAATCCGGTAAGTACCCTGCCTTTTCCCACTCTGTTTTCCAGCAGCAGCGGGATCCCGGTATGGGTTACCGGCAGGCCGGCGCGTTCCGGCGGCGCCCCCACGCCGTCCGGCGGTGCAAAGGGAGGGATGAGCGTCATCAGTTTCTTTGCTTCTTTTTCTGCCGACACATAAAGAAGCTCCCCTTTCACAGGAATATACTTCGTTTCCGTAAGCGCCTGATTCAACGCTTCACCCTCCGGCTCCAAAACGCCGTAGGCAGCCGATATGTCATGCCCCGTGCATGCTTCCGGCCGGATTCCCATAAGCCCGGCAAGCGCCTTAATTGCGTAAGTCTTCTCATGGACCGCTTGCAGGATAAATGGCCGGAACAGTAGGGTCGTCATGCCGGACATCGTGGGCGTGGATAACCGGCGGATAATCAAACTGGATGAAGCCCCATTGCTGGCGTTTGCAGAAGGTTGAACAGGGCGATCAGGCCGTCGTTTGGCGCGGGTCACTTTTTTCAACACCCGAAGCAGCCTTTTGTCGGTAATCACCGCATCAAAGCCGGTGAGCGAATGCCACAGCTGTCCATTGGCCGCCGGAATCTGGCTCAGCCAGAATTCATTTCGCCGCCGAAGCCGTATGCCTCGATGCATACCGGGCAGGTTGGACGTTCGGGCCTGAATTGCTCGCATATTGTCCCAGCTTCATGTTCAGCGTAGGCTTCCAGGAAAAAGGAAGCCTCTTCTTTCCCGCGGAAAGAATGTCCTGCGCCTCTGTGCATACCATATCCGCCGTTTCATACCGCAGATCCAGATTCTCCGGCAGCCCCGTACCATCCTCGCGGTAGGTGCCATAGTAAAGAATGACCGGAACCTCTTTTCTGCGTTCCTTTACAGTGCGGTACAGCAGTTTCATATATTGATTAACGGGCGTAACGCGAGTCCGGCTCCCAGTCCTTCTTATTTTCAGGAAGCTCCTTTGCATACAGGCTGCGGTATTTTCTCCGGCAGTTTTCGCAGTAACACTCCTCCATATGGGGCGCGTTATAGAAAATACCGTCTATCTCCAGGCAATCCAAAGCCTCCTCCATCACCTTCACGGCAAACGCTTCATTTCTGTATCCGCCGTTAATGCAGGTTGACATCAGCAGCGACCAGCTGCCAGCAACCGCTTCCATTACCATACAGGTTTCCCTCACTGGCGTCGCTCACAAACCATTCCGGATGCTGCAGGTAAACCACATCATCGGTTTTACTGAAGTCAAACCTGCCGATAACCTTAATCCCCAGCGCATGGCAGCAGCGGATCAGATCCTCCAGAAGATTTCCTTTGGCAGGAAGATATTCATTGATATGATGAAAGGGGATCCTGCTGCGGTACCAGGCGTAGATTCCCCCGGCATTTATTACCACGGCATTGGCCCCCGCCTCGCAGGCCTTCGCCGCGATTTCCTCAGGAACCATTCTATCTGTGTCCTGTATTTGCAGATTGTACTGAATCACTCTTAAGGCATCCTGCCACCATTGCTTTTCCATTGCTGTTTTCCTTTACTGTTTAATACCGCTTACCGCCACGCTCTGCACAATATACTTCTGCAGGAAGAGGAACATGATGCTCAGCGGAATGGCGCTGATTACGGCAACCGCCATTCTGGGGCCGTAATAAATGGAGTCCTGCTGGGCGTTGAAAACGGAAACGCCTACGGATATCAGCTGCTTTTCGGAGCTTCTGATCACGACCAGAGGCCACAGATAGCTGTTCCAGTTGCTCAGTATCTGCAGGATGGAAAGAGTTGCAATGAGCGGCTTGGAAAGCGGAATAATGATCTGAAGGAAAATCCTCCACTCGCTGGCCCCGTCAATATATGCGGATTCTCTCAGGGAATCCGGGATTGCCTCAATATTCTGTCTTGCAAAAAAGATGCCGTATACATAAGCGCAGGCTCCCATAAGCAGCGGCGCATAAGTATCCAGAAGCCCCCAGCTCTTGTACTGCAGATACAGAGGCACCATCCTGGATTCAAAGGGAATCATCATAACCGCCAGCATGAAAATGAACCAGAACTGCTTTCCCACAAATTTTCCCTTGGCAAACGCATAACCGCACATCAGGGCAAAAAATACGGCAAGGAAGGTATGTACCACGGTAACAAAAATCGTATTCATATAATATCTTACAAGCGGTATGGTATTGAAGGCTACCTCATAGTTAAACAGAGAAAACTCATGAGGCAGCAGTGAAAATTCCGGCAGGGTGGACAATGCTTTTCTGTCAAAAGAAAGAACGATACACCATACAAGCGGAATCAGAATCACCACCAGCAAAAGCAGCAGTACAGTGATTAATATAACTCTCCTAATTTTCTTACGCTTCATAGATGCTCCTTTCAGGCTTCTTTCTTTTTAAAGAATCCTGTCATTTTCAGATTGATTAACGTGATTACAAACGTCAGGACAAACAGTATCATAGCTCCCGCAGAGGCGATGCCGTACTGAGGGCTTTCAAAGCTGAACTGGTAAATATACATCAGAATCGTCTGAAGCGTGCCGCCGGGACGTCCTGCCGAGGTATTGCCGCCGATGATGAACAGATCCGAGAACCTGGCCAGTCCGTTGATAATGGACGTGATAAAAAGGAAGGCGAAGCAGGAGGTCATCTGAGGGATGGTAATGTACCACCACTGTTTCAAGGCATTTGCGCCGTCCACCTCCGCCGCTTCATAGATTTCACTGGGAATGGACTGCAGGCTTGCCAGATTAATCAGCATGGAATAACCGATGTTTCCCCATACGCTCAGGATTGTTGCGCCAAATCTGGAATAATGGGAATCCGAGAGCCAGCCGATAGCTACTTCATGGCCCGTCAGCATAGAAAGCGCGTTATTTAAAAGCCCGCCGTTTGCCTTCAGCACCACCTGGAAAATCAGCACTACACTGACGCCCGTTATGATATTGGGGAAATAATACCCCACCCTGAAAAAGCTCTGCCATTTGTTTTTCCCCACATTGTTAATGAGCGTGGCCAGGATGAATCCGATAGGGATGGATACCAGGCTCATGAGGGCGAGCAGGAAGGTGTTACCTATGGATTTTACAAAGGAAGAGTTATGCATGATCTTTTCGTAATTCTGGAAGCCTATGAATTTATCCTCGCCGAAGCCAAGGACCTGGATGTCATGAAAGCTGTACTTGATGGCAGTCAGCATCGGTATGTAGGTCAGCACGATCAGGGTAATGATGCTGACGAATATAAAGGAATACCATACAAGCTGCTTTTTTATCTTTAATTTCAACGCCTGTCTGTCTTTCATTGAACAAACTCCTTTTATGATAAGCGGAACCAGAAAAGCAGATGCTTTTCCGGTTCCTGACCAGATAGCCTTAACTTGGTTTAATTTAATGTGCTCATATAATCGTCAAGATTTTTCTTTACGTATTCCATGGCAGCGTCCGCATCCATGTTGCCCTGGAACATTTCATTCAGCACGGTTGTCAGGTCATTGGCAAAGGTGCCGAAGTTGCTGCTGTCGTAGCAGTTGTTTGCAGAAGCGCTGAATTCCAGCGGGCTGGTGCTTACAACATAGGAAATGGGATCCGCATAATCCGCAGGCATATACTCGCCCAGCTTGCCGCTTGCCTCTTTATTGGCAGGAATACAATAGGTATCCAGAATCCACTGCTGTACCACATCGTCCATTACCATGAATTTCATGAATTCCCAGGCCAGGTCCTTCTGCGTGCTGGTATTGCAGATTGCCATGTTCCAGTCGCCCATATGGCTGGAGGTGATTCCCTTAAATTCGCCGTCTTCAATTTTAGGCAGGGCTGCCAGCATATATTTATCCTCCAGTCCAGCTGCCTTAATTGTGTTGTAAGCGCTGTAAACATCCTCGATAATGAACATTGCCAGGTTGTTGTCCTGTGTATAGGCGTTTGCCATATCCAAACCTTCAATGTAGTCCGGGCTTGCATAAGAGGAAAGCTCTGTCAGATAATTGAACACTTCCTTTGTCTTGTCATTCACAAAGTTAACCTTTGTATTTTTCAGGCTGTCGCCCCACTCATAAATATCATTGTTCACAGCCCTGGACGCCCAGATATAATTCTTATTCGCGCTTGCCGCAGCGATCATGCTCATGCCGTAGGTCTGTTTCCCGGTTACTGGATCGGTTCCTGTGGTAGCCTTGGCAATGTCCATGATGTCCTGCATGGTCCAGTTTTCATAATCCGGGATTGCCTGTCCGTAATGCTCCAGGATTTCCTTATCAATCACTACCATAACCGGATTGACATTCACGGTAAGGCCGTAAGGCACATATTCGGAAAGAGGCGCGATCTCGGAATTTTTCCTCATGGCCATCATGCCCACCGCATCCTTTACCTGCGGATCCTTTTCCAGATACGCGGTCAGAGGTTCACAAATCGGCACAATGGATGCTCCGTGGAGAATGATATCAACATCTCCCGACAGGGCCGCCGTCTGGCAGGCAGCCTTCCAGTTATCGGGAATGGTTTTCTATCTGCAGCTCCACTTGGGATACAGCTCCTTCCATCTGTCAATCACCACATTATAGCCGGGCTTGGAAATACCGGTAACTGATATCCGTGCTTCCTTCCTCCCCAACTGTTGTGAGAAAGTCCGGGGCCATACAATTTCAGCGTGCCGCTGAATTCGGTATTGCCTCGGCGCTCTGTGTATCCGGCCTCCGCCTCTGCTGTCTGCGCGGTGCTTTCCGCCGCATCCGCTGCGGTTTCCTTTACTGTTTCCGCAGGCGCCTGTGTCTGGCTGCTATCGCTGCCGCCGCAGCCTGCCAGCATGGATACCGTCATCACCGTGCCAAGAATCATCGCAAGAATCTTTTTGTAATTTTTCATTGAATTCCCTCCCGTTTGTTTTTTATCTCTTGCTGAGATTGTATCTACATTATAGAAAGGGAAGGGAGCTTTTCCCATGTTTACGCAAACAAAGATGCCTTTGATTTTTGTTTTTGAAATACAAAAAAGGCATCTTACAGGACCAACCGCCGCATACCCAAAGCTTGAACGGCTATGCTTCAGACCTGGTATATCTGTTCTTTTCTTTTTAAATAGTAATAAAAACCGTTTACAAATTCCCTGTCGTTGTTATTGCCCAGCGGATCCACATTCAGGGTCTCCCGTATCTTATCCAGCCGGTAAATCAGGGTGTTTTTATGTACATGCAGAAGCTTGCTTGCATCGTTGAGATTAAAATTGGCCATGCGCAGCGCTTCCATAATTTCCTTAAAGCTGTCCACAAACTTGTCCCCGAAATTTTTTTCAATGGCATAGTAGGCCACCTGCAGCTCCGTCAGCGGAAGAACCGACATGAAGTACATATTGCAGTGATCATAAAAATAGAAGCTGCCGCCCTTTCCCATATTCTTTTTCAGCCATCTGCAATGCCCATAGCCCATACGGTAATTCATAAAATCACTTTGGAAGGAGCCTACATAAACGGTAAAGGAGCATCCCGCGCTCCTCATATACCGCAATCCGTCGCCAATGGCTTCCCCTACCACATATTTATAATTTTTCATCAGCTCCGGCAGCGGGTGATTCAGGGCTTTATATAAAAGGATGTCCCCGTCCCTGGTCAGGCAGATCAAATCCTGGGAGGAATGCTCCCTGCCATTTCGGAAAGCGCTCAGCACATTTTCCCTCAGATCCCTGCCGCCCTGTATGCTTATCAGCACCGGCATCCTGATGATATCCTCCTTCAGCTGCAGAGGCTCCATAAAACGTTCCCAGTCCTCCCTCTGCAAATCCTCATTATAAAGAATGATGTTTAAAAGCTGCTCCTTCAGATTCCGACGCTGCATTTTCTCATATTTAAACAGCTCATGCTCCAGCATGACCTCCACCGACATCTTGATAACCAATGCAATCGGCATGACCTCGTCCGGATCCCCGGTGATTCCGATGACTCCTTCCTTCCGCTTCTTATAATAAATGGCCATGTTGACGCCCTTTTTTACACCGAACTGGGTATTCTCATTATCCACTATGATAGTGTCCTTATCCCCCTGGATGATCTGCAGCGCCACCTCGTGGAACGTGCCGATTCTGGAAGTGTTTTTACTGGCGATAATAATCCCCTTTTCGTCCATAATATTGACATTGTACTCCGTGTACTGGGTGATTCTTTCAATAAATTTTTTGGCCAGTAATGCATCTATCATTGTATTCTCCAAATTCTTCCGCTGTTTTTCCCTATTGTTATTTATGTATGATACCATTTTCTAATTATAACGATTAGTTTTTGAAAAACAAAACGCGGTAGGGTTTTTGGTTTTAAAATACAAAGATAGATAATTTGCGATTGGGATTTACGGAAAAAACTGCCGGGATATTTTCACGGCAGTTTCAACACAAATCAACAATTTTAATTCACCACATTAATCCATTTACCTTCAACAAATGCTTTAAGATTTGCTACTGCAACATCCATAAGTCTTTGCCTGCTTTCCTTAGGCGCCCATGCAATATGGGGAGTTAAAATACTGTTATAACATCCCAAAAGCGGATTATCGGGCCTGATTGGCTCTGTCGAGACCACGTCACATGCTGCGGCATAAACCTTTCCTTCATGTAAAGCTTTTGCCAGGTCTTCTTCCTTAATTAACGGTCCCCTGCTTGTATTAATGAGAATTACTCCGTCTTTCATCTTCTTAATATTTTTCTCATTAATAATCCCTTCCGTTTCCGGAAATAAAGGACAATTCAATGAAATAACATCTGCCTCTTTCAGTAATTCATCAAGCGTTACATAAGTTCCAATCTCTTTCCCGCTTTCATTCTGATGGGCATCATATGCCAGTACCTGCATACCGAAGGCTTTTGCCAGTTTTCCTACTGCCTGACCAATACGGCCAAATCCAATAATTCCCATTTTCTTTCCAGTCAGTTCCATCAGAGGATATTTCCAAAAACACCAGTCTGCGTTATTGGACCATTCTCCTTTTTTTACCGCTTCCGAGTGTTCCATAACATGGTGGCAGATTTCAAGCAGTAACGCGAAGGTCATTTGGGCAACTGCTGTCGTCCCATAAGTAGGGATATTGCATACCGGTATTCCCCGTTCTCTTGCTGCTTTAATGTCAATTACATTATAACCCGTTGCCAATACACCAACATACCTGATCTGCGGACAGGCCTCAAAAACAGCTTTATCCAACGGAGTCTTATTAACAATTACTGCTTCGGCATCCCCAATTCTGTCTATTACCTCTTCCTTAGCTGTTCTGTCGTATACAGTCAAATCACCAAGGCTTTCAAAACCTTCCCAGCTTAAATCGCCGGGATTTTCCGTATAGCCATCTAAAATAACGATCTTCATTTTATTTTCCTTTCCCTTTTTCCTGTCCATCACACTTAAATTCTTACAACAGCAGCATCCTTCTTTGATATCCGAACAAGTATACTGTTATTTTCCGTTTGTTTAAAATCAATCCCTCTTAAAAGTACTGGATTTTTTATTTCCTCTGAAAAAACAATTTCAATACTTTGCTCTAAATTTGAAAAATTATAAATCCATGCGTATTTTTCTCCATTGCTTTCCCAAAGACGGATTGTGACCTCCTGATTATAAGGCACATATGCCCTGGGCTGTATGCCTGCTAATCTAAGAAGCGATGAAAACCATCTTCTGCTGACTTCACTTGCATGATGCTGATATCCATACCCCGGCATTGAACCCACAATCATTGCTTTACCGTTTCCATAATTACTGGAAACAATCGCAATTTCCCCATTTGAATAATACCCTTCCGCTTTTCCTTGTGTCAATTGAAATGCCTGCCGATAGACACCTGCACAGATTCTTCCCTGTACTGAATCAATGGCTAAATTTTTATTTGCATCTGGCCCCAGATGAACGGAAGACTGAACACAACCAAATACTTCCTCAAACCCTCTGTTTGGCTGCATTGTTTCAATCGCATGACCTGTATCATTAAAATAGCCAAAGCAGCCTTCGCTTACCAGAGTACCTCCCTCTTTTGTCCAACTCATCAGTTTTTTCATATCCCGATCTGAAATACCAACAGGATAAGGAATATATATCATGTCATAATTATCAATTTGTGCCATCCTGATAATATCAGCCTGTATTCCTGAGTCCACAAATGCTTGATAGGAGCCTTTCAGACAATCCGCATAAATGTTCGTATCCTCAAATAATGAATAACAAAGTGCCTGTGAATCTTCCAGAAGTAATAAACCAATCTGCCCTTTTACCGTTTTCGCTTTCCATAACTCTTTTGTTGTTTCGTCGTGGCACCAGGCTGCAAGCTTCCTGACTTCTTCCGACCTTACTGTCCGTTCCCCATTCGGTGCATACCATCCATATGCCTGGAATAAACGACCTTCATTCAGTCCTCTGTATCGTGGATTAATAAATGCTGTTGCTCCGGTTCCAATACTCATTAAAGCATCCATCCGAATATTGTCAGGAGATGCCATTTCATCTTTTCTCGTTTCAGCTTCCGTTTTGTCACTTCTATTTTCCCATGTTGCATCCCCTATGGCCTCTGCCCTCCAAAATTCTTTATCTCCGGATGCAGAACGGATCATATCTCCTCCCATTAAGGCGCTGCATTTATTCTCATACCAGAGTGTATATCCAAAAATATCCGGATGTTTCGCATATCTCCAGTCGTCTCCGCAGCATGTCGCAATATCACTATGTGCTTTGGCATTTCCATGAGCGATAATCTTATGGGTAGTATCTGCCTGTCTCAAAACATTAATTCTAAATTGGAACCACCTTTCCTGTTGATCATTTTGAAATCGGATCATATCAAAACTCCGGATGAGGCCCAATCATTCTGGGTAATCTGATCTGTGACCAATCCAACTGTGGCTGGCACCATACACTATGAAGTTTATCCAGCGTCCCATATTTGTTTTCAGCCACTCCCTGAAATTCCTTTTCCGTTGCATCACAGTAACATAAACCTTCCGGACTGTATAAGGAACACTCATTCCATACATCATAACCGAGAATACCATCAACTCCTCTATAGTGTTCTCCCATGGCCTGCAGGAATCCGGCAACCCCATCTCTCACCTGCTTGTGATCCATGCACATAGAATGTGTTCCTCCTGCCATGGAGCTGTCATTCATTTTATTAAATTTCTTATGACCATCCTTATCGCAAATTCGCGCATCCTGATTTTCAGCAAAAAACCAGTCGGGAATAATGGTTGACATTTCCGCAATAACGGTTTTAATGCCGTATTTATTTCCCAATGCTATTAGTTTATCGTACGGTTCCCAGTTAAAAACTCCCGGCGAAGTTTCAATGGCTGCCCAGGGAAACCAATGTCTGAAATGTGTAATTCCATCTTCCGCAGCCTTTTTATAATCCTTCTCCCAATCCTGTTCTGCCGGAGCCGAATATCTAAAATATACAGCGCCAAAATCTATTGTTTTTTCTGTACTCATAATATGTTTCCTTTCTTATCCTTTTACAGCCCCGGCTGCAATTCCCTCAACAATATTCTTTTGCAGTGCAAAATAAGTAATCAATAAAGGAAGCATTGATAATAAATAACTTGCAAAAATCAAATTCCATTGTGTGCTTGCCTCGCTTCTGAATACATATTGCACTAATGTCAATGTCTGATGCTTCTTAGTCTGCAGAATTAATAACGGATACAAAAAATCATTCCAAATTGACATCGTATCCAAAATTATTAGCGTAGAAACAACATGTTTCAATAAAGGAAAATAAATTTTCCAATACATTTTAAATGGGCTGCAGCCATCTATTACCGCTGACTCTGCCAAATCATTCGGCACACTTCTAATGAACCCCATAAAAAGAAATACCGCAAATGGAATATTTCTTCCAATATAAGAAATGCATATACCAGGAATCGAATCCATAAGGCTTAAATTTTTCATTAACTTTACAGAGGGACTAAGTGACAAATAGAATGGTATCATCAGTCCTGCTATAAAAAAGAAATATAGATTCCGAACAAGTCTGTTCTTCGTCCTGTGCATAACAAATGTTCCCATACCGGTCACAAGCACGATAAGTATGACACTTGTTGCTGTTATAACAAAAGTGTTTAAAAAAGTCCTCGGGAAATTAGTCATCTGCCATGCATTAATAAAATTAGAAAGTTCAAAACTCGTCGGAAATGACAAGGGATTCATTAATGCCTGAGAAGGCGTTTTTACTGCTAAAACGATCATAACATAGAACGGGAACAGAAAGACACAGGTGAATAAAATCATCAGAATTTCACTGATAGTTCTTCTTACCTTCACCGGACTTATGCTATGTTTTTTCTCTGCTATCTGCTTATTATCCAATGTTATTCTCCCTCTTTCTCAGAACGACCAGTTCAAATAGTGAAAGCACAATTATAATGAGTGCCAGAATTACTCCCATTGTTGTCCCGTAACCCGCCCTGTAGAATTCAAACGATTCACGGTAAATCGTCAACGACAGAAGTTCACTGGAATTACCTGGGCCACCGCCTGTCAGCGCAAATATTAAATCAAATTGTTTAAAAGCCCCTTCCATAACCAGAACTATATTAATTGTAAATGAAGGTGCAATCAGTGGAAACGTAACGTAGCGGAAATGCTGAAATCCTTTTGCCCCATCTACCAGCGCAGCTTCTTTAACTTCCTTATCGATATTCTGTAGGCCGGCCAGATAAATAACCATCGTATATCCAACCCCTTTCCATACCGAAACAAAAATACCGGCAGCAAGCGAGGTTGCCTTATTGCCCAACAGATTATATTTCATGACTTCGATACCCAGCATATCACCCAGCATTGCAATTGGTTCCGTAAATAGATAACTCCAAATATAACCTACGATCAGTGAACTTAATACTACCGGTACAAAAATAAATGTTCTTAAAAGATTTTTTGTTTTAAACTTCTGATTTAAGGCTAATGCCAAGGCCAGCGCACATATATTCTGAATAATTGTCACCCAAAAAGCATATATAAAAGTATTGTAAAGCGGTTTGAGAACTACAAAATCATGAAAAAAAGTTTTGTAATTCTGTAAGCCTATAAAGTTAAATTTTGAATTCAAGCCGTCCCAATCCGTGAAGCTGAAAAAAACACCTTCAATAACAGGATAGGTTGAGAAAATTAAAAATAAGATTAACATTGGCAGAAACATTATCCCGTACTGAAAAACATTGACAATTGACACGGACTTCTTCTTTTATTATGATTCATATAGAATGCGCCCTTCCTTAGTGAAATAGGCCTATGCTCTTAATTCCAGGAGCATAGGCCTTCTGTTTTCCTATTCTCTCGTACTGGATCTTAATTCTTCAAACCCTGTCAAAAATTCTTTGTCAGCATCCAGAAGCCTCTGATGTTCTTTTTCCAGATTGGCAAGAGTAGTATCCAGATCAGTTCCTCCAATCCACTCCTGAACAATAGTCTTCATGATTTCTTTTATTCCGGGAATCCATTCTCGCTCAGAATAACCTACATATTTTCCTTCATCAAGGAGAGGAATCTGATCCTGCAAAGATGCATCAACAAAGCTTGTATCCGCCCCTTTTACAATAGGAACTGCATTTCTTGCCTCGGCAAGAAGTGTATTATTCTCAGGCTGGTATAAATATTTATAAACATCAATAGCCGCTTCCTTATACTTTGTACCTGACCAAATGGATATACATGAATCAAAATCTGCAATTGTTTTGTATTCGTCTGCACTGTCATATAAAGGGAAGGGTATGTACTTAAGTTTTCCCTCCAGTTCAGGATTCATTTCTTCAAGTTTTTTAATTGTACTGGGGCCGCTTACCATGAAAGCGCCTTCTTCCCTTGCGAATCTGGTTAAAGCATTATCTACATCCAATCCAAGGCTGTCAGGATTTGCATATGCTAATATTTTGTCATAAGTTTCAAACAATGATCTCCACTCTTCACCATCCCAACTTTTATCACCTGTACAGCACTGATAATAGAAGTCTGGATTTTCACCGGAAACTATTTGATGAAGGTAACAGAATACAAATCCTGTCGCACCAGAACCATCCTTTGCCGGAACTATAAACGGATATTCCAGCCCATTCGCTTTCATTTTATCCATATCCGCCAGAAATTCATCAAAGGTCTTCGGAGTTTCGGTAATGCCTGCCTTTTCAGCAATTTCAGTATTATACATTAAGCCCCACAATGAAAATTCAACCGGATACGCATAATCTTTACCATTATAAACATTCATCGGCTTTTTGATTTCCTGAATATTATCCCGAATACCTATGTCAGTTATATCCAACAAATTTCCCCCCTTTGCGTATGTATTAATCTGAGACCCCCACTGATATTGAAAAAGATCCGGTGCATCGCCTGCTGCCAGTTTGGAAGCCATAGCTGAATTAAATCCGGCAACACCTCCCGGAAGGACCGTAACCTCTACAGTTACATTAGGATGTTCTTTGTTATAATTTGTAAATATTGTATTCAGTGCTGTTACACATTCAGAAGCACCGGTGGCAAACTTTAATGTAATCTGCTCATCATCTCCCACCTCATTTACTGTCTCTGCCGTATCTTTATTTTCTGCATTTTCTGCAACCTCACTTTCACCGGCCGGAGCTTCTGTCTTCCCTGCGCACCCTCCCAAAGCTGTCGCTGCTAAAATACCTGCAAATACCAGTGCCATAAGCCTTCTCTTCATAGTTCAATTCCTCCTCTTTGTTTAATCATCTAAAAGAGCCCATGCTCTATTAATAACTCTTTTCGTACCTGCCAAAACCAAATCTCCATCCTCCCCTTTCCAAGGTTTTACCTCAAAGGAAAGGACATATGGCCGATCTTTATTTAGAAATCCCTCTTCTTTAAGAACCTTAAAGAATTCTAAAAGCTGTTCCGTATCATTCGCACTCTCAGGATAACCAAATCTGGGATGCTGATCTCCATATGCTTCACACCCTTTCTTCACTACCGCATTTCCTATATGAAAATGTGTTATATAAGGGCGTAACGTCTGAATTACAAATTTTGAAGTTTCATAGGTTGTCGGAAAATGAGATAAGTCAACAATAAGGCCGAAATTGCTGCACATACATCTCATATCAGCTGCAAATTTTTTAGCATAAGGAGCAGGACCAATCAAAGCCGCCTTATCCATATTATAATCAAATACTTCAAGTTCAACTGCCATTCCCTTTTCTGCCGCATAGTCACAAACTCGCCGTCGTTTTCTTAAGCTGTACATACGACTCTTCTTTTGTTTTTTCTTCCCACTTCCCAGCCAGGAAAGCAATCCCTCCTGCGCCTAAATATTCTGCTTCATCCACAGCTTCCAAAAGAGTTCTTTCTGCCTTAAGTCTGCCCTCTTCATCGATATCATTCGGGTTCAGTCCTGTTCCCAACAGCCTTGGCTGTGCTCCATAGCATACTCTCATATGAGCCTGTTCCAGCATTTTCCTGGCTTTTTCACGTACTGCTTCGTCTTTCATCTGCGTTACTTCCAACACATCGAAATAATCATCACAGCAGATTGTTTTAATGGATTCCAACACCTCATAGTCCGCTGGCGGATGGCTCATCCATTGAATTGTCCCGATTTGAAAATACTTATGTATTGAATCCTTCATAAAGCTTCCCTCCCTTATTATTTACAGAGAATGACTGCTATGTCATTCACATTGGTTCCGTCGCCCGGTTTTAATTAATCCTCCTATCTTTTCCAATGCATGATAAGAATCATTATTTTTCAGTACCTCTTCACATTTTATCCCTAAGGCTTCCAATTCTTCAGCTGTTTTCCCATTCACTATTCCTCCAGCTGCATCAGTTGGCCCATCTGTACCATCAGAACTGATAGAAAAAACCACCACATTTTCCAGATTTCTTATTCCATCCGCCGCACTTAATGCTATCTCCTGGTTCCTTCCGCCTTTTCCCTGCCCGGATACTTTAACAACAGTCTCCCCACCAACAATAACTGCACATGGTGTTTTCAAACCATAATCTTTCTTCTCTATTACAGTACGTGCAATAGATGCTATAAACCTTCCGGCCTCTTTTGCTTCACAATCCAATGTATTAGATAATATATAAGGCCGGTATCCTAATTCTTTCGCATATTTCGCAGCAGCTCTGCAGAATTCGCTCACGCTCCCAGTTAAATATGTTTCTACATTATCCACGCATCTTGGCGTCTCCTCTTTTAAAGCAGAAAGTATATTTTTCTTTAACTGTAAATCATATTTTCGAATAATATTAAAGGCATCCTCGCATGTGGATGTGTCTACGTATGCAGGACCTGAGGCTATCATGTCCAGTTTGTCTCCTAAAATATCAGATAATACAATTGCATAAACTTTAGCCGGAGCACAATATGCAGCAAATTTCCCTCCTTTTACATCTGACAATCTTTTTCTTATCGTATTAATCTCTGTAATATCGGCTCCGCATTTCAGACATTGTTGTGTTACCTCCTGAATATCCTCCAATGTAATTCCTTGTATTGGTTTTTCAAATAGTGAGGAACCTCCTCCTGATAAAAGAAAAATAATATTGTCCTTTTCTGTCAATATCTTAACCATGTCTATAATTTTTTGAGTTCCGTCAATTGAATTGTTATCAGGTATAGGGTGACCCGCTTCAATAATGTCAAATTTATCAAGCGGTTTTTCCGCATGTCCATATTTTGTAAGAATAATACCTCTCTTTATATGTTCACCAAGAATCTCCTGACATGTGTGAGCCATTTTCCATGCCGCTTTTCCAACCGATACCACATATACATTTTTCAGACTCTTTCTTTTGACTAATACGGTTCGAACTGCTTTGTCCGGTAGTACTTCTTCAATAGACTTCCGGATAATTATTTCAGCGTCCCTGTATTCTGTTCTCATTCTCTGTTCATGCACCTCTGCTTTCTTTCATAAGCAAGGTATTGATTTGCTCACTGCTGTTTTGTATAAGTTAATTATAGCTATGCTTCCTGTAATCTTCTCGTCCTCCTTCTACAAAGATTTCCTTCTTTTTTTGTGTTATCAACACAAAGAAAAAAGGAATGAAAAAATTATTTCTTCATTCCTCTTTTTACTTCTATTTTTTATTTTCTGAGCAAATAATAGTAAAAACATTCCATAAATTCTCTGTTAGAATTTTGAGATAAAGGATTCATATTAAGAACCTCTCTTATTTTGTCCAACCGATATACCAATGTATTTTTATGTACATGAAGCCGATCACTTGTTTTATTCAGATTATATTCATTTTCAATCAATGCTCCGATTGTCTCTAAATAATTGTCAATAAATTTTTGTCCTAATTCTTGTTTCAGCATTAAAAAAACAGTATTAAATTCAGACATTGAAGCCATCGATTCCAAATATTTTACTATATAATCATAAAAATAATAACTGCCTTCCTTCTTGATATTTTTTTGCATCCATAAGCAATATAAATATGCCTGCCTATAGTACATAATATCATTTTGCAAAGGTCCTATATATATACCCGCTTTCATATCCGCTTTCCTTATATACTGCAGAAAAGCCGCCAGATATTCGGCAATCATATATTTGTAATCCTGCATAATATAACCAATAGGACAGTCAATGGATTTAAAAATAACAAGAAACCCTTCTCTTGTAATATCAATAAAATCCTGGCGTGTAAAAAATTTATTTTCTTCCAGTAATTGTCTTAATTTTTCCTGTCTTATTGTGTTACTTTTACATTCTATCAGTATTGGAACTCTAATCATTTCTTCATCCAAATTTAATGCCACAGTATATTTCGACAGGTCTTCTCTCACAAAATCATCACTATACAATATGAGATGAATTAACTGCTCCTTTAAATTATATTTTCTTAAATTTTCATATTTGTAGGATTCATACTCCAGCATCAGTTCAACAGTCATTTTAACTATTTTCGCTACTGGCATTATTTCACGTGGATCGCCAGATAAACCTACTACGCCTTCTTTTCTTTTATTCACATGTACCACCATATTTACACCGCATTTTACACCTTTATCAGAGTCCTCCTTAGTAACCACGCGACTGTCTTCGTCACCTTTCATCAATTGATAGGCCACTTCATGAAATGTGCCCACACGTTCTTTCATTCTGCTCGCAATAATAATACCATCTTCATCCATTACGTTAATATTATATTCTGTAAACTGGGATATTTTATCTATTAATCTTTCTGCAAAAAGCCTGTCTATCATTTCTTTTCCCCTTTTATTTTACTATTAATCTATAGTATAATAGTGGTTACATTTTTTTACCACAGGAAATTATAATCAATAAAAATAAACATAAAGTCTTCTTATTATATTGTGTACTTTTCCAGATACACTCTTGACTTTTCTGCACTGCCAGTTTATAGTAAAAAAGAATTTAATACAGATGCACGCTAGGGGAGCCGATTGCTGAGACTGAAACCGATGGTTTCTGACCCTTACCACTTGACCCGGGTAATACCGGCGTAAGGAAGCACCTTTGTAAAAGCAAATAAAAAACTGCTTATACCTTCTACATTTGCCTTTACAAAGGAACGTCATATGATTGTAATTGTCCGCGATATAACTGTAATGGTTATTATCGCCGCCTACTTTCATTGTTTCCCCTCTTTGCGTACTAATACCAAGGAGGTTTTTTTATGAGTAAAAGTTCTATCACTGTAAAGCAGGTCGTTTATTCTGGCGTTGCCATTGCACTGGCAACCGTCATCGCCACCGTTATCAAGCTGCCCAGCCTTCCCAACGGCGGTTCCATCACTTTGTTTTCCATGTTAATCGTATGCCTGGTGGGCTATTGGTACGGCCCCAAGGTAGGCATTATCGCTGCGCTGGCTTACGGCGTACTGCAGTTTATTACCGGGCCTTACGTGGTTCATCCCGCCCAGGTGCTCCTGGACTTCCCGCTTGCCTTCGGCGCGCTCGGCCTTTCCGGCTTCTTCAGCAAATCCAAGCATGGGCTTCTGAAGGGTTATCTTGTAGGCGTGGCAGGACGTTTCCTGTTCCATGAAATTTCCGGATTTATTTTCTACACTACATACGTGGGGGATTTTGGAGGAAACATGGCTGCAATCTGGGCCTCTACCCTTTATAACCTGAGCTATATCCTTCCGGAAGCAATCCTTACGGTGATTCTGATTGCACTGCCGCCGGTTGAGAAGGTGATGGGCAGGCTGAAAGTTATGGCTACCAGCAGCAACTAAACCATATCGTTATATAGTCTTGTTTTGAATTGTAAAAAGTAACTTTGAGAATACTGAACAGCTGTACTAAAGAAAAACAGCAGGCAAAATCCGCCTGCTGCTTTTCTTTATCCATGATACTTATACCACAAAAAAACGGCCCTGCCAAAACCCAACAGGACCGTCACACTTCACACCTTATATATTTCGTTCTATTGCAAAACAAGCACAGTCACTGCTCCATCCATCAAAATCCATCTATAGAATCTCAACACTCCAACTGTTCCTGTACACCCCGCCGCTCTGCACACTCTTCAATCCCGGCTGTGTGGAAAGGTCTTCCACTATATCCTGCCTGGAAGGCAGGGAGGACCAGGGCTCAATGCAGACATAAGGAGCCTCCGAACGGGTGGCATGCCAGAAGCCCACATAATCCATATCCGGGTAGCTCACCGTCACGCGCCGCTCTCCCTTATCGGATTTAATGGAAACCGTTTTGGGCATATGGGTCAGTACAATCGCGTCATCATCAAAAAGACTGTGCTTCAGAAGAATTTTATTCCCATCGGTAAGGGGATAAGGCGTATCCTTGCCGTCCACAAAGCAGGTAGGTGAAATTCCGATTTTAACAGGGGTATCGTATTCCTTCTGTCCGCCGAATTCCAGATAGTAATCTTCAAAATTCAGTCCATCCTCCATTGGTACCAGGAATCCGGGGTGCCCGCCGATACCGAAATACATGGTTTTTCCGTCATGGTTCTCTACCTGGTAGGTGGTGTTGAGCATATCTCCGTCCAACTCATAAATCACGCGGTATGTAAACTCATAAGGATAGCAGGCTCTTGTCTCTTCATTGGCATCCAGCCGGAAAACAATGCGCTCCCCGCTCTGTTCCTCCATCGCCAGCTCCGTCACATGGATAAAACCATGGATTGGCATATGATAGGTCACGCCATCCAGCGTATACTTTCCTTCTGTCATACGGGCGATATATGGGAAAAGATTAGGCGCTTTCTCGTCCCAGAATGCCGGATCCGCCTGCCACAGGTACTCCCTCCCGTCTCTGATAATTGACTGGAGCTCCCCGCCCCTGCTGCTTATCTGTACTGTAAGTCTGTCGTTTGCAATCGTATAATTCATAATCCTTCCCCTTCCTGGATTTATTCTTTTCGCCGGTATCCGCCGATGCCGATGCACAGTTATCCGCCCATCACTGAAACGGATTGTAAAATCTGCTCCCATCATAAAATGTGAAAACCATAGCTGCAATTACAAAGCAGATAACAAAAACAAGCGTAAGATAATCATTGCGCTGCAGTTTTTTCCCCATATACCAGGTTCTCTTTTTGTTCTTTCCAAATCCGCGCAGCTCCATGGCATTGCTCACTACGTCAATTCTGTCCATGCTGGAAAAAATCAACGGGAAAATGATGTTTGCCATTCTCTTCAGCCGTTTGAAAAAGGATGTCTTACTGGACATTTCGATTCCCCTGGCTTCCTGGGCATGCTTGATTTTGGAAAAATCCGCCTGTACGTCAGGCACATAGCGCAGCGCAATGGCAATGGAATAGCCGATATTGTAGCTGATCCCAAGGCGGTTCATGCTGGCCGCAAGCTCGCTGGGATTGGTGGTCACCATAAACATCAGAACCACAGGCACAACCGTAAAGTATTTGAGCATGATATTAAACTCATAAAAAAGCTGCTCCGTGGTCATGCTGTAATGGCCTGCAATGTGGAAAAGCACCGTTTTGGTCCCGTAAATTTCAGTCCCCTGGAAGGGGGAAAACAGGAAAATGGTAAGCAGGTTCAGGAACAGGAAAAACAGGATGAACTTGAAAACCGTTCCCACCTGCTTCCACTCGGTTTTGGACACTTTGAAAATGACAAGGCTGAAGGCCAGCATAACGGCCAGAACCCTTGTGTCATAGGTCAGCATGCCGGCAATTGACCACAGAAGGAAGAAAATCATTTTTGTCACGCCGCTCAGCCGGTGAATCCAGGTATCCTTCGGCGCATAGGTAAGCACTCTAGCCATTGGCCCGCTCCTCCCTTTCAAAAAATATGAATCTTTCCACGAAGCCCGACGGGTCGGAAATACCGCATTTTACCGCCAAATCGTATAAAGAGGTTTTCTTCAGATAAGCCTTGTCCGCAATGGCCTCGCTGGTAAGGACCCTGGCGGGAATATCATCCGCTATCATTTCACCGTCCGCTATGACAATGGCGCGGTCCGTGTATTCCAGCATCAGGTGCATATCATGGGTGATCATGATAATCGTAATTCCCAGACGGTCATTCAGTTCCTTGAGGAATTCCATAATTTCCGTGTAATGCCGGAAGTCCTGTCCCGCCGTGGGTTCATCCAGAATCAGGACCTCAGGGTTCATCACAAGGATGGACGCGATGGTCACTCTTTTCTTCTGTCCGAAGCTCAGGGCCGAGATGGGCCAGTTACGGAATGGGTACAGGCCGCAGATTTTCAGCGTTTCGTGGACTCTCTCCTTAATCTCGGCCTCCGGCACGCCTCTCACCGCAAGGCCCAGCGCAACCTCGTCAAATATCATGGGCTTGCTGATCATCTGGTTGGGGTTCTGCATCACAAGTCCGATGACTTCTCCACGCTCTTTAATGGATTTGTCAGCAATATCGGCCCCGTTCAAAAGGATGTTTCCCCGGTCGGGATTGATAAAGCCGCAAATCAGGTTGGACAGGGTGCTCTTTCCGGCCCCGTTTTTGCCAACTATGCTGAGCATCTCGCCTTTTTCAATTTTAAAATCAATATTCCTGAGGACCGGGTTCCCCGTAATATAGGAAAAATCCAGGTCCAGCACCTCCAGCGCCGACTGCTTGCCGGGGCGGGGCGGGGGAAGCTGAGCTTCCTTGTACCATGCCTGCACTTTTTCCCGGTAGGGCGCAAGATCCATGGTTTCTATATGCTGGGGACGGGTATCCGCGGTTATCTGGCAGCCCGCATGTTTCAGGGCTGTGATATAAAGAGGCTCCCTGATGCCCTCCTTCTGCAGGATATTCGTACAGAGAAGTTCATCCGGCGTCATATCGGCGACAATGCGCCCTTCTCCCACCACAACAATCCGATCCACATCCCGGTACAGGGCATCCTCCAGGCGGTGTTCGATGATGAGTACGGTTTTTCCCGTGGTCCTGCTGATTTTGTCTATCAGATCGATAGCCTTTTCCCGGTAGCCGGGTCCAGGGTTGCAAAGGTTCATCAAATAACAGAACGTCCACGTCGTCTATCATTACACCGGCCATGGACACCCTCTGCTTCTGACCGCCGGACAGCTCCGTCGGCGCATGTTTCAGAAGATTCTTCACATCTACGATTTCTGCTACTTCATCAACCTTTGAAAAAATTTCATCCTGGGGCACGCAGTCATTTTCCAGGGCAAAAGCGATATCCTCCGCCACCGTCAGACCGATAAACTGTCCATCCGTATCCTGCAGTACGGTGCCCACCAGCTTGGACATTCCGAAAATCCCCGCCCTGGAAGGGTCTTCTCCCCCTACCTGCAGTTCTCCCGTGCTTTCCCCGGGAAACGAAAAAGGAACCAGTCCGTTGATACAGTGCGCCAGAGTTGATTTTCCAGAGCCGGACGGTCCCACAATCAGAACCTTTTCCCCGGGATAAACCGCAAGGTTTATATTATACAGGGTGGGGTCTACCTGTGAGCGGTACTTAAATGTATAATCCTTGAATTCAATAATCGGTTTCATCCTTTACCTCTCTTTATTTCCGCGGGCAACAGGCCAGACAGCCATGCCTGCATGGATATTTGCGGCTGCCGCGAGGGTCAAATCAGCGCTCTGAGGCCTTCTGAGAACGCTGGATGATGCAGATATAAGCATATTATATATGTCAGTATCCGCATCATCCGGTATTTTATCAAATATGGTAACGGTTCAGGACGGCCATCGTCATGAACTGTTACTAAGTATTAGTCTTCCTTGACAGGCTGGAGGACTTTGTCCGATCTTGGAATAGGCAAAGGCGAGCAGGGTTCCGAGCACAGCCGCCACGATAATGTTTCCGATGAATGCAAGAATGCCCTGGGTAAATACTTTTTTGGCAGGTTCCGCATAGATCAGGATGTCAAGGACGGGCGCAAGCAGGATCCAGGCGAGTGCATTGGCAATGACCTGGACTACATTGAACAGGGCGATGGCTTTGCCGTCGAAGCCGCCGTCTTTGATAGCGAACTTGGCAGCGAATACACCCATGAGAATACCGAACAGGGCATCCGGGAATACCCAGCTCCAGTAAATGCTTCCGTAGAAAATAGCATCACCTAATGCATGGCCAATTAAGCCGATTGCGCCGCCTACGATGGGTCCGAACACTGCCGAGAAAAAGGTCAGGACAGCGACTCTGGACTGCAGGGCGGTGTTGGGAATGATGCCGAAGGGAATCTGTGCGTTGGTAAGCACGATAAAAAGAGCGGTTCCGATACCAGTAGCAACAACTTCTTTTACACCAAATTTGAGTTTCATTTTATCTCCTCCTCATAGAGTAAAGTGTTTTCGGCATCTGTATGTCCGTATTCTTTTTTGCATGAATGGCGGTGCAAAGATGCCGTTCTTCTGTAACCTGCGGAAGTATTTTACCCGCTTCCGCTTACCTCCTAACTATATCGGATTTCCACCTCTTTTGCAATGGTTCTTTTTATGCAAGAGGCACTTCTGCGGCCAGTGCAAAGGAGTATATGATCTTTTCCCTCACCTTTTTTCCGGTGAGCTGTTCCAGGGCGCGGGCGTAGTAATCCAGCTGGACCTGGTAGCGGTTTATCAGCTCCTGGGGACAGGTGACGGAATCCGTTTTGTAGTCGGCCACCACCAGGCCGTCCTCTTCCTCCAGGTAGACGTCGATGATTCCCTGGATGAGCACGGTTTCCTCCTCCGGGAAGCTGTCATCCAGCGTTTTGGCAGGCAGGCCCAGGACAAAGGGCTGTTCCTTGTACAGTCTTCCGCGGGCCGCCGCCTGCGCCATTCTGGCCGCCAGGGAACTTTCAAGGAACTGCGCTATCTTCCCGGGATTTATGGCTTCGCGGAATTCCTTCAGAAGAGTTCCCTCCTCCGCCATGCGGTCCAGGATTGCTTTTACCTCTGCCGGGTCAGGCGCTCCGCCGGCAGCCTTCCTCCCCAGCCTTCCTGCGTATTCGGCAAAAGGAAACAGCTCCAGCGCTTTATGGTAAGCGCTTCCGCGGGCGGTCCCGCTGACCTTTTCTTCCTCCCGGATAAAGCGGGGAAGGTAGGGCACCAGCTCTTTTTCCTCAAAAAGGTGATAGGCTTCCTCGGCCGCTTCCTCCATGCCTGCTTTTTTCAGTTCGGAAACTGTGGTCTTGGTATACAGGTTTTTCAGGTTTTCGTGAGGATAGACGCTTTCCATGCGTTCTCTGAGCAGGCGTATTTCCTCATTTTCCTTCCCGGCGGAACGCCTTGCAGCCTCTTTTTCAAAGGAAAGCAGGCGGGCCTTCAGCTGCTCGCGGCCCTGCTCCTCTCCCATCTGTTCCTGGAGAAGCTCCGATGCGGTGAGAATCTGTACCTTCTGTCCGCACACGGCCCAGGCGGGAAGCAGCCAGTCCAGATAGCCCGATGCCTCGGAACGCAGGGTAAAGGTAAGACGCCCCGGGCCGTACGGGGCATCTGATGCCGTCACCAAACCGGCGCCGCCCTCGTCCAGAATGCGCTGTACCTTTTCGGCGTCCTTGCAGCTGCCGGTGAGAATCAGTTTTTCCTGCGGCCTGGTCATGGCCACATAGAGGACACGCAGCTCTTCCCCCAGGCTGTCCCTGCGCAACTTGCCGGAAAGCACGGCTTTTTTCAGGGTGCTTCCCCTGACGCGGGAGTCAATGTCCACGTAATCCAGGGCAATGCCGTAATCCATATCCATGATGACAGGCTTCATCGTATCCTGCATGTTGAATTTCTTGGAAAGGCCGGCCACAAAACAGATCGGGAACTCCAGGCCCTTGGACTTATGGATGCTCATGATGCGGACGGTATCCGCATTTTCATCCTGCACATTGGCTTCGCCGTAATCGATATCGTATTTCTCCACCTGTTCCATGTAGCGGATAAAATGAAACAGGCCGAAATAGCTTGTTTTTTCAAAATTTTCCGCACGGGTTAAAAGCATCTCCACATTAGCCCGGCGCTGTTCGCCGCCGGGAAGGGCGGATACGGTATACAAATAGCCGGTTTCCTTCAGGAATTCTTCAATCAGCTGGTGTATGGGCATGTAGGCCACATACCGGCGGAAGCGGTCCAGCAGCTGTAAAAAAAGCTGCGATTTTTCCTTCAGCTCTTCCTGCGTGCCCTCTGTGGCACAAACCGTCAGGCAGGTGTAAAGCCGCCTGCCCTCCGCCCCGGTTTCCGCTTTCATGCGGGCGATGTCCTCATCGGAAAAACCGGCCGCCTCCGATTTCAGGACGCCAAACAGCGGGATATCCTGCAGGGGATTGTTCAGCACCTTCAGGAAATTCAGGATCGTCTGCACCTCCGTTGCCGCAAAATACCCGGTTTTGGAGGTGATATAGACAGGAATTCCGCATTCCTCCAGCACCTTCTTAAAGGTTTCATCCCAGTTCGCCGTAGTGCGAAGCAGGATTACGATGTCTGAGTAGCGCGCGGGGCGCAGCTGCCCCGTTTCTTTATCGGTGACAGGAAGCGTTCCCGTCAGCTGGCGGATTTTACCCGCAATGGCCAGCGCTTCCCTCTCCCGGTCATCAAGGCCATCCTCCCCGGCTGCCGTCAGCAGGACCTCGGTTTCATAAACGTCCCCTTCCCCCTGCCCTTCAGGCTCCGGGAACGATGCTCCGGGATACAGCGCCGCGTCCCTGTCATATTCCACGCCGCCCAGATCCCGGCCCATCATGCAGGCAAAGCAGGCATTGACGCTATCCGTCACCTGATGTCGGCTGCGGAAATTCTGTTTCAGGTCGATTCTGCGCTCTTTTCCCTCTGTTTTGCCGTAACTGTCGAATTTCTCCATAAAAAGCTCGGGCCGGGCCAAACGGAATTTATAGATGCTCTGCTTCACATCCCCCACCATAAAACGGTTGTATTTTCCTTCCTCTTCCCCTGAAATGCTGCGCAGAAGATATTCCTGCACCAGGTTGCTGTCCTGGTATTCATCGATCATGATTTCCGCATAAAATTCCCGCATTTCCAGCGCTGTGGCGGTAGGCTGCACCCCCTCCGGCGTCTTTCTGGTCAGTATCTGAAGGGCCATATGCTCCATATCGTGGAAGTCCATCAGGTTCTTTTCCCGCTTTTTCCCGTCCAGACGGATACGGAAGTCCTCAGTCAGGGCGAGCAGCCTGGAAACATAGGGCGCGCATTCCGCCATGCGTTCCGCCTGTACACGGGGAGAGGCGGAAAAATATTTTTTTGCAAGTCCGTTTAAAAGATCCTTGATGCCATTGCGCATCTGTTTTGCCTGCTCCCTTTTTTCAGGGGACACGCTTTCGTCCTTCTTGGAACTGATTCTGCCAAAGGTGAGATCTGAAAACGCCTCATACATGTCCTCCAGCGTATCCGCCGCCAGCAGCCTGTCTATCAGCAGCCCGTCCGCCTCCAGGGTATCCAGGTACATATAGGGGCCGCCCGGTTCCTCACACAGCCGCTTTGTCATGGCAAGAAGCTCCTGCGCCTCCTCCAGCATGGAACGGATATAGCTTTTGAGCAAAAGGATCCAGCTGCATTCATCCAGGCTGTCCTCCGTAACCGCATAGTCATCCTGATGCCCGGTGAGCCACTCTCCCGGCCAGGGATAGCTCATGGCAAACTCATACAGGCCGAGAATCTGCTCCTCCAGCCTTTTTTCCTTCCCCGCCGGGGCAAAATATTCCACACAGGAGAGGAATTCCTCATCTCCCGCGGCAAAATATTCCTCCAGCATATCCGCCAGAACATCCTGCTGGAGCAGCTTGATTTCCCCGTCGTCCGCCACCCTGAAATCCGGGTCCAGGTCAATCTCATCAAAATGATTCCTTATAATATAAAGACAGAAGCTGTCAATGGTGGTAATCTGCGCGTTGTGTATCAGCGTAAGCTGCTTAAGCAGGTGGGCGTTCCCCGGATTCGCATCCACCCTGCCGGAAAGCGCCTGGGTGATTCGCTCGCGCATCTGGGCGGCCGCCGCATTGGTAAAGGTCACCACCAGCAGCCTGTCGATATCCACGGGATGCTCTGCGTCGCTCACCATCTGGATGATCCGCTCCACCAATACCGCCGTCTTTCCGCTGCCGGCCGCCGCAGACACCAGAATGCTGCTGTCCCTGGCATCAATTGTCGCCTGCTGATCCGGTGTAAATGTCACTGCCATCGTCTTCTCCTTCCGTCTCCAAAGCCTCTTTCATCCGTTCCAGGGCTTCCTGTTCTTCCAGCTTTTCCAGCTCCCGCTTCCGGTAGCCGGGAATTTTCTTATCAAAGCCGCATACCTTGCTGTAAGGACAGTAGGTACAGGCATCCTTCGCCGTCTGGCCGCCAGACTGGACATAGGGGTTGAGGGCAATGTTTCCGTTCAGGATGCCGCTGCCGATTTCCCTGATTTTCAGGTTGACATAATCCGATATGACCCGGAAATCATTCTCTTCAAGGATGCTGGAACGGGCGCTGAAAGAACCGTCCTTTTTCCTCTCCACAGGGATGACGTCGGATTTCGTGCCAAACTCCCGATCCAGGCTTTCCACAATTTTCTCGTCCGCATTTACCACGCCCGTCATCCGCAGGCCAGCCAGGATTTTTTCCTGGATCTGCTCCGGCGTATCCGTTTCCTCGCCTTCCACCAGTGGATCGTGCACCCGGTAATACAGCATGGCCGCCGGTACCACCTTCCGGTCAGGATAGTCTTTTTCCTCCATTTCAACCGCCGCGTTCATGTAGACCACCAGCTGCAGCTGCAGCCCGTAATACAACGCCGCCAGGCTGAAATCCCGGTTCCCGGATTTGTAGTCTATAACCTTCACGTAAACCTTGTCTTCCTCCTCGCATACATCCACCCGGTCGATCCGCCCGCGCAGACGCAGCTTTTCCTCTCCGGTGAGGGAAATGTTCACCGATTCCAGCTCCTCCAGCACGGAAAAAGACACCTCAAACTGCTCCGGCCGGAAGGCTCCTTTTTTCAGCTGGTACTGCAGGGTGGACACGGTCCGCTTCAAAATCCGCTTCAGGCGGGTGATAATATACTGGTTGCGCGCATTGTCAAAAAGCACCGATTCTCCGTAGGTGACCGCATAGGCCTCCACCGCCTCCTCTATCAGGCTATCCCCCTCTTCCTTGGGAAAATCGAACCAGCTCCAGCCCTTTTCCTTCAGTTTTTCCCCGAAAATCTCCAGCACGCCGTGGAACAGGTTGCCCATGTCCACCGCCTCAAAGCTGTAGCCCTCCCTTTCCTTAAGCATCAGCCCATACTGCAGGAAGTGGGCATAGGCGCAGGAGGCATACTGCTCCAGCCGGCTGACGCTTCCAAGCAGGGTACGGCCAAACAGTGCCAGCGCCGCCTCTCTGGCCAAAGGCCTGTCCCGGTAGCTGTAGAAGGCTTTTTCCCGCATCTGCTTCGTCCAGTCCTGCGTTTTTTCCTCGGTAGCATAGATCTGGTATAAATGACGGAAATCCTGCTCCTCCCTGCTGTTTTCCTTCATTCTCGCATCTGCGAACTGCCTCAGCCCCTGCACCAGCCCCGATCTGCCGTCCTCCAGCGTCTGCACCTGTGCAAGCTTTGGCAGCTCCTCCGGCTTTTCTATTCTTATGGAAGGGAAGAGCTTCTGTACCGTATCGATCAGGTAGGCCGGCCTCATGGAACGGCCTTCCCCGCTCATCCGTGAATAGGACAGGTACAGGCAGTCCGAAGGCTTGGTCATATTCATGTAAAGATACAGCTTCTGTATATACATCTGCTGCCTGGGGGTAGGCGCAAGCTCCATCCCGCTTTCCGCCAGGAATTCCCTGTCCATATCCGAAATAATGCCGCCGCTTCCTGCCTGTTTCGGGATATATCCGTCGTTCACACCCAGGAAAAAGAGCGCCTTTACCTGTTTTAAACGGGTTCTTTCCATATCTCCGGCCACGACGCGATCTACGTTCTGCGGGATGGTTCCCACCTGGATTTCCTGGAAGCCCGCCTCCATAATCCTGGAAAACTCATCCATTTTTACCGGTTCGCTGCCAATCAGCTCCACGATGCTGTCAAGCAGATCCATCACCAGCCTGTAAATCTGTGCATATTCCCTCTGCTTTACCGCATCCCCTTCTTTTTCAAACTGTTCTTCATAGACCTTCAGCTTCAGCTGTACCTGGTTTTGTTCGATAAAAGCATACAGCCCCATCACCAGCGCCTTCGTGTCCGCAAAGCGACCCATCAAAGGCTCCAGCTGGTCAAGGAGCTTACTACGGCTTTCGTTCAGCCCTTCCAGCTCCTCCAGTTCATTTTCCATATCCGGACATTTGCGCACAAAGAGTGTATTCCATCTCTTTTTCCCCCGCACGCCGGTGGCAAGCACATAATTTTCCAGCCGGTCCGCTTCCTCCGGGGTAAAATCGGCAAGGCCGCTGCGGATATAGTGAAATACCGATTCATAGGTAAAGCCCTGGGTCACGATCTGAAGCGCGCTCTTCAGATATTCGATAAACGGATTCAGCACGATTCCCCGTGTCTGATCCAGGTAGAAGGGAATTCCGTAAAGCCCGCCTTCTGTTTCCAGGAAGCTGGCATAGGCCGACAAATCCCCTGCAATTACCGCCACATCCCGGTAGCAGTTTCCCGTACGGCGCAGATATTCCCGGATCGCAATGCAGACCTGGCGCACCTCCTCACGCTGGCTGGAGGCCTCCATGATCCGAATCTGCGTCTCTCCCTCATAAGGCCTTAGGGGGTAACGGAACAGATGTTTTTCCAGATGCGCCATGGAGGGGTTGTCCCGGAACCTGGGCACCGGATTTTCCCGCAGGATCACATCCTCCCCCCTGGCCACGCCCGCCTCCGTGGCCAGCCGGGTCAGGGAGGCCACCGTTTTTTTACTCAGGTGGAACAGGTTCTGCTCCTCCTTTTCATCATACATATCCTCGCTGCCGTCCAGCACTGCTGTTACGATTACCTCCTGCGCCAGCTCCATCAGCTGCCGCAGAACCCGGTTCTGCACCGGCGTAAAGCCGGTGAAGCCATCAAAGGCGATGACGCTTCCCTTCACCAGGCGGGATTTCGGCAGGAGCCTGGCAAGCAGATCCAGCGTTTCCTCCGTAGTGATATATTTTTCATGGATAAACTCCTGAAAGCCCCGGTAAAGCACGCCCAGATCCTTCAGCTTATGGTACAGCTGACCTCTCTTTTTTGAAAAATCGGTGAGCTTTTCCAGCTCCTCCACACCGATCCCGTACTGCATGAACTCGGAAATAGCCGATTTTACTTCATGGATGTAGCCTGTCTTATTCAGGTTGCCGCCGATGACCGCCGTCTCCCCCTTCAGCTGCCCCGCAATCCGGCGCAGCACCAGGCTCTTGCCGGTATCATCAAGCACCGGCCGCTCATCCGCCCCCACCTCTTCAAAAATACGGTGGGAAAGCCGTCCGAAGCTGAGTACGTCAATGTTCATGATCCCCTGCCGCGGATGCATCATCACCAAATCCTTCTGCGTCTGCATCGTAAACTGATCCGGCACGATGATCAGAAAGCTCCGATCCGGCTCCTGCTGCGACCGCGCAATGATTTCCTTATATAATCCGGTGCTTTTTCCCGCGCCGGATGCTCCTGTATAAAAACGTAATGACACGCTTTTTCCCTCCTGTGGTGATATGGCCTGGCTGAATAATTACTCCCTATTACTATACCATATCCGCTCCGCGGATATGGGCCTCCGGCGGAATTCAGCGCCTGATTTTCTGCAGTGAACGCAGAAAACAGTATGCGCAGGTATAATGTCGGCTACGCCGACATTATACCATATTCCGCTTCCGGATACGAGGCCTGGCGGAATTCAGCGCCTGATTTTCTGCGGTGAACGCAGAAAACAGTATGCGCAGGTATAATGTCGGCTACGCCGACATTATACCATATTTCCCAGGGCCTGACAGCTTCCAAATTCTATCCCTGCCTTGTTTTCTTCCATGATAAAAAGTAAAATATAGGTAATACTATCGTAACTGGAAACGTGCTGGACAATTCCGGGCCGTTACTAATTATGACCGGCCGCGCTGTTTTCCCCGGCCTCCCGGAATTTTACAAATAAAAAAGGAGACAACTATGAGAAAAGTGATTCCCTTCAACGAAAACTGGTCCTTCCGAAAAGAAGATACGGGCCTTCCCCTGACGCTTCCTGCGGACTGGGAAACCGTGACGCTGCCCCACACCTGGAATGCGGTGGACGGACAGGACGGCAAAGGCAGCTACTACAGAGGCGCCTGCTGGTATGCAAAGGAATTTCCCACGCCCTCCGGCTTATGTGACAGCCGTTTGTATGTGGAGGTCCTGGCCGCTTCCCTTTCCGGAAGGGTGTTCGTCAATGGCAAAGAAACCGCTTATCATGAAGGAGGTTTTTCCTCCTTTACCGCGGATATCACGGACTATCTCCACCCGGAAGGCTCAGGGAAAGCCAACCTGATCGCCATCGCAGCGGACAATTCCGACCGCCCTCATATTTACCCGCGTATGGCGGATTTCACCTTCTATGGCGGACTGTACCGCGGCGTTAACCTCATTGTCGTTCCCCGGGTACACTTTGACCTGGAATACTGGGGCGCGCCCGGCCTTTCCGTCACCTCCCAGCCAGATGGTGAAAGCGCCTTCCTGAAGCTGCAGAGCTGGGTAAAAAATGCGGATGCCGATTATACGGTATGCTATACCATTACGGACGCACAGGGTAAAAAGACGGCCGAATGCTGGCGGCCTGCCGAAAATCCGGGGACAAGCGTCTTTCTGCCCAAAGCCCATCTGTGGCAGGGTGTGGAGGATCCTTATCTGTATACCTGCACCGCAGCCCTTGTTTACCGGAATGAAACCGTGGACGAAATCAGCTGCCGTTTCGGCATCCGTTCCTTTGCCGTGGATCCTGAAAAGGGATTTTTCCTTAACGGTAAACCTATGATGCTGCGCGGTGTTTCCCGCCATCAGGATCGCCTTTATAAAGGAAATGCGCTCACCAGGCAGGAGCACTATGAGGACGCCGCCCTCATCCACGAGCTGGGAGCGAATACCGTGCGTCTTGCCCATTACCAGCACAGCAGGGATTTTTACGATGCCTGTGACGAATATGGTTTTATAGTATGGGCGGAGATTCCCTATATCAGCAGCCAGAGCGACGACCCAAAGGCGCATGAAAACTGCCGGACACAGATGCAGGAGCTGGTGTATCAGAATTATAATCACCCATCTATCTGTTTCTGGGGAATTTCCAACGAAATCACCATCGCCGGCGAAAAACCGGGCCTTGTGGAAAATCATAAGGATTTGAACGCGCTGGTAAAAGAAATCGATCCCACCCGCCTGACCACGATGGCCCATGTGAGCATGGTTCCCCTGGACAGCCGTCTTCACGGCATCACGGATCTGGAAAGCTATAATCATTATTTTGGCTGGTACGGCGGAAAATACACAGATAATGAAAAATGGCTGGATAATTTTCACGAAAAGCATCCTGAAATCTGCCTTGGACTGTCGGAATACGGCGCGGAGGGTATCATAACCTATCAGCCCGATGAGCCGAAATGCCGGGATTACTCGGAAAGCTATCAGGCGGAGTACCACGAGCACATGGCTGAAATCCTTATGGCCCGCCCCTATTTATGGAGCACCCATGTGTGGAATATGTTTGATTTCGGCTGCGCGGCGCGCAATGAAGGCGGCACTGCAGGCCGGAATAATAAGGGGCTGGTGACGCTGGATCGGAAAATTAAAAAGGATGCTTTTTATCTTTATAAAGCGTATTGGAGCAGGGAGCCGTTTGTGCATCTGTGCGGACGGCGGTATGCGCAGCGGCCCGGGGATGCGGACCGCCTGGATGGTAAAACCCCCGCTGAGAATAAAAAAGGCAACGGAAACGGCGTCCCGGAAGCTTCCATAGCCGGCGGAAGTACCCGCGTGAAGGTGTATTCCAATCAGCCGGAGGTGAGCCTGTATGTAAACGGGGAGTTATATCAGACCTTGAAGGGTGATAAGGTATTTTTGTTTGAGCAGGTCCCTCTTTTTGACGGTTTTACCTGCCTGACCGCCTGTGCGGGCGAGTGTTCCGATACTATGACGCTGGAAAAGGTAAAGACAAAGCCTGAAATCTATACGCTTCCTGCGGAAGAGGATGAGGACGATATGGAGGGCGCCGCTAACTGGTTTGACGAGGCTGCGGCTGTGGATGCCAATGCGGCTATGGAATTTCCGGAAGGGTTCTTTTCCATAAAGGACACGGTGAAGGAGGTTCTGGACCAGGAGGACGCCGCAGCTGTGCTGGCCGGTGCGCTCTATGCCATGACGGGAATGAAGCTGAAGAAGAGCATGATGGGGATGATGGGCGAAAAAAGCGTGGAAGGGCTGATGGAAATGATGACCGGAATGGGCATGGGTGATAATGTACCGGAAAATGCCCTGCAGGTGGTGAATGCGGAGTTGAATAAGGTCAAGAAGAAATAGATGCGGGAAAGTGGATCCGGCCGGAGGACTTTGGAAAAATCATCTGTAAAGAAGAATTCCGGCCAGGATGCCGATTCCGGTTCCCATCCAGTTCAGGCGGACATCAAACCAGGAAAAATGGCGGCCCTGAATCATCGGTTTGGTCGCCTCATCCGCCCATCCCAGAAGACTGCCAGGATCAGCCCGCTGCCATGGCGGCTGTTGATATGGAGCCGAGTGCAGGGTTCCGGTCAGGAGTATTGTGAAAACGGCAAAGAGAATCACGTGGGCCGCTCTTCTCAGCTGCTGGTTGAGTTTGCCGATATCCCTGACCGGGAACCAGTGCTTCATATGGTTTGCCAGTTCCAGGCTTGTTCTGCTGGTGTGTTCGCCGTCCTGGTGCGACAGCCAGGTCATGAAGAGGAACCAGAGGATGGTGAAAAACAGGTGGATATAAAAGGGCTTAATCATTGTCAGAGTCAAACATTGGTACCTCCTGTATTATAACTTTTCCCAAAGAATTCCAACTTTGCATTCATGTTGGTTTACCCCCAATCCACGACTTGTCCTCCTATCATAGTCTGTACGGATTTAAAAAGGCTATCCCTCAAATGCTCAGTATGCTCCGGATCATTTTCTTCAATCATATGTTGCATCATAGTTATTGTCAATAAAGTAATCTGCATTTGCTGATGAGTGATCCCATATTTCATAAAGGTATGGTATCCTTCCAGACGAAGCTCTGCATCATATTGTTTTTCTTTTATCTGTTTTAAAGCTTCCTCCGCTTTTTCTTCCAACTAGGCATAGGTATCCGCCGGATTTGCCTTCAGCTCCTTCAAATATTCCGCCGGGCTTACCCCTGTCACCGAACGGAATATCCTGCTGAAATAAAACTGATCGCCAAACCCAACCATGTCCGCTACGTCCTTAATAAATAATTCCCTGTTTTCCGCCATAATTTCCCTGGCCTTTTCCACTCTGAAAAGCGTCAAACGTTTGCTGAAGCTTGCACTGCTGTATTTTCTGAAAAGACGGCTCAGATATGTCTGGGAAATCCCGAACACACCGCATATGTTCTGGGCGGACAGCGGCTCGGAAAGATGCTCCTTCATATAGGTTTCTATTTTCCGGAAAAATTCCGGCGTATCAATTTTTACCCGCTGTCCCTCTTCCTGTCTGTTCCTGCAGAGAATCTGGCAGATATTCTCCGCCAGCTTGTTCATGCTTTCCGCATAATAAAAAGCGTCATCAATAAAATATTCGCTGTTTTCCACCGACTCCTCCAGCATATTTTCACTTCTGAAAAGCCGGAATATCTCCCGTACCTTTTCTTCCGTATAAAGCTGGGTGCACCCTTTTTCCTCCCAGCAGGCGAAGCAGCGTTTTATCTCCTCCTCTATCCGCCGATAATCCCGTTCCCTGATAAAAAACTTCAGCTGGTTTAAGGAAGCACCGTCATATTCTGTCTTCTGGTCCATCTCCAAAAAGGCGTGATCCACATCAATGATCTGATTTTTTCCTATAATAAGCCTGTGATCCAGCGTATAATATAATTTCCGTATAATATCCGGAAGCTCCTTGGCCGTTACAGGATTTTCCTTAAGAACCAATGTAAAAAATACCATGTTGCGCTTTTCTTTTTCCAGCTGGTGCAGCATCAGCTGATGAAAGCTGTTATGGAACAGCAAATTTCTGGGGCAGATATATAACGCCTCCACCTCATCTCTCCCATATACCGTCATCTGCTCTTCCTTAATGGAAAAAATTTCAATCCCTCTGGATTCCACAAATCTTCTGGGCAGGCTGTTTTTGCGCAGAAGAGCAATATAGTATTCATCCGCAGGGAAAATCCGGTCAAAACGCGGCGTTTTCGTAAAAATCCCGGTACTCATTTCCCGGATCATCCGGTTACGCAGCCCATAGTAATACTCGTCCAGCTTTCCCTCAAGAATACGCATACTTTCCTGAAGCGTGGAGGGTTTCACCGGCTTAAGGATATAATCGCAGACGCCAAAACGCAACGCCGACTGGGCATAGGAAAATTCCTGATAACCGCTGACTATGGCGGAAAGAATATCCGGGTATTTTTCCCTGACCTGCTGTACCAGCGTGATGCCGTCCATAACCGGCATTCTGACATCCGTAATCAGTATATCCGGATGCAGGCGCTCCAGCTGCTCCAATGCGCTTTTCCCATTCTCCGCAGTCCCTATTACTTCAAAACCGGGACATTTAATTTTAATGATAGTACAAAGGTGCTGCAATGCAGCCGGTTCGTCTTCCGCAATAAATACCTGATACATAACTGTTAACTGCTCCTTTCTTCCTGTAATACGGATCCGATAATAATTTCCGCGCCGCCTTCCTTACAGTTGCCAAGCTTGAAAACCAGATTTTCCCCATTCAGAAGATACAGGCGGGCAAAGGTATTCAGGATGCCCATTCCGCCAATTTTCATTTCCACGTTTTTCCGGTTATCCACCAGCTCCTGTTTCAGGCTTTCCATCTCAGAATTCAACTTTTCAAGCACTGCCGCAGAGAATCCTTCTCCGTTATCCACAAGCTGAATGAACCAGAAATCTCCCTCCCTGTAGCCCCTGACGGAAATCTCCATAACCTTACTGCTGTTAGCATAGCCATGATTGACACTGTTCTCCGCCAGCTGCTGAATCACCAGCTTCGGTACTCTTTGTTCTTCAATTGACGCATCCAATTCGATCCTGTACTCCAGTTTATGCTCATACCGGTATTTCAGCAATGAGAAATACCGTTCCAGATAAGTGATCTCCTCCCTTATGGCTGCATATTTTTCCTTTGTATCCGTAGAATACCGGAGCAGTCCGGCAAGATCATCGCACATGTCGCAGATCACCTCATCGTCGTCCAGGATCCCCCGGCTGGAGATCACATTCAATGCATTATATATAAAATGTGGGTTCACCTGGGCCTGCAGCATATCGAACTGAGCCTGCAGCTGCAGCAGCTGCAGCTGTCTTTCCCTGCTGATAGCCCTGCTCAGCCTGCTTCTCATATCCTCATATATCTGCCCTATCCTCTGGAATTCATCATTTTCGCTGCCAAATTCCAGGGGAACGGCGCCTTCCAGTGTCTCCAGGCTTGTATTTTCCAGCACATTCTGCAGCTGAATCATGGACTTCGTTAAATGTCCGGTGGATACAAATACATACAGGAGGGAAAACAGCAGCAGGGTCCCCACAAGAAATACGGTCATGCTGATAATATGTACCACATCATCCCTGATCAGGGAACTGTCCTTATAAACCAGCACCGTGGTTTTCGCGGCCTCATTATAGACGCCGGCCACCAGGTATTCCGTCCCGTCGCTTCCCAGGTATTTATCCGCCGGTATATTGTCCCGGCGCAGCAGCTTCCGGCAAAAATCCATATCCACCCTTGTATTCCAGTAAAGAAGCTCTCCCTCATCATCAATCAGGCATACATGCAGATCTTCATCCGCTGCCCGCAGTTTTTCCCGTACCTTGTCCACATCCTGCTGTACCTCAAGGTAGCCCATGTTCTTCCCCTGAATCTGCTTAATCACGGAAAAGACCTGGACATCCCCGTCCAGCCCCCATGGATCCCAATGCAGGCCCACAATAGTATAGGTATCCGTATTTTTCACAGCCTTTCCATACCAGGAAAGTTCCTTATAGTTTATCCCCTTACGGATATTCTGATTATTCCCTATGGGTTCACAATTGTCATTGCAGAATATGACCCGGTAAAACCTTTTATTGATATAATCGTTATTTTCCTTAAAACCAATCTCCCTCACCGCATCCTGAAAATACATTTCCGTCTTCTCCGACCTGGCCATGTTCGATATCAGCGTAATCGCGGACAGCATATCACCGTCGCTGAGCAGGTAATAACTGATGTCCTCCATCGCATTAATCATTTCATCGTACTGCTGGTTCATCTGCTCAGCGCTGATGGAAAGATTGTGCATTTCCCGTTCGTAAATTTTATCCACGCTGACAGAATAATAAATGCCTCCCGAAACCACAGCGGCCATGATTCCCAGGAAAATATATACGATTTTCATTTTCAGCTGGAATTTCAAAAGACATCCCTCCTTACTTCCCGACAGAAACAACAATTTTGAGCAAGCGGTATATTTTCCGCCTTAAGGCGGCTACTCCCAAAGCCCAATCTGCAGCGCCATTTTCCGGCAGTCCTCATCATAAGCCTCTGCAGCTTCCCTGGCGCTGATTCTCCCGCTTCCAAGCTCACTGCAGATCAGGGAACAGTTTATCCCCTTGATGGGAGTCAGGTATTCCAATGCCAGCGTAACCCGTCCCTGCGTATAATATCTTTGAACCTCCCTCACCAGCTCTATGGCCTGCGTTTTGGGCTGATAACCGGTGTGGAACATTCCTGCTGGGGTATAGAAAGAGGTCAGCACATCCATTCCCTCCTCCGACAGATACCACTCCATAAAAGCTGTGACAGCTTCTGTGTTTTCACTCTTTTTATAACCATAAATACCGTTGGACGGCCAGATGGTCAGTCCCGTGCTTTCCCTGGTATCTCCGGGCAACGCAAAAAAACCTACCTTATCTATTTCTTTTCCGTAGGTTTTAATCCATTCCGGTATACGGCTGGTAAATTGTATCAGGTGGCCCAGACTGTTATCAAAAAAACGCTTTTCTATTTCCTTATAGGATGCGGATACACGGTCTTCGTTAAAAAAGGGCGTCAGCTCTTCATAGCGCTCCCAGGTTCTGAGCCCTTCCTCAGAATCCGCAAAACTTATATCGCCTGAGGTAAATTTCCTGGCATAATCAGGATTTTCGTACATTACCTGATAATTATCCGCAAGAAAAGGCAGCTGTGAGGATACCAGTTCATTCAGCGAAATCCCCATTCCATCCACACCTGCATTTTTCAATACCTCTAAATTTCCGATAAACTCCTCCCAGGTCTCCGGCACTTCCAGGCCATACGTCGCATAAAGCTCTTTATTATAGTAAACACCTGCGCCCATGCTGTCGCCCTGTGGAATTCCATACAGAATGCCATCCACGCTTGCCGCCTGAATAAAATCCGCATCAAGCATTCCGGCCATTCTTGTATTGGTAAGATTCATAAAGAATTCCGAAGGGTTCAGGGAATATAGCAGGCTTCCTGTATTATAAATCAGCAAATCGGGACATTCTCCCGCCGCCAGCCTTGTCCTTACCACATTATCATCATTGCACGCTTCAATTTCAATTTTAAATCCGAATTTTTCCTCAGCCGCAGCACAGGTATTGTTCAGCACCCCGCTGGGTGTGGTGGCGGAAAAGTTCAACAGGGAAAGGGTCACCCCTTCAAATTCTTTTTCTTTCCCCGCCGGCTCTTCCAACTTATCCTCCGTTATGGAAGCTTCTTCTTTACTATATATTCCGCTGTCTGAGACAGCGCAGCCGGTAAGGCTGCAAAATACCCCCCCCTAAAAAAACAGCAAGAAGCAGGACTGATACCGATAATTTTTTCCCTCTCATTCTTATACCTCCCCGGGAATGCTGTCAGCGGTCCCAAAGACCGCCCACAGTATTCCTCCCTTCTGTCAGATATATCTGCAAAAGGCAGCTGATACGTACCTTCACAGTTTTGTTAAAAGTACAGCTTAAAAGTTTTAATTTCAAAAGGCGTTATATCAAAGACCGCTTCCGCTCCCTCAATGCATTCCCCGCAGTCATGCTCCAGCAGGTTACAGGGAACCAGCTTCTTTACCGGGAACTCTGAGCACAGCTTCACCCTTTCTCTTCCGCCCACGCATTCATGGAGCCTTACGATCAGACATTCTTCATCCTCTGCCTTCTTTATTGCGTCAATCTGGACCCTGTCTGTGGACAGCTTCACGATTTTCCTCTGGTCGGCAAAGGCGCCGGGAACCGCTTCGGCCGGGAGGTTGAGCTGGTTCGCCGCCTGGATGGTTCCGCCTTCCGTCACGCTGCCCTTATGAGGATACAGGGAATAGGTAAATTCCTGCACCCCTTTGTCCGCTTCCGTGTCCGGATACACCGCGCTCTTTAACAAGCTTAATTTTATCACATTATCTTTTATACTGTAACCATATTTACAATCATTCAGCAGGCTGACCCCATATCCTGTCTCCGACAGATCCGCCCATTTGTGTCCGCAAACCTCGAATCTTGCCCAATCCCAGCTTGTATTCCAGTGGGTGGGACGTTCCACATGCCCGAACTGGATATCATAAGCGGCCCTGGTGGAACGGATATCCGTATAGAATGCAGTCTTCAGCAGCCTGTGTGTTTCCTGCCAGTCCACCCTGGTTATGAAATCAATTCTTCTGGAATCCTTATAGACCACCATATCCTGGCTGATTATGGATTTGTGATACCGGAATTCAAAACGCACGGCAGCCTTCAGTTCCCCCAGCTCCAACAGCTCCGGCGCTTTTGCCTGGCTTACTCTTTCCATCTTCTGTCCGTAAAAAATATCAATATCCCAGGCATCAAAATTAATCGGCTTATCCTCATAAATTTCAAGGACATTGCCCAACTGCCCTTCCTTCAATACGGAGCGTTCCGTTTCTTTATCAAAAATACAGGTCAGCTGTCCCTCTTCATTCCAGGCTATCCTATAATAGGGAGTTTCCAGCGTATTCCCGCAATAAGCAAAGATGGCTTTACTGTCGGCCGCAGGGCTTTCCTCCGGCCGGAAAATCACGGTAACCGCCGCAAAGGGCCGTACCTCCACCAGCACCTCATATCCACCGCCGGTTCTCTGCGCCTCCAGCGTCTGTCCTCTGTCGTCCACAAAATATCCGTCCCCCGGCTCTTCAATCCATACCAGTTCTTTTCCCCCGAAGCTGTTCGTCGAATAAACGCTGAAGACATGTTCTTCTTCCCGCACCACCGTTTCCAGGGCTTCCGATAAAACCTGATCCGCACGCACCTGCGCCGCCCGGTAGTTTATCCGGGAGTCTTCATACACCTCATGAATCGAGGAACCCGGAATAATATCATGGAACTGATGCAGAAGAACGCATTCCCAGCTGTCATTGAGCTCCTGCCCGGCATAATTCCCGCCCAGGATATAGGCCAGGGAAGACAACCATTCGGCCCGGGTAAGCTTGTTTTCCATGTGCCGGTTCATTTTTTTATTATAGGCCTGTGAGGTATAGGTCCCTCTGTGGTATTCCAGATACAATTCCCCGTCCCATGTATGCACATAGCGGTCTGTGTTTTCCACATTTTCATGGAGTTTCCGGAAGAATTCTCCCGCCTGTACCGTTTTTACCCTGGGCAGGCCCGGTATCACATCCATAGCCCGCCTCATTTCCAGCATATCTCTGGTGACTCCGCCGCCTCCGTCGCCATAGCCATAGGAAATCAGCGTATCCTTGCTGATCTCTTTGTTTTTGAATTTTTTCCAGCTTCCCATAACGGCATGGGGCGTAACCAGACCGTTATAGGTGGCGTATCTGGTATCCATATCCTGGCCTTCCCCGGGTGTGTTCACAAAATAGGTGAGAATCTCACTGCCGTCAATTCCCCTCCATTTGAAGAGGTCGTCCGGGATGGTATTAAACTGGTTCCAGCTGATCTTGGTCGTCATGAAGGTATCGATTTCGCATTGCCTGAGGATCTGCGGCAATGCCCAGCTGTATCCAAACACATCCGGCAGCCACAGGTATTCACACTTCTTTCCGAATTCCCGTTCCAGGAAGCGGGTGCCGTAAAGGAACTGGCGCACCAAAGCCTCGCCGGAGGAAATATTGCAGTCCGCTTCCACCCACATGCCGCCGTCCGGCTCCCATTTCCCCTCCGCGGCCTTTGCCTTTATCTTTTCATAGATTTCCGGGCAGTCTTCCTTTATATATTTATATAGCTGAGGCTGCGTCTGCAGGAAAATGTATTCATCATACAGCTCCATCAGCCGAAGCACCGTGGAAAAAGAACGCTGCGCCTTCTCCCTCGTATGCTTCAGACGCCACAGCCAGGCAACATCGATATGGGTATGTCCCACCACATTCACCGTTACCTCTGTATTTTTCTCCATCTGATCCAGTTCCCGCATCAATACCCCATGGGCCAGATCCACTGTCTCATAAAAAGAATCCTCATCCCAGTTGATACACGCAAGCGTCCGGTCCAGCGCGGCCTTCAGTCTCCCGTAATGTTCATTATCCTCAGGAAGAAGCTGGAGCGTTTCCGTAATCGCCCTTGCGAAATAATAAAGCTCATCCGTCTTTTTATGAAGATAGGCCACCTCAGCCTGTCTGCATCTGTGGAAAAAGGTGGTATGCTCCCCGCCTCCCTCCAGGCCGGTCCACAGAAGGAAGGTCAGACGCACTTCCTTTCCCTCCATCCCTCTGAAAATAACCTCGTTATGATTCGTATCCACGCCCTGAAAGGGATGACCGTCCACATATAACAGGGATTCAAAGCCCTGGTTATACCCGCCTCCGGTTTTCCCGAAGTCGAATAACCCCGTCACCTCGCTTCCTTCCCTGGCTTCCGGCAGCTTTACGGTCTTTTCCAGCCAAAGGTACCGATCCCGGCCCACGAAAAAATCATCGATTCCGAATTCCGGCCCCTCAATCCTCTCCGGCAGCTCCTTATAGTGCTCATCCTGGGGGAGGGTTCCTTCCATGGATACAAACGGCGCAATGCAGCTTTGCCCGTAATATCTGCGTTCTCCCAATTCCTTTACTCTCTGTCTGAATTTATCCAATGTCAAAAACATAACGTTCTCCTTCCGTCTCTGCGAAATCCTTTCACAGTTATCCCTTCCCTGTCATTCCTGTTCTTCAACTATTTCTGCGTGCGGAGACACCAGAATTCCGGTTTGCGTAAGCTGGTACTCATAGGCCCAATTTTCTCCCAAGGTTCTCCAGGCATCCGGTCCGCACCAGGTCTGCGTATTACTGCAGTTATGCAGCTGGCCAAAGGTGTTTTTCCGGTTTCCATACACTTTAAAAGCCAGCTCGTAACTGCCCTTTTTCACCCCCGGGAATTCCGCCCGATAGGGACTTTTGAATATTTTCCTCTTTTCTGTCCCGTTCAGGGAAACCTCTGTCAGGGGACTCCGGAACCTGGTTACGCTCACCGAAAGCTTCCCGTTTTCCTTGATCTCCACCGGCAAATGATAGATCAGATTTCCTCCATAAAAAGGCAGTCCCTGTGTACAGATATCCCCAAAGGCCAGTTCCGTTACCGGCGCCGTCAGGACTGTCCTGCAGCCTTTCACCCTCACGCCGAAATTGCCGAGAAGGTACACTGCCTCTATATTTACCCTTGCATGGTATGGGATTTGAAGCTCCAGTATATTTTCTCCCGGCTTCAGTTCTCCCAATGTCCTCGTCCGGATCTGCTTATCTGTGAAATATCCGTCTATGGCGGAATCAATTTTCTTATGATTCCAGTACACCTCCGTCATCTGTGCATTTTCAAGCGCCAGCCGGATATCCTTCATGGAAATCTCTGAATTTACCAGAAAACGCAGGGATATCCTGTGTTCAAACTCCTGTTTTCCATAAATCCAGGGCTGCGCATAGGCATCCGTCCGCTGCGGATAGCCCAGTTCCTTCCGCAGCTTATTATCCAGACGCAGTATCTCTTCCTGTTCCCTCCACGCTCCGTCGTCCAGTTTATACGCCGCCATATCCAGAGGGAGGACATTTGCCTCTTCCAGCGTTATCCGGGCAAGATCCGGAAGCTTCACCTCCTGCTGCATGCCTGTTTTTATTTCTGTTTTTTTGCACACAGACCGGCCCGGCTTCAGACAAAACAGGAAGGAATCGCAGTCATAGGAAGTAATTTCCCAAAACGACCTGTTTCCCTGACAGGATACGGGAACCTCCTCCGTTGTCCCATCCATCGCCTGATACAACACGGCCTTCCAGATTCCCGGAACGCAAATCGTCAGCTTCTCTTCTGTAATACTATCCGGATTTTCCGGCTTTTTGCCATGTGCGATAAACAGCCAGCGGTTATCTCCGTCCTCCCGCAGCTGGCTGATATAACCGTCGGCGGGAATCCCTGCACGGTTCCTGATATCCAACAGCCGGTATGGCTCCAGTACACGCAGCACCTCCTGCTTCTCAAAAGGTATCCTCACACATTTTTCAGCCAGCCTGACAACGCTGTCGCTCTTAACTGCCGCCACATATTCCGGAATTCTTCCCAGGAATATGACCCTTCCGCCTTTGCCTGCAAAGTCCTCCAGTCTCTTGACGGTATTGCTTCTCAAGGTGAGACAGTCCGGCACCAAAATCACATCATACCGCATTTTCCCTACGGTAAAGCCCTCTTCTCCCTCTGGCATTTGTTCCAGCAGCGATTCAGAAATATAATCAAAATCCTGCGTTCCGTACAGCAGCCATTTTATAAGGCTGTCAAATTTTTCTTCCATTGCTTCCCGCTGCGCAAAGGTGGTTTCCTCGCTTCCCCACATCAGCCAGTAAGATTCTATTGGGTGTATCACCCCGATGCGTACCAAGGGCTTTCCTCTCACCAGCGCGGTATTCACTCTGGCAAAATAATCCTCAATCAGCTTATATTCCTCATACCAGGGGGACTGGTATCCGATACAGGCCGGATAATCCCTTTTCGCCTCCCCCTCCATGGAAACCCAGGCCAAATGATGAACCCTCACCGTCACCCCAAGCGCCGCCTGCCAGTCGCCTGCCAGCTTATGCCCTCTGAAATCAAAATCCCAGTTGGTCACTCCGTACAGCTCACTGACCATCCCTTCCCGGCCGAACTGATGGACCGCGCTTTGGGCCTGCTTTGCCGTTGTCAGCTCCCTGGAATCACACAGGATATCGATTCCCGGAATATGAAAGCTCCGATAAGAACGCATTGCCTCTCCCAGGGCTGCCGTCTGGCTTTTCAGGGTCGGCTCTTCCATCATGTGGCCTGTCAGCGCTATCCCATGTCTGGTGCACCAGGCTCCAATCTGATCCGCATAAGCGCAGGCAAAGCGCTCCGCGATATGATCATGATACCGGTATCTGGTTTCTGAAACAGGTTCCTTCGCCCTTTCCCAAAAGACCTCCGGAAGATATTCCAGAAATCCCCTGCCATAGGCCATTTTATAGGTTTCCTCGAAGTCATCGGTAAAAGGAAGGAACTGAACCGTTCTGTCATGCGCCCTTTCCAGCCTTGTCTTATGGGCAAACTGGGGCTCATCCGTAAAGATGGCAGGAATATCCTTCCCGAAATATTCCCCCAGCTTCTCCTGATATTTCTCATGGGTCACCTCCAGGAAACGGGCAATTGCCTTATCATCCAGCGTATTAACGTATGCCTGATTATTAAACCATATATTATCACCTGAGATTTCAAGATAAGCATACCAGGGCTCATAGCCTTCCGGAATCTGCTCTCCTTCCTCCGGCACAAGGTAATCCTCCATTGTGCCCTCCGCATTTAAAAGCACACCGTAACGCTTCAGGAATTTTCTGTTTTCACTTCTGATAATTACCGCGGCGGAAACGTCCCGCCCTCTGTTTTCAGGCATTCCTTCCGGTATCTCCTCCGGAGAAAAGACCAGGAATCTCATACGGTAATCCGGTTCCCTGGTAACAAATCCGCCGCCATATCCTGAAGGCCACCTGTCTTCATCATATAACCAGGTCAGCATTCCTTTTTCCCGGAATTTTTCATGGGCATAGGCCACCTGATCCAAAAATTCTTCACTCATATAAGGAATATCCATTCCTGTCCTGCAGTGAATATGTGCGCCGCCCATCCCCATCCGGCGCAGCGCCTCCGTCTGAAAATCTATCTGTTCCCTGGTCACCTTACAGTTCCAGGACCAAAAAGGTGTTCCCCGATATTCGTTTGATGGAGCCCGGAATAATTCGTCCGCCAGCGCCTCTTCCTGTTTTCTTTGATACAGCATGCAATTCTCCTCTCTTCTCACGCGCAGGATAATGATATCCGGATTCAAAAAAAGTTCCTCTTGAATGATATTTCATTATTTCAAGAGGAACTTCCTTTTCTGCCAGATACTGTCAGTCTTTTACATCTGCATAACGGTCATAGGCAGCCTGCTCGATTTCCAGCAGCCGTCCCAGATTCATCTGCTCCAGGGATTTGACATAGGTATCCCAATCCTTATCCAGATCAAGCTCTCCGGTAATAAACTGCGCTCTCGCCTGTTTCAGGTAGATGGTAATATCCTTCTGCATTGCGCCTCTTTCCTTCACTTCCTCTGCCGTATAGGATACCACCGGATATGCCTCCACACCGTTTTTGCCATCTTCCTTAAAGGCATCGATCACCAGGGCCGCCCATCCGTATTCCGCAATAAACTCCGGTTTTTCCAGCACTTCCCTGCTGCTGTCAAACATGGCCTGACGGTCTATATTCTTTTCCACCAGGTTCAAAGCTTCATTCAGGATTGCTCCCTTGTAACGGAATTCTTCTCCTGAGGTAAACCCTTCCGGAACACGCATCTGGGGAACCTTTGTCCCAAGAAGCTCATCCTCTACCATATCAAGCGTAACCCCATCATAGCCTTTTGTCGCTGAGAGCATTCCTTCTTCTGTGTAGAAGTAATCAATAAAGCGGGCTAAGGCTTCCGGATTTTCCACATTGCCGTTTACCGCAACAAGAATGCTGTTCTGCACAGGGCTTGCAATGCTGACGTTTCTGTCTTTGTTGTATTCCGAGGAAATACCTGACAACGCCACCCAGTTGGCATCATAGCTGATGTCTTTGTTCGCCATAACGAAGGGAGCGGAGCCACAGCCAAAGGAGCCATAAATATCATTCTGCTGTCTTGTTGTAATCTCATCTCCCGTAATCGTAAATGCTTCCTGTTCCATCAGGCCTTCTTTATAAAGCCTGTTTAAAAATCTCAGGTACTCTTTATATTTTTCCCCGGTATGCGCAAGCTCTACCTTGCCGTTCTCATCCGCCTGAAGAATATAGTTGATATCGCTGGTGTAAATTCCGAAAGCATCCAGCAGGGTTTTTTCAATTGCGGAGTAACCGCCTTCATCTGAGGTGAACAGCAGAGGAACCTCATCATTGGGATCTCCGTTACCGTTTGCATCCTGCTCCTTAAAGGCAACCAGCACATCATAATATTCATCAATCGATGTGGGCATGGAAAGTCCCAGATTCTCCAGCCACTGCCTGTTAACAAAGCTTCTTGTCAGACGGTCTGTCATATCCACTCTCAGCTTGGGAAGGCCGTAAATATGTCCGTCCGCAGTTGTACAGAATGCTTTCAGTTCCGGATACTGTTCAAAATACGCCTGAAGATTGGGCATAAGGTCAATGTATTCATTCAAATCCAGAAAATACCCTTCATTGCCCCATTCATTCACATCGCTGACATTCATGGAACAGCCCGCAAGCATATCCGGCAGTTCGTCTCCCGCCACCATCAGGGTCAGCTGGGTTTCCCAGTCCGTCTCATAAAAATTACAGTCCAGACGGATGCCGAGGCGGTTTGCGTATTCATCAATCACCGCCACCTGCGTCCAGTCCTCCAGGCCCGACGGCATGGGACCTGACAAGGTTACGGTAATTTCCTCATCGGTTATGGGATAGCCGGTTTCGTTCACTCCGCCCGCTTCCGCCTTGCCGCTTTCGCTTACTTCCGCCTTGCTTTCTTCACTGGAGGCCGCAGGACCGGTAGCTGCAGTCTCTCCCGTGCCGCCTCCACATGCCGTAATCGCTACAGCCATGCTCGCTGCCAGTAATAAGGCAGCTGTTTTTTTTAACTTTCTTTTCATAAAAGTCCTCCTGTTTTTTATTTTTATGTATAGGAACCATACATAATTTCATAATTTTCATCCTGCCGCCATATGCGGCGGAAACATCCCCGGAACCATTCCTGCGCACTCAACCCTTCACGGATCCGATCATGACTCCCTGTTCAAAATATTTCTGCAGGAACGGGTATACGATGAGCATCGGCAGCGCGGATATAACAATTACACCATATTTAATCATGTTTGCCGTATCCGCCTGTTTGATAAGCGCCATCATCTGTTCTGCCGAAAAGCTCCTGCCATCCGCCATTGCTGTTTTGGCAAAGGTACTCTTTGTCAGGATTTCCCTCAGGAATAGCTGCAGGGGGAATTTTCCTCTGTCCTTTAAATAAATCATTTCTATGAAGTAAGAGTTCCAGCGGCCCACGCCATAATACAGGGCCATAACCACGGTAATTGCTTTGGATAACGGGAAAATGATTTTATTGAAGATCTGGAAGTCGTTGCAGCCGTCAATTACCGCCGCTTCCTGAATTTCCCAGGGAATAGAAGTCATAAAATAGGTACGCGCAACAATCAGGTTGAAGGTTGATACCAGGCCGTTAATCAGGATAACGCTGCGGGTATTCAGGAGCCCCAGGCTTTTAATATTCAAATATCCGGGAATCATGCCGCCGCTGAAGTACATGGTAATCATAAAGAAAATCATCAGATACTTCCGGCCCTTCAGGTCATTTCTGGACATGGCATAGGCACAGGGGAGGGTCGCCGCCAGATTCAGTACCGTACCCACGAACACATAAAAAATGGTATTCATATAACCGGCCCAGATTTCTTCATACTGCAGCAGGTATTTATATCCTTCCAGGGTAGGCCGTATCGGAAGGAGCAGCATCTCCCCGCCGGCGACGGCCTTGGGGTCGCTGAAGGAGGCGCTTAATACAAAAACCAGCGGATACAGCATCAGCACTGCGAGAAAAATCAACAGGGCGTATACGACAAAATTAAAAATACCGTTATTTATTTTCGTCTTACTCAGCTTTTTTATTTTCATCTCTTCTTTCCCCTCCCATCAGAACAGGCTTGTTTGCGTAGTACGCCTGGAAATCGTATTGGCAAGCACCAGCACAATCGTGTTCACAACTGAATTAAACAAATCTGCTGCCGCCCCGAAGGAAAAGTCCGCCTTTTCCAGACCGGATTTATATACAAAGGTTGAAATCACTTCCGAAGCGCTCAGATTCGTAGGATTCTGCAGAAGGTATACCTTTTCATACCCTACGCTTAACAGGGAGCCGCAGTTGAGTATCAGCAGTATCAGAATCGTCGGCACCAGCACCGGAAGATTGATGTACCAGATCTTCTGCAGCCTTGAAGCGCCGTCAATATCAGCCGCCTCCAGCAGCGCCCTGTCCACTCCGGATAATGTGGCAAAGTATATAATGCTTCCCCAGCCCATCTCCTGCCAGATGCCGCTGAGCACGTAAATCCATTTGTACATGGCCGGTTCCTGAAGGAAATTGACCGTATCGCCGCCCAGCATGGAAAGAAACCTGTTAATTACGCCGGAGGTCGGATTCAGAAACAAGGTGAGCATACCGCATAAGACAACCGTTGATATGAAATGCGGCGCATAAGACAATGTCTGAAAGCCTTTTCGGAAACGTTTGTTTGATACCTCATTAAGGGTCAGCGCCAGGATGATCGGAATCGGGAACCCCAACACCAGGGACAACCCGCTGAGGGTTAACGTATTTTTTAATATGATGGGGAACCAATAGGAGCTGAACAGCCGTTGAAAATTGGCAAAGCCGCTCCAGGGGCTTCCCGTGATCCCCTTTCTCATGCTGTAATCCTTAAAGGCAATGATAATGCCATACATGGGCTTATAAGCGAAAATAAGGAAATAAATAACGGCAGGCAGGCACATAAGGTACAACTGCCAGTTTACCTGAATACTCTTTTGCTTTTTCTGACCCGTCTGAATGGATTTGTTTTTTTTCCAGTTCATATTTTCCCCTCCTGCAATTTGTTAACTGATTCTAGCATGGAGGATCGCTTTTTTAACATGGATATTGTGTTACTTCCGGGCATAAAAAAATGGAGAAAACAGTCCACATCCGTGACAGGACTGTTTTCTCCATATATTTTGCAAAAATTTCCATCTATTGCTTACTGATGATGCGCAATCATCCCCGCCGCCTTGGCGATTTCCAGCACCACCACCGGCACCAGTGCCAGGCCGAGGGCCGTCAAATACAGATGCCCGGGCAGTGCAGTCAGGCCGAAAACCAGCGCCAGCGGGGGCACAAAGGTAATCAGTGCAATCAGCACCAGCGACAGGGCAGCCGCGCCGTTTAAATACTTATTGGTAAAAAATCCGGTCTTAAACAGCGAATGGCTGGATCGCATATTAAAGGCATGGAACACCTGTGTGGATGCCAGCACCATGAAAGCCATGGTACGGCCCGCTTCCACCGTGCCCGTTTCATTCCATCCCAGCCAGAAGCCAAACAGCGTCAGGGCAGCGAACATGGCGCCCTGCAGAACGATCCGCACGCCCAGCCCATGGGCAAAAATGCCTTCATTCTTCGGCTTGGGCTTCTTCTCCATCACATCATCAGGCACAGCTTCCATACCCAGCGCAATGGCGGGCAGGCTGTCTGTTACCAGGTTGATCCACAGAAGCTGCATGGAAAGCAGCGGGCTCTGCTTCCAGAACAGCATGGATAAAAATACCGTCAGCACCTCGCCGATGTTCGTTCCCAGCAGGAACGCCACCGCGTGCTTGATATTGCCGTAAATCCCCCGGCCTTCCTTCACTGCGGAAACGATGGTGGTAAAATTATCATCTGTCAGCGTCATATCCGCCGCGCCCTTTGCCACGTCCGTACCTGTTATGCCCATGGCGCAGCCGATATCCGCCGCCTTCAGCGCGGGCGCATCGTTTACGCCGTCTCCCGTCATGGAAACGATTTCGCCCTGTGCCTGCCAGGCCTTGACGATGCGGATCTTATCCTCCGGAGAAACTCTGGCGTATACGGATATATGGCGTACCTTCCGGTTCAATTCTTCTTCGCTCATCTGCGCCAGCTGTGCGCCGGTAATGGCTTCGTCGCCTTCCTCCATAATTCCCAGATCCTTTGCAATGGCGGAAGCCGTCACCACATGGTCGCCGGTTATCATAACAGGCTTAATGCCGGCCTTCCGGCAGACAGCCACCGCATCGCGTACCTCCGGGCGGGGCGGATCGATCATGCCCACAAGCCCCATAAAGGTAAGATTGCTTTCCAGTTCTTCAATGGTAGGATTTTCAGGCACACTGTCGATTTCCTTATAGCCCACTGCCAGGACGCGGAGGGCGTTGGAGCTCATGGAGTCAACCAGCTCCTGCGCCTTTTTCATATCGCCTGTGGTGCAGATGGGCAGCATGGAATCAAAGGCGCCCTTGGTGATGACCACATTTTTCCCATCGATTCTGCAGACAACGGTCATCAGCTTACGGTCGGAATCAAAGGGCAGCTCCGTCAGTCTGGGATATTCCCTGGTCAGGGTTTCCTTGGGACTGCCGTTTCTCATGGCGGCATATACAATGGAGGTTTCCGTGGGATCCCCAATATGCTGTACTTCTCCGTCCTTGACAATCACTGAACCGTCGCAGCAAAGGGAAGCATACTGCAGCAGCCTGCGGATGGCAGGCGTATCCTCATCGGAAATGTCCTCCATCAGATCCTCTGCCGCATCATAGGCCTTCACCAGGGTCATGCGGTTCTGGGTCAGCGTACCGGTCTTATCCGAGCAGATAACAGAGGCGCTGCCCAGCGTTTCCACGGCGGGAAGCCTGCGGATGATGGCATTCTGCTTCACCATACGCTGCACGCCGATGGAAAGCACGATGGTAACAATCGCCGGAAGCCCTTCCGGAATCGCTGATACGGCAAGGGATACGGCTGTCATGAAAATTTCCATCACGGCCATGCCGTCAATCAGGCCAATGACAAAAATGACCGCACATACGGCAATCGCCAGAAAGCCCAGGTATTTGCCCAGCTGCGCCAGCTTCTGCTGCAAGGGTGTCTGGGTATCCGACTCGCCCTCCAGAAGCCCTGCGATATGTCCCATTTCCGTCTGCATCCCAGTGGCCGTAACGATAGCTCTGCCGCGTCCGTAGGCCACGCTGCAGCCGGAATAAATCATGTTGGCCCGATCTCCCAGAGGCGCTTTTTCTTCTATTTGAAGAGATGCATCCTTTTCACTGGGCACGGATTCTCCGGTGAGCGCCGATTCCTCCGATTTCAGGCTGGCCGATTCAATCAGCCTGGCATCCGCAGGGATATTAATGTCTGTTTTACTCCAGTATAATGTCGCCGGGAACCACCTTATCGGCGTCAATGAGCAGCTCTTTCCCGTCACGGATAACCCTTGCATGGGGCGCCGACATACTCTGCAGTACTCTGCTGGTTTTTCCGTCTTGCTTTTCCCAAAAATTCATGCCCATAACGGCGTTCAGAATCACGATTACCAGAATCAGCAGCGGTTCAAAAATTCCGGATGTGGTCGCTGGCTGCCAGGCAACGATAAAAGAAACGACTGCCGCAGCAATCAATATGAGTATCATCACATCCTTGAACTGCTCCAGAAATCTCTGCAGATTGCTTTTCTTCTTCTTAGCCCGCAGCCGGTTAGGTCCGTACGCGCAAGCCTCAGCCTGCGCGCCCGGATACAGCCTTCCGACCGTGCTGCTGTGCAGTTCACTTATTACTTCATCCAATGGTTTACTATACTGAGCCATTTTCAATCCTCCTAGTTTTCCGAAGGAAAATGCGAGCTCTACGCGAGCAGAGGTGATTCTTTCCTTATGCCTTTTCCTTTCGAAGGAAAAATGCGAGCTCTACGCGAGCAGAGGATTTTCCTCCTTGTTTTCCGGGAAGAAAATGCGAGCTCCTCTGCGAGCAGAGGGATTCGGTTTTCACATTGCTCTTTAATTGCAACCGTCTAAAGTCTGTGCTCCTTTTGCCAAACCATCTCGTCTTTCAGTGACCCGGCCGGCAGATGCATGGTCTGCTCTACGATCGTAATCACCTGTTCCATGGAAAGAAGCCGCTTCCTGGACTGAGCCAGCAGTCCGAAATCAGACTTTATCGGTTTCTTCAGGGATACAGTAATGGTCAGATGTCTTCCCGACTCTGCCGGATCAGCCATTCCAGCTGTGCCTGCAGAAGCTCATTGGCATCCTGGGCGATGGGGTTATGGGAAATGATTTCCAGCATGCTGTCCAGATTCTCTTCCTCATCTCCTGAAAACTGGTCAATCATGTGCATATAAAGCGCAACGAATTCCGACGTTTTCTGATAAAAAGTAAGCTGCGTATCCGCCAGGATTTTCAGGGAGGCTTCCTTAAGCTCCGACATTACCAAATCCACAACCTCATTAACTATTTCATCCTTGGATTTAAAATAATAGTAAAAAAGTCCCTTGGCAACGCCTACCTTTTCCACAATCTGGCTGACCTGTGTATTTTTGATTCCGTTTTTGTCAAACAGCTGCCGGGCCGCTTCTATCAGCTCCGCCCGGCGTATTTCCGGTTCCTTCGTTACCCGCATTCTGTCACCTGCCTTTTATTGGCTGTTCTGCCGCCTTTTTGTGTATTATAGCAACTGACTGACTTTTTGTAAATAGTAAGTCAGTTATTTATTTTTATTTTCATTAAACAGTCTCCCCAAAAGCTTTCTTTTTATATTTCGGAAAGAAATCCTTCATACTTTTTATAAGATTTTTTGATTTGCGTCACACTTAGGACACACTTTTCCTGTATCATAAATAACAGATAGAGAAACAATAACTCACAAGTTTTGTTAAACTATCTCCCCCCTCATAAGAATAAGAAGCCTCCACAGTTTTTTGTGGGGGCTTCTTATTTAAGCTGTACTATGTTCATTTTAAAAACTGCCGGTAAGCCGGTTTAACCCTTTCCGTTTTCCTTCCATAAAAATTCCCTCTGCGCATACCGAAGCAGTTCATCCGGGGTGGGAATTTCCCCTTTTTTCGGCACCTTGTTCTGCCACGCTCCGGTAATTCCGTCATTTGGCGTATTTTTGTATGTATGCTCCAACGCTGCCTGCATTTCCTGTTTTACTTCCTGGACGCTTACCCCATACTCCTTTGCCACCTTCCGATAAATACTTTTTTTATTCATTTATTATTTTCTCCTGTCGGCAGACGTCTGTTATGTGCATCTGCTACTTCATTATAGACGATTCCAGCGTACGTTTCAACAATAACAGACGCTATAAATATTCGTAATTATAACAATTGTATATTATGATTATCACATGGAGGGAGGCGGATTTCATGGAAGAACAATTTATTCGGGATCGGATAACCGAGCTTCGGCTCCAAAAAGACGTTGCAGAGAGAAAAATGAGCATTGAACTCGGGCACAGTACAAGCTATATTCACAGCATTGCCTCCGGCCGGGCTCTGCCTTCCATGACAGAATTTCTTTACATATGCGATTATTTCAACATTACTCCCATGGAATTTTTTAACGATACGGAACATACTTCGGCCCAGCAGCAAAGGGCCATTCAGTATATCCGCCTGTTAAATGATTACGATACCAAGCTGATCGCAGATATGTTGGAAAGGCTGTACAGGCCAGAATAAAGTTTTAAAAAAACAGACTGATAAAGCCTGGCCGGATTCCGGCCGGTTTATTCAGTCTGTTCTTATTTCCGCCGTCCCGGGCAGCCGCCTGTTATGATTCCGAAACGGTATTGGCCTGCAGCTTGTGCTTCCGGTTCCCTTTTTTTACAAAGTCAAAGGAAAAAAGGATCATCAGCTCATGGGCCAGCAGCGGGAAGGCCGCCAGGATGCCAAGACGCAGCCATTCCCGCAGGGACAGATGCGCGGTTCCGAACGCCGCCGTCAGGAACGGTATTTCCGTCACAGCAAACTGCAGCAGGAATCCAATCACACAGGCCGCTATCATCAGCTTGTTGTTAAAGTGGTTCATCCGGAATATGGACTTTCGCATATCCCGCATTCCCACCGCATGGAACAGCTGCGACATGCCAAGAACCGTGAAGGCATAGGTCTGCGCCCGGTTCAGGATAGCTTCATGGGAAAGCACCGTGGCAAAATTATTGATGGTCAGCGGAATCTGTTTTTCAAGAATTACAGCATAGGGAATGGTAAAAAATGCCGTCAGGCTGATTCCCGCAATCAGCAGTCCGTAAAAACAGGTACAGGCCAGGCCGCCGCCTGCGAAAAGGCTTTCCTTCGGATCCCGGGGCGGCCGGCGCATCAGGCTTTCCTCATCATTGTCGTCCACCCCCAGCGCCAGCGCGGGAAGGGAATCTGTAATCAGGTTAATCCACAGGATGTGGCTGGATTTCAAGGGGGAGGCCAGGCCGCACAGCACCGCTAAGAACATGGTCATGATTTCGCCCAGATTGGAGGAAAGGAGGAATATCACGGATTTTTTGATGTTCTCATACACCCCTCTGCCCTCCACAATCGCCTTTTCTATCGTGGCAAAATTATCGTCCGTAAGGATGATGTCAGAGGCCTGCTTTGCCACATCTGTCCCTGTCATTCCCATGGCAATCCCGATATCCGCGGCCTTCAGGGAGGGAGCGTCGTTTACGCCGTCTCCGGTCATGGCCACGATATTTCCCTTTTCCTTAAAACCCTTTACAATCCTCACCTTATGCTCCGGCGACACCCTGGCAAACACCCGCACCTGATCCAGCTTCTTCAGAAAACGTTCCTCCGGCAGATGCGATACCTCCTCCCCTGTCATGCACTGCTCCGGGCGGCTCACTATCCCCAGCTGCTTTCCTATGGCAAAGGCCGTATCCACATGATCCCCGGTTATCATCACCGTTGTGACGCCGGCATCCCGGAACCGTTCCACGGCATTCGCCGCTTCCGGACGGGCCGGATCCTTCATTCCCACCATCCCCACAAACGTAAGCTCCGCTTCCACCGGGCCGCTGCCGCCGGTGCGCATGGCTACGGCAAGGGTACGCAGCGCCTGGGAGGACATTTCCTCCACCGCTTTTTTTATCTGCCTTCTCTGCTGGTCCGATATGGGCACAGGCTTTCCGTACAGCAGGACGCCGGTGCATTTTTTCAGGATTTCATCCGGCGCGCCCTTCGTATAGGTAACCGTCTGGTTTCCCCGCTGATGGAAGGTGGACATCATCTTGCGTGTGGAGTCAAAGGCAAGCTCCCTGGTTCTCGGATATTCCTTTTCCAGGGCCTGCCGGTGCAGGCCGTAGCGCGCGGACAAATCCAGAAGCGCCAGCTCCGTGGGATCCCCGATTCGTTCCCCGCCTTCCAGCACGGCGTCGTTGCACAGGGTCATGCCCTTTAAAAATTCCCGGTATTCTTCCCGGGCCAGCTCCTTTTTCCCCACCATTTTCTGGTTGGTAAAGCAGGTTTCCACCGTCATTTTATTCTGGGTCAGCGTGCCTGTTTTATCCGAGCATACAACGCTGACCGCGCCCAGGGTTTCCACCGAGGGGAGTTTTCTGACTATGGTATGCACCTTCACCATTTTGGTAACGCTCAGGGCCAGGCAGATGGTGACCACCGCGGGAAGCCCCTCCGGCACCGCCGCAACCGCTAGGGATATGGCGGTGATGAGCATTTCAATCATATTTCTCTTCTGAATCAGCGCTATCAGGAACAGCGCCGCGCATAAAAGCAGGGAAAGCAGGCTCAAAATCTTTCCCAGTTCTCCAAGACGCTTCTGCAGGGGTGTGATATCCTCATGGCTTTCGTTGATGAGGGAGGCGATTTTCCCAATTTCCGTATCCATGCCTGTGGCGGTAACGATCCCCTCTCCTCTTCCATAAGTCACAATGGTGGACATGTAGGCCATGTTATACCGGTCTCCCAGGGGAATGTGCATCTCCTTCTGTACTTTTGCTTCCCGTTTACCCGCAGCCGTCAGGCCGGAATCCGCTGCCGCCAGATCGGACATTTTCCCGGACTGTGAGCTGCGTCCGAAGGCGGCTGCACCCCTGGCGATGAAGGCTGCGTCCTTTTCAATAGGCAGGGACTCCCCGGTAAGCGCCGATTCCTCCACCTTCAGGCTGCTTGTTCTGGTCAGGCGTAGATCCGCGGGCACCTGGCAGCCTGCGTCAAGGCAGACAATATCGCCCACCACCAGCTGTGACGCCGGAATCTCCCGCTCCTTCCCTTCCCTTATCACGTAGGCCCTGGGACTTGTCAGCTTTTTCAGGGAATCCAGGGCCTTCTGTGCCTTTCCCTCCTGAATCATCCCCACTATGGCATTCATGAATACCACAATGGCTATGATCACCGCGTCGCTCACCTCATGAAGCAGGAGGGAAATGATGGCCGCTGCAAGCAGCACATAGATCAGCGGATCGTTAAGCTGCTCCAGGAAGGATTCAATCACAGTTTTCTTCCGCGGTTCCTTCAACTCATTTTTTCCATATTCCTGGTATCGCCTCGCCGCTTCCTTTTCCGTCAGTCCTTTGTCTATATCGCTGTCCAGCTGTATGCATGTTTCCTGAATGCTTTTTGACTCAAACACGTTCCCACTCCTTTATCTTGTCCTGATGCCTGTCTGAAGCGTCCGCGCATCCGGCCGGAGGGGTGCGGTGATTTTCAGACATGCTCTAATAAACCTTATGAAATACAGGACAGGAATATGTCTGCCGGGTAAAGGAAAAAATCAGCCGTCCGTGTGAGTTTGTAAGCATGGATGGGTGTCATGATCTTTTTATAGAGGAAACATCCCCGTTCGTGGTCGTTTATGATGCCGCAGGCCCTGCCTGCACTGTAAAAGATACTAATTTCTTATTAATGTTGACCGCATATATTATACGTAATATAATATATAAAATTAGTATATATACAATAAGATAATATATAAAGGGGAAGGAGGGGTCATATGATTTATCCTCTCAGCACGCCGCAGCTGGAATATCTGATTTTGTCTGTATTATGCAAAAGGGACAGCTATGGGTATGAAATCAGCCAGCAGCTGAAAACTGTTACCAATACAAAGGATTCCACGCTGTATCCGATTCTGAAGCGGCTGCAGGGAAACGGTCTGGTGGTAACCTATGATCAGCAGTATCAGGGGCGCAACCGGAGATATTACCAGATTACGCCGGAGGGCCGGGGTGTCTGTCAGTATCTTGAAAATGAGTGGCGCCTTTATGTGAATGCTATATATGAAATTGCCCATGGAGGTGAAAAACAGTGAACAGAACCGAATACATGAATGCCCTGGAAAAGCGGCTCCGCATTCTGCCCGGCGACAGTTACCGGGAGGCCATGGCATATTTTCAGGAATATTTTGATGAAGCGGGGCCGGAGCGGGAACAGCAGGCCATAGAGGATCTGGGGAGCCCGGAAAACGCTGCCGAACAGATTATCACCAATATGGCAATTGACAAGACTTCCGTACCGCATAAAGGAATCAGGAAAAATATGAACGCACTGTGGATCGGAATTCTTGCCATCTGCGCGGTGCCGGTGGCGCGCTGCCGTTCGCCCTGCTGCTTCTGGCGCTTGTGCTGCTGTGCCTGTTGTGCATACTTCTCATGCTGGCTGCATTTGTTTTACTCGCGCTGTGTGTGGCAGTCCTTGGCCCGGTGATCTTCGCCGCAGGCTTTACAGTGCTCCTATCCGCACCCGCAGCTGCAATGACCTGCTTTGGCATGGGCCTTTTCTTTACGGGCTTTGGGCTGATAGCTGTATATGGCATAGTTCTGGCATGTAAATGGACAATTATCGGAATGGCCCGGCTCTTTGGCCGTATCCTGAAAAAGAAGGGGGAACGAAATGAGCAAGCGTAAAACATTTTTATAGTGTGTGGATCCTGTGCGGGGTGGGGATGCTTCTGGCCCTGACGGGACGCCTTCTGGGAGGCGCTGTGACCGGCGTGGGCTATGAACCGGGAAACGGGCTTGTGGTCTATTCCCCCCTGGTAAGCAACCAGCCCAACGGTCCCTCCGTGCAGACGGATAAAATCGATCAGCTGGAGCCATTCACACGGATAGATATCCGGATGGATTATGCTGATATTACCATTGAAGAATCGGATCATTTTTCTCTGGAATATGAACTGACCGCATGGGAGAAGCCTGTTATCAGCGTGAAAAACGGCTGCCTGACCATAAGCCAGCCTCCGCATAACTACGGTAATAACCGTTTTTTCCTTTTCGGCAGCAGTTTTTCCGGCACTGTATACAACAGCTGGAACAGCTCCAGAGAATATCTCACAGTATATATTCCGGAAAATACGCAGCTTGACACAGTGTATGTGTCCACCTCCTCCGGGAAAACGGAGCTGTCCGGGCTGAAAACGGGCCAGCTTACAATAGATAATGATTACGGCGACGCGCGTCTTACGGATATCACCTGTACCAGCGCGGATTTCAGCCTAAGCTCCGGGAAGTTTACCGCGGATAACCTGAAGGCGGAAAGTCTGAAGCTTTCCGATGACTATGGCGACTGCATTCTGAAAAACTCGGAAATCTCAGGTAATACCACACTCTTCTTAAGCAGCGGAACGCTGAAAATGCAGCAGTCCTCCACCGGGGCGCTCACTGTGGACAGTGATTACGGCAATGTGGATTTGAACGGTATCACCTCTGAAAATGCCAGACTCACTCTGAGCAGCGGGGACATGAAAGCAGAAGGCTTCCTTTTCAAAAATCTGGATATTAAATCGGATTATGGCAGTGTGGAGCTTGTAACGCAGCTTACGGATTCCTTCGGTTATGATTTAAAGACAGATTACGGGAATATCAGGATAAATAAACATGACCTGGGCGATACCTATTATACCTTTGACAAAGAATTTGACAACTGGGTGCGAATCAAATGCAGCTCCGGGGATATCAGGATTACTACACAGACGGATTGACGGATCGGATTAGCGGAGCGGCGAATTGGCAGGCTGCAGGCCGGGCTATCGTTACTTATCTGCCGTTCCCGCCGCTATTCACCGGTTCCGCCTGTATCCGCCGCCTGTAAGGAAAAAAAGACGTCTGAATGCTGCCGCTATACGGAAGTACTCAGACGTCTTTTTATTTTGGAAATGTAACAGTCCAGGCCGGATATCTTCTTTCATGGCTCTGCCGTTCTGAGCTGTTACCTATAACCTGTAAATTATGCAGGTCAGTTCAGCACGCTGTCGTCCCCTTCAGGAAGGATGAATGCCAGAATGATGCCAACAACCGCTGCCAGCGCCAGGCCGGAAATGGTAACCGCGCCGTATACGGGAATGCTGTCGCAGCCGATTCCCAGAACCAGGATGATAGCGGCCACCAGCAGGTTGCGGCTGTTGCCGAAGTTCAGCCTGGAATTAATCAGGATACGCACGCCCACTGCGGAAATCATACCGTAAAGCACGATGCTGATGCCGCCGGTAACGGGTGACGGGATGCTTGTGATAAATCCGCCGAATTTTCCGAAGATACCCAGAATCATGGCAAACACAGCCGCGATACGGATAACGGAAGGATCGTATACCTTGGTTACGGCCAGAACGCCCGTATTTTCTCCATAGGTTGTGTTAGCAGGGCCGCCCAGAAGGCCTGCCAGCGCAGTTGCAAGGCCGTCGCCCAGAATCGTTCTGTGAACGCCCGGATCCACCATGAAGTTCTTGCCTACCACGGCGCCGTTGGTGGTGATGTCGCCCACATGCTCAATCATCGTAACCAGTGCGATGGGGGCAATGGCGAGGATGGCGTCCAGCTTGAACTGAGGTATGCACAGCAGCTGCGCCACAATGTCCTTATCCATAAAGGAAAGGAAGTGAGCCTCTCTCACTGCGGTAAAATCGCAGAAGCCAAGCGGCAGGCAGACAAGGTAGCCTGCGATAATGGCAAACAGAATCGGCATCAGGTTGAAAATCCCTTTTGCAAAAATGGATACACAGATGACCACAGTCAGAATTACCACCGTAACCAGCACGGATTTCAGGCTGAATTCTCCGTTGTAATAAAAAGCGCTGTTGATGGCGGTGCCGCTCAGACGCAGGCCGATAACAATGATAATCGGGCCGGTCACGATAGGGGGCAGCAGCTTGTTCACCTTTTCATAGCCGAAAATCTTGATCAGGCCGGCAAACAGCACATATACCAGGCCGGCAATGATAAGCGCGCCCTTGACCGAGGCCAGCTTCTCCATAAAATCCGGATCCCCCATACGGGAGTCCCCGATAATTGCCATGATTCCTGCCATAAAGGCAAAACTGGAGCCCAGGAATACGGGCACCTTTTTCTTCGTTACCCAGTGGAACAGCAGCGTGCCGAGTCCGGCACAAAACAGTGTGATTGACGTATTCAGCCCTGTCAATGCCGGAACCAGCACCGTGGCGCCGAACATGGCAAGGGTATGCTGAATGCCGAGAATCAGCTTTTGCTTCTTGGTTCTTTCACCCATTTTTTTAATCCTCCTCATAAGTATAGTATTAAACAGGTTATTTAAAAGCCTTTCGGCTTTTTGACAAATTCAGATGACAGACGACGGCTAGAAACAGATCTCCGTCTGCGCCGGTACGGTTTTGGCAAGCATTTTCCCGCCCCGGAAGGAATAGAGCACCTCGCTTTTTTTGTTCAGGGCATCGTAAAAATTATCCGCGTTCAGGATGATGAAATCCGCGGGATTCTTTTCCCGGATGCCGTAGGTTTCTCCCAGATGGAGGGTTTTGGCGGCGTTGTAGGTGATAAGCTTATAGGAATCGCAGATATCCTGATATCCCATCATCTGGCATACATGCAGGCCCATGAATACGGTATCCCGCATATTTCCGGTTCCCAGCGGATACCAGGGGTCGAAAATATCGTCATGGCCGAAGGAAACGTTCAGCCCGGCCTCCAGCAGCTCCTTCACCCTCGTTACGCCGCGTCGTTTGGGATAAGTATCCGTGCGGCCCTGCAGATGCGTATTCACCAGCGGATTGGCCACAAAGTTGATGCGGCTCATTTTCAGCAGCCTCATCAGGCGGTTCACATAGGCATTATTGTAGGAATGCATGGCGGTGGTGTGGCTGGCCGTCACCTTATCGAACATTTCCATTTCATAGGCCCTTGCCGCCAGCGTCTCCAGCCCCCTGGACGCTTCGTCGTCGATTTCATCGCAGTGCACATCCACCAGCCTGTCATAGCGGTATGCAAGATCCATGGCAAAATTCAGGGATTCCACACTGTATTCCCTTGTAAACTCAAAATGGGGAATGGCTCCCACACAGTCGGCTCCCATCTTCACAGCATTTTCCATCAGCGCTTTACCGTTGGGATAGCTTAAAATTCCCTCCTGGGGAAAGGCAACAATCTGGACGGTAACCTCATTTTTCAGCTCTTCCCTCAGCTCCAGCATGGCTTCCATGGCCACCAGCTTGGGATCCGTCACATCCACATGGGTGCGGACGAACTGCACGCCGTTTGCAGCCTGCATGCGGATGGCCCTTCCGGCCCGCTCCTTCACATCCTGCTTCGTCAGCTTTTCCTTCCGTTTGCTCCAGCATTCAATGCCTTCAAATAAGGTCCCGGACATATTCCAGACCGGATCTCCTGCCGTCAGGCAGGTATCCAGATGCACATGGGACTCAATAAAGGGCGGAAGAATCATTTTGCCGGTTCCGTCAATGACCTCTTCTCCCGGCAGCGCCTGGAGGGACGGCGCAATTTCCCCGAACACGCCGTCGTTTATTCTGATATCCGTTGTTTCCGCACTGTTTTCCAGATGAATATTCTTAATCAGCATTTACTTTCTTCCTTTCCTGCCTGCGATACCTTCACTGTTATCTTTTCCTGCTGGCAATGCCTTCACAGTTATTTTTTCCTGCCGGCCGCAAAACCCACAAGATAGCAGACCACCGCCACGGCCATTCCGTTGATGGATGCAATTCCCACCGGGACTACATTCGCCACAACAGCTCCCAGGATTACGCCGGCAATGGCAAACCAGTTCACCTCCAGCGTATTTTCCTTATCCTGGTCATAATCCTCCTTATGGCAGAAATAACCCAGAATCAGGATGGCGCCCACAGGCGGCAGGGTGCAGTTAAGGATGTTCAGCCAGCCCGTAAAGTTATTGTAAAGCCAAATGGCGGCCACGGTTCCCAGTGCGCCGGAAATGAGCACCAGCGGGCTTTTCTTGATTTTCGTGATATTGGAAAGCCCCAGTCCCGCGGAATAAAGCGCATTGTCATTGGTAGTCCAGATGTTCAGGCCAAGGACAATGATGGCGAAAACGGTGAGGTTCAGGGCAATCATTACCTCAAAAATATCGTTGCCTCCCACATAGACGCCGCTGAACGCACCGAAGCAGAACATCAGGCTGTTTCCCAGGAAAAAGGCAATCGCAGTGGTCCAGACAGCCGCTTTCGGCGTCTTTGCAAATCTGGCAAAATTCGGAGTTGCCGTACCGCCGCTGACAAAGGAACCGATAACCATTCCCGCGCCGGTGATAACGCCAAGCCCCTGGCTTTCCGCAAATTTTTCAGCAAGGGAGGCATCTCCCTGGCGGACCGCCATTATCATGGCCGTAATTCCCAGCATGGCAATCAGGGGAACGGAAATATAGCTTACTATCGTCATGGCCCGGATGCCGAAGAAGGCCGATCCGGTCATGCAGATACCCGCAAGGGCCACCAGCAGCGGCACCACCCACGGCTTGTCCGGCGCAATCAGTTTGGCAACCGGAATGGCAAACATGGCCACGCCCACGCCAAACCAGCCTATCTGTGTGAAGCTGATGAGGGCGGAAGGCAGATAAGAGCCTTTTTTACCAAAAGAATGCTGGGCCAGCAAATCCATGGATAATCCGGTTTTACAGCCAACATAGGCCAGTAGTGCCGTATAAATACCAAGAATTGCGCCGCCCAGCAATAATGCTTCGACGAAACCTTTCAAATCAAGTCCGATTCCCAGCTCCTGTCCGGTCCACATACTGGCTGAGAAAAAAGTAGAACCCCAACATGATCAACGCGTGAACATTGTCACGATATTCCGGCGGGCATGTCTGGGAACGGGCATCAGCGAATAATCCGCATCCACTTTTACTTTCTGTTCTTTCGTGCTCAAATTCTTGTCTCCTCTCCTGTTGTTTTCCTCCAAAATACTCTTCCTAAGATACTACCATATCCGGCAGGAGTGTACAACGGTAAATTTTACGAAAAACATCTTTTGTTATAGTTAAAACTAACAGCTTAAACAGGATGGAAAGTTCCCTGCTGTGTGCTCCTGCTGTTTATAATTGTGTTTTGTATTCCCGCAGCTTTTCCGCTGCCTCCGTCCGGGTAAGGGAGAACCGTTTTTGGAGTTTTTCAAGAATCCGTTCTTCCCTTACCCCTTCTTCCAGATTGTCCAGAATTAAGGCACGAATACCTTTTTCAAGCCCTTCTTCAATGCCATCATTAAAAATCATCTGCCCAAGCTTCGTCATTACTAACACCTCTTTCACATTATTTAACTCATCTCCGGTCAGGAATTTATCCGCAAACGTATACAGAACCGCCTGCATCTTTTCCAATTCCAGCTGAGTTATACAATCCTGCGATGTCTGCAGGATTTTCAGATGCACCCAGCATTTTTCCTTCATGGCATAATTAAAATCCTGATACAGATCCCGGGCCTCAAGCTTTACAATTTCGGTAGGGGCGATATACTCCGCTTTCCCTTTAATTCCCAACAACGGCATAAGCTCCTCACCGAAATATTGGACAGCTGTCTTCAGGGCCAGATCCTCATGATGCCAGACGGACTTTCCCTCCGCCTGTTCACTGCTGCTTTGTACGCCAGCCTCCTGCTGCGCCGCTGCTTTCTGAAATTCAATCCGTAATTCAGCCTCTTTTTGAGTGTTTTCGCGTACAGCTTTCCTTCTTCGTGAATTCTCTGTTACAGCTTTTACGTCCTTCTCTTCTTCGTTATTCTTGTGTCCTTTCACACAGCCTCCGTTCCGTAAGCTATGTATAAAGTCCTGCCTGTCATATAATTATAGCTGTTAATTCGACATCGGGCAACCGTATCCTACATTTTGTCTTGATTTTTGTCCCTGTATTTACACAGGTATGTTATCTTTAATAAATGAATGAAATCTTCGTCCGATTCGGACAGAAAAAATGAATTGAAATATAGTGGTAAGGTAAATGCAGATTGGCATTATTGGTTCCGGCAGACGACAGGGCTTACACATAATTCCGGCCGCCGATGTATTATCAGTTTAACAGCCTCCCTATAAATTTTCCAATTAAAATTTTCTAAACTTACTTTGTATATGCACATTCAACGTTTCAGAGAAAAATCCGTCCTGAAAGGGAATGCGCTGCCTGCCCTGTGGGAACTTACCCTCAATGGCAGGTTGTATATTCTTTTATTGAACGGACACCCTTCATGAATATGTGTGATTGTATTCTGCCCCCAATCCGATACAATAGAAACAGAGCGTCCGAAATACCGGACGCAGACGGACGCTGCAGCCTGGCCTGCAGCCAAACTGCAACAGGCAACAAACATACACCTATATCCGGAGGAAAGATTAATGAAAGAAAAACTATACACCATCCCGCTCAACGATGCCATGAATGCGGAGGACGAATGTCCCTTCTGCTTTATTGAAAGAAATGTGGAGCAGGATATCATGGACTATGTTCTCGGCTCCTGCGCTTCTTATATGGAAAGCGATACCAGGGAGGCCACCGACAAAGCCGGCTTCTGCCGCATGCACTACAAGAAAATGTTCGATTACGGTAACACGCTAGGAAACGGCTGGATTCTGAAGACCCATTATAAGAAGCTCATTGCGGAAATGAAGGATCAGTTCTCCCACTTCACTCCCGGCAAAACCTCCCTGATGGATAAGCTGAAGGGCAGACCCGCGGATGCCAACGCCATCGCCTCCTGGGTTAAAAAAGTTGCGGAAAAGGAAAAAACCTGCTATATCTGCGATTATTTCACCAAGGAATACGCACGCTACATGGATACCTTTTTCTACCTGTATAAAAATGACGAAGCCTTCCGTGAAAAGCTGAAAAACAGCAAGGGCTTCTGCCTCCATCATTTCGGAGATCTGTGCGCGAATGCGGACGCCCATCTGGGTGATGCTGAAAAAAAGGACTTTTATCCTCTGGTATTCCGCCTGATGGAGGAAAATATGGAACGCGTTTCCGGTGATGTGAATCTTCACTACCGGCGGGTGATCCGTATGTATAAAATGAATAAATAATCAAATACAGGTGCAGAAAGAGCAGATTATGAATTATAAAATTTTAATACGAAATTTGGGCCCAATCAATGACGAAGCAGTTCATTGGGTGTTTTGGAACTACAAAGCATATGCAAAAGTTCCGTATCACTTATTTGTTTGATGAAAAAAAATAGAGATCTGCCTAAATAAAGATGGTTATGTCCTTTTCTCCTTCAACGACATTTTAAAAATGGAGCTGAAATCATTTATATTCCGGCAGGAAGAAGCCTGCTGGCTACTATGTCAGAACAGCTGCATGATATCTCTGTTAGTGAAATGGATTTGACCATGCAGGAATTTGTAAAGTTAATCAGAGCTACAAAAAGCCAATTTGGTACAAAGATACCAGAAATGGTCCAGAACTATACAAAAACAGTGAAAGGACAAATTAATAATTCAGCAGTCACCCACGCATATGAACTGATTAAAAAAATATTAAAAGCCGATTATGTAAATGACAGCGACGGTGAAAAAATTTATTTTGATGAACATCATTGGGTAAAGCTGATGTATGGATCCTCCGGACAACAGGAAGCCCACTTATTTCCTATAGCCCAAAAAGATATGATAAGCCTTATTGCTTTAATGGTAAATGCCACCGACAGCCGGGTAATAATCACCACACACAGTCCTTACATTCTTACTTCCTCAAATATTTTATTATATTCAGAAAAGGTGGAAAATAACTATAGAGGAGAAGAAAAACCGGTAATTCCCCGAAGCATACGATTATCCTATCATAAATTTGCTGCATATAAAGTAGAAAATGCAGCAGATTCTTTAACATCACTCATGGATGAAAACAGCCATATGATAAGTACTGATTATATTGATAAAGTTTCCGAAATCACCAATAACGAACTGGTCATCCGGTGATAAACGGAAGCGTATTAATACCAACTGGATGGCAAAGACGGTCGGAATTGATAGAAACTCACAGGATATGTGCCGTGAAAGCTGATGTATCCTTTTTTGTACCAAAAGTGTATTGGAGGTGGCAATTACATTTTATTCAATAATTCCGCCATACTCTTCCAACTCACAAATACATTTGACAGAATTGTATTATCCTCGTAGGATTAAATATATCACTGTCGGTTAATCAAAAAATTTACATTGGGGCTATGCTATGATTACAACCTTTAGTTGGTTTGGTTACGAACTGTCAATGTCCGAGAACTTCAAAAGGATAAAGCAAGCTGGTTTTGACGGCGTAATGTTATGGTGGGACGATTCTTTTGGCGACATAGAATACCGCGGCAATCCGGATTTAGCACGGAAGTCCGGGCTGTATGTTGAAAATATCCATGCGCCCTTTAAAAGAATAAATAATATTTGGCTTGATAATATCGTCGGGAATGATCTTACAGAATACTATTTACATTTAATAACCGAATGCGCAGAATACGGAATACCAACGATAGTCATGCATCCCTCCTCAGGGAATAACGTACCGCCATATAATCCGCTTGGTCTTGACAGAATCAGACGGATTATAGATAAGGCGGAAAAATATAATATATATGTGGCTTTTGAAAATATGAGAAGATATGAATATTTAAAATATATCTTAGATAATATTGACTCCCCGCGCGCCGGATTTTGTTATGATACCGGACACCACCACTACTGGCACCCGAAATGTAATCTGCTGGCACAATATGGTTCCCGCCTGATGGCACTTCATTTGCATGATAATAACAGAATTGAAGATCAACACCTGATCCCTTTTGACGGTACGATTGACTGGCAGACTACTATGCGTCAAATCAGGCAATCCGGTTACAAAGGCGCTATAGCATTAGAAGCTGAAAATGGAGGGTATCAGAACCTGCCTCCGGAAACTTTTTTACGCTTAGCCTTTGATCGGGCAAAAACACTGGAACGTTTGTCTGACAATTCAGTTTAAAATGATAAATAAGAAATATAAGAACCTGATTTAAAACATATAAAAGGAGAATCAATATGGCACTATTCAACAAAAAGAAAAACGAACCGCCCCCTAAAGAAATGAAACAATATATCACCGGCGCCGGCGGGACTATTGTCAGCAAATCAATTCTGGAAGGCACCTCAAAGCTGAAATGGTTATTCCGGGAAAACAGCGAATACGGCAACGGCTGGGTTGCGCTTGGCGACACAGATACCCAGGAATATGTTGATAATCCCGACAATATGGCGATTGTGGATTTTAACACCCTCGCCAATATTGAACCGGCGGTTGTAAATGTTTTTTATATGCCCGTGGGAAGTGACTTGGAGCTATGCTCCGACCCGTCGGGAAACTACTTTCTTGATACGCGGGACGGAAAAGAAATCCGGGAGCCGGTGAAGCACCCGGTACAGCTGGCATTTGAAAAAAATCTGAAGTTCTTAAATCAGGACAATTATCCTTCCGAATTTTTTCAGGGCCTGTTTCAGACCGGCGGCCGGCTGGAAACTTTTATCCCGGGGAACGCCGATTTTCCCACCGGAGAAGTTGTACTGGCCGATCCGCTTGCTTATCTCGGCGGCGAATATGCGACTTATCTGGACAGAAAGGTTCCTGTCGGAAGCTATCCGGTAGAACTGGCCGTCTTACATTCTGAACTGGCCGATTTGCGGATTGCCGCGGCAAGGCTTATTGTCAGTGACAGTCCGGCCGTCCGATATGAAATCGCCATGCCAAAGGGTAAGAAACCGGAGGAATTGGGACAACCGGGCGTATGGACGCTTTTCGGTGTGGATACAGGCCTTGCATGCTGTACCGACGTAAAAATCGGGGAAGAATACCGGGATTTTTTTGCACAGTGGCACAAGGAAAATCCGGGGAAAAACAGGTACGACGACTATTTTGCGGCGCTTTTTGAAGAAAGCCGCCGAAAATTCCCCCATGTACAAAATCAGGGCGGCAGCTTCCTTAGCTGGCAGCTGCCCCGGACAGGGCACCATGTCATCATGTTCGCAAGCGGTATGGGCGACGGCATTTACAGCGCTTACTGGGGGCTTGATTCCGATGGTGAAGTGACCGAACTGATCATGCCGTTTATGAATCCTGAATTCTTTTAACCGATTAGAATACCCGTACAAACAAAGACCGGGGCATGCGGGAAACTGTTAAACATATAGCTTCCCAATGTAACAGCAAAAAAGAGCCGGTGTGAAAGGTCATAACTCTTCCTTTCTCCCAGCTCTTTTTATAAATTACAGGCCAAGGTTCTACAGTCCGGTTTACAAACAAATTTCGATCTCTGTATCCGCTATCCGGATTAATCAGCATCCATCATTCCCCTGCTGTCACCTGACACTCCATTCATACCGCCCGGAAGGCACCCCATCAATTCTGATATACCCATCCCCCGTTTTTACAAAATCATGGAATTCCTCTCCGTCCAGGAAACACCGTTTTCCCTCTTCAAAGGGCACAAAGACCTCCGCTTTTGCTCCCACAGGAATCACAGTTACCATCAAAACCTGTCCGTCCCGTCTGCTGCATTCCACTTTAACCTTTCCGCGCACGGTGAATACCGCCCCCTTCACCCGGCTGATTTCCTCATTCAGCCACGGCCGGATCCTCACCCTGCCATACCCTGGCTCAACAGGCGTAATTCCCAGCACAAATCGGCACAGCCATTCCTTCACATGTCCCATCATCGCATGGTTCCGGGAGCGTCCCAGCCCGTTCCACAGCTCCGTATAATTCCAGAACTCCGGCAGTGTGGTCAGTCCCTGATCCACATGGTGCCTGTAGCTGGGCGCTGTAGGGTTCATGACCATACGGTACACCGTATCATTTTCCCCACGGGAGGCCAGTGCATGAAACACCTGCTTTAATCCCACCTCGCCGGAGGATAAATGATCGCCCCGCGCCGTTACCGCAGCCATAAGCCCGCGCAGCGCGGCCTCCTCCTTCTCCTGCGGCACAATACCGGAAAACAATGCACAGCCAAAGCTTGCCTGGCTGCCGTTTCCATAGCTTTCCTCCTCCGGCCGCCAGCATTCCCCATCCTCGTAAAATCCGCTCCGTATCCGCTCCGCCAGGTTCCGGTAACGCTCCTGCAGTTTCGTCTCCTCCAGAATCCCGGCTATCCGGGAAAGCGTCACCGCCTGCAGATAAAAAGCGCAGGTTGCCACCAGCGTAGTGGGCGTCTCCTCATTCAGCTGTCCCCATTCTCCCATATGGGCATACCCCTTCAGCACGCCGTTCACGGACTGCCGTTCCAGATGATCCACATATCCCTTCATCATGCCAAAATTCTTCCGCAGGATTCCCTCGTCGCCATATTCCATATAGTAATACCAGGGTGTCATCACGCAGGCCCCGCCCCAGTTGGGATCCTTAAAAAGACGTCCAATCCTGAAATATTCAGGCGCTATCCCCGGCACAAAGCCCGCCTCCTCCGTCTCCCTATTGTCAAAACGGTCAAACGCAAAGCCCGGATATTTCCGGATCGTTTTCATAGGCGCTTCCCAAGCAGCTCCTCCGTTACCTGCGCATCCTGCATATCATCCATGATTTTCGGAATCCAGCTGCGGATAT
>SCPN01000410.1_pt1 | contig 101429 bp, 75 predicted proteins | sample 6106831 | NCBI WGS metagenome assembly SCPN01 (sample SAMN10720447, study PRJNA508395) | human gut metagenome | isolation source: Participant 1, 0 month
GGAAGAATTCAGAAGTTTTGAACGCACAGTTACGATTCCCGCAGGTGAAGTGTCTGCACCAGTCATTAATCTTACTATAAAGCCGTTTACCACCCCCAATAACGAGGCTTATGCGATTCCGGTACGGATCACTTCCGTAGCCGGACCGATAGGACTTGTTGGTAACGCAAACCATATTCTTTATCTGCTTACTTCCCCTAATAAACAGAAAGCGGTGGTTTTGAAATCAGCAAATAAAACCAGTCTGAACTTTAAAAACGAAATACCTGTTACTCAGTGGACTATAGAGTATTGGATCAAGTTCGATAATACAACGGGCAGACCGACAGGAGATTGGGTGGGTCCTGCCAATATTGCTTTCAGACGATTAATTTTCGCAGACAATTCGGCTCCTATTTCTTTCAATGGCGTTTTATTGCGTTATTGGGCGGATGGAGCAAAAAAGATTGCGCCATGTTTGCAGTGTCAGTTGGATGGAAACTATTTTGATAGTGAGGAATTTTGGTATCCGGATATATGGTATCACATTGCTTATACTTATGACGGATCTACTATTTCCCTCTATAAAGATGGTACATTGAATAATAGTAAAGCCGATTCAAGAGACTTTACATTCAATAATATTTCTTTAGCACAGAGTTTCGGCTGGAATATGCAGGTAGAATTAGCTCAGATTCGTCTTTGGAGCAAATGCCTGACAGAGAACGCTATTCAGGAAGGAATGTCACGCCAGATATCCGGAGATTCGGATGGTTTGATTGGGTATTGGAAGTGTGATGAAGGAAAAGGAAATGTATTGAAGGATAATAGCCCGAACGGTAATGATATAACGCTTACCGGAATTCCTGCATGGAGTGAACAATACAATTTCTATCATCCTAATGATTAAGCGGATGGTTGGAGCTTTATCAATTGATTAGAGAATCCGATACTTACAGATAGTGAAAAGAAAAGCCGGCTGCAATCCTTTGCAGCCGGCTTTTTTATAAATGGGTTTTATGCCTTATTTCTCATCGTTCTCGCGAATTTCCACGCGACGAATCTTGCCGCTGATAGTCTTGGGCAGTTCGTCAACGAACTCAATCACACGCGGATATTTATAAGGAGCAGTCACCTTCTTGACGTGGTTCTGCAATTCCTTGATCAGTTCTTCTCCGGCACGTGCTTTATAGTCTTTGGACAATACGATAGTAGCTTTTACTACCTGTCCGCGAATCTCATCGGGTACTCCGGTGATGGCACATTCTATGACGGCAGGGTGCGTCATCAAAGCGCTTTCCACTTCGAACGGGCCGATACGGTAACCGGAACTCTTGATTACGTCGTCTGCACGTCCTACAAACCAAAGGTATCCGTCTTCGTCTTTCCACGCTACATCACCTGTGTAGTAAATGCCGTCGTGCCAAGCCTCGTGTGTACGTTCCGCATCCCGATAGTACTCTTTGAAAAGTCCGAGAGGTTTGCCTTTGCTGGTACGGATCACAATTTGTCCTTGCTCTCCGGCTTCCACGGAGCGACCTTCACTGTCGATCAGGTCTACGTCATACTGCGGATTGGGCAGTCCCATGCTTCCCGGTTTCGGTTCCATCCAAGGCATGGTGGCAACTGTCAGTGTCGTTTCCGTCTGTCCGAAACCTTCCATCAGCTTGATGCCTGTCAGTTTCTTGAAGGTTTCGAATACGGCAGGGTTCAGTGCTTCTCCGGCAATGGTGCAATACCGCAGTGAAGACAAGTCATATTTAGTCAGGTCTTCATGAATCAGAAAGCGGAAGATGGTTGGAGGTGCGCAAAGGGAAGTCACCTGATACTCCTGTATCTTTTCCAGAATAGCTGCGGGCGTGAACTTTTCGTGGTCATAGACGAAAATGTTGGCTCCGGCGATCCATTGTCCGTAGAGTTTTCCCCATACGGCTTTTCCCCAGCCGGTATCGGCGATGGTGAGGTGGAGGCTGTTCTCATCCAGATTGTGCCAGAAACTACCCGTAACGATATGGCCTAACGGATACGTAAAGTCATGTGCTACCATTTTAGGTTCACCGGTAGTGCCGGAAGTGAAGTACATCAGTGAGATGTCGTCATTCGTATTGGCATGTCTCGGGCGGATGAAAGGGGCAGCGTTATCGATTCCCTGATGGAAATCTTCGAATCCTTCCGGAACTTCCGGACCTACACTGACCAGCTTTTCCACGCTCGGACACTCGGGAAGAGCATCTTTGATGTGTTGCAGTATGATTCCTTCGCCGGCAGCCACAATCATTTTGATGTCGGCAGCGTTGCAGCGATAGATGATATCTTTCTTTGTCAGCAGGTGAGTGGCGGGGATCACCGTTGCTCCCAGCTTATGCAGGGCGATGGTGCTGTACCAGAACTCATAGCGGCGCTTCAGAATCAGCATCACCATGTCTCCGCGACCGATGCCGAGGCTCTGGAAGTAAGAGGCCGTCATGTCCGTATAGCGTTTCATGTCGGCGAAGGAGAACTGACGGCTTTCGCCTTGGTCATTGGTCCAGAGCAGAGCGTTCTTGTCGGGTTGTTCGACAGCCCAGGCATCTACTACATCGTAGCCGAAGTTGAAATTCTCCGGTACGTTTATTTTCAGGTTCTTGATGAAGTCCTCTTGTGAGGCAAAGCTAGTCTGTGCTAAAAATCTTTCTACCATAATGTTATTACATAATTACGGCCAGAAAACGTACCGTTTTGCCATCGAGCGCTTTCATGCCATGTGGAAGTTTTGAATTAAAATAAATACTGTCTCCTTGGTTCAGGATGATTTCCTTGCCCTCGATGTTGATAAGCATACGGCCTTCAACCACCAGGTTGAATTCCTGTCCGTTGTGGTGGTTATAATGGATCGGCTCATCGTCTCCCTTCGGTTCGACCGTGACGATGAAAGGATCGGCGGTGCGGTTCATGAAGCCCGACGCCAGTGACTGGTATTTGTAAGCCCTGGTACGTTCGATGCTGACTCCTTTGCCGGCACGGGTCACGAAGTAGCTGCTCATTTTCGGCTCTTCGCCAAACATCAAAGCATCCAGTGCGATGTTGTAGGTGCGGGCTATCTTTTGTAGCATACTAACGGAAATGTCGTATTCTCCTGTCTCTGCGAGCCGGTATTCTTCGGCAGATATGTCGCAGTCGCGGGCGATATCTTCAGACGTTAGTTCCAGTACGTCACGTAATCCGCGAAGGCGTTCTGCGATCTGTTTAATTTGGTCATTCATACAAGTGGTTGTTTTTTTATAATTAATAATTTTGCGGTATTATTTGGATGCTTTCATCGCTTTGATGACGGCGGAGGTAAATCCGTTATGTTCCAGTTCGTTGATTCCCTTGATCGTAATTCCGCCCGGAGTAGTCACTTTGTCGATTTCCACGCTGGGGTGGGTGTCATTGTTCAGAATTAATGCAGCGGCTCCCTTGACGGACTGGGCTACCATTTCCATCGCATCTTTGGGACGGATGCCCATTTCGATACCGGCTTGCATGGCTGCCTGAATGTATTTCAATACGTAAGCGATGCCGCAGGAAGTCAGTGCCGTGGTGGCGGCTATCTTATCTTCGGGGATGAGCATGGCCATTCCCATTTCGTTGAACAGGCGGAGCATAAACTGGTTCTGTTCATCGTTCGTGTTGCGTGCCGCGATAAGCGTCATACTTTCCAGTTCGCTGATGGCAGTGTTCGGAATCAGGCGGAACATTGGCATCTCCGGTGCTATCACAAAGTGTGCGAGTTCTTCAAAACTGATACCTGCTGCTACGGATACGAGCGTCTGTTTACTCTTCAGCTTCAGCTCGCGCATGACGGACTCCACAAACCAGGGCTTCACGGCGAGAATGACAATATCTGCTCCCGTTGCCGCTTCTGTATTGCTCAGAGTGGTGGAAATGCCCGGAAATTCTTCTTTCAGTTTCTCCAGTTTGCCTGCGCTGGGGTTGGATACAATGATATCTGAGTCTGCTATCAGACTTCCTTTTGCCAGGCCGCGGGCTATAGAACCACCCATGTTTCCTGCACCGATAATAGCTATTTTCATATGCGCTTCTTTTTTAATGTATTCTTACAGACAAAGGTAACGGTAAATTGCGAAAAAACAAAAAGCAGCCTGAATAAGAACTGTTTTTCTGTTCGAGGCTGCTTTTTTGTTCGCTGTTTATTAATCAAATATCAGTTAGAGTACTCTTTTGAAACGGGCAAGGAACTCGTCCGCTTCCTCCATGCTGAGGCAGAGAGGGGGTAATAAACGGAGTACATTCGTCCCGCTGGCTCCCGTAAATACGTGTTCGTCGTAGATGAGGCGGCTGCGCAATTCTTTGATCGGTTCTTCAAATTCGAGTCCGATCATCAGTCCGCGTCCGCGCACTTCTTTGATTTGCGGGAATTTCTTGAGTTCTTCCAGCAGGTAGTCGCCGACTGCTTTTGCGTTTTCTACCAGATTGTCCTGTTCGATCACGTCCATTACGGCAAGAGCTGCCGAGCAGGCCAGGTGATTTCCGCCGAATGTAGTTCCCAGTTGTCCGTAGACGGGCTTGAACATCGGGCTGATCAGTACACCTGCCATCGGGAATCCGTTTCCGATGCCTTTGGCTACGGTGATGATGTCTGGCTGGATATGGTTGTATTGGTGAGCAAAGAATTTTCCGCTACGGCCGTATCCGCTCTGGATTTCGTCCAGAATCAGAATCGTTCCGGTTTCGGTACAAACCTTGCGAAGTTCCTGCATAAATTCGGTAGTCGGTATTTTGATACCGCCCACTCCTTGTATTCCTTCGATGATAACAGCGCATACGTCACCTTTCGCCAGTTCCTGCTTCATCGCTTCGATGTCATTCAGAGGGAGATAGGTCACATGACCGTTGTTGTTGATCGGAGCAATGATGGTGGGGTTGTTCGTAGCCTCCACTGCAAGGGATGTACGTCCGTGGAAGGCTTTGCTGAAAGAAATGACTTTGGTGCGTCCGTTATAGAAAGAAGCCAGCTTCAGCGCGTTTTCATTGGCTTCGGCTCCGCTGTTGATCAGAAACAGCGAGTAGTCTTCATAACCGGAAATCTTTCCCAATCGTTCGGCTACTTGTTGCTGCAGCTTATTGATCACCGAGTTTGAATAGAAACCAAGGGTTGCTACCTGATTGCTGATCATCTCCACATAGTGGGGATGCGCGTGTCCGATGGAGATGACGGCATGGCCTCCGTAGAGGTCCAGATATTCCGTACCGTTCTCATCCCATACTTTACAGCCTTGTCCTTTGACTATATTGATGTCATATAAAGGATATACGTCGAATAATTTCATAATTCTTCTGTTTTTAGAAAGCGGAAGGTTTCAGCCGTAATCCTACGGTTTCTTCCAGGTTGAACATCAGGTTCATGTTATGAACTGCTTGTCCGCTGGCACCCTTCAGCAAGTTGTCGATACAGGAGATAATCAGTAATTTGTCACCATGTTTCTCCAGATGTATCAGACATTTATTGGTATTTACGACTTGTTTCAAGTCTATATTCTTATCTACAATATGCACGAAGGAGTCTTTTGCATAATATTCCTCATACATGCGAACGATTTCTTCGAGTGCAACTTTCGTTTTTACGACAAGAGTGGCAAAGATGCCGCGCGGGAAATCTCCCCGATAAGGAATAAAGTCGATCTCTGAATCGAAGCTGTTCTGCAACTGCTTCAGTGATTGCTTGATTTCCGGCACGTGCTGATGATCGAAGGCCTTGTATATACTGATGTTATTGTTACGCCAACTGAAATGACTGGTAGCACCGGGCTTCACGCCGGCACCGGTACTTCCGGTGATGGCATTGACCGAAACATCGCCTGTCAACATCAGATTCTTGGCTAGCGGAAGCAAACCTAACTGGATGCAGGTAGCAAAACAACCGGGGTTGGCTACGTGCTTCGCCGTACAGGTAGCACGACGGTTCAGTTCCGGCAGACCGTAGATGAAGTCATGATCGTCACTCTTGATGCGATAATCCATCGAGAGGTCGATGATTTTCAAATCTTCCGGCACGTTGTGGCTTTCCATGAATTTCTTCGTGTCACCGTGGGCGGTACAGAAGAATAGTACATCTATTGCGTCCAGAGGTAACTGGTCGGTAAATCTCAGGTCGGTTTCTCCGTAGAGTCCTTCGTGTACGTCGGTGATTCGGTTTCCGGCATTACTGCTGCTGTTGATGAATACGATTTCAGTTTCCGGATGGTTGAGCAGCAGACGGATTAATTCGCCTGCTGTATATCCTGCGCCACCAATGATTCCTGCTTTAATCATATCTCTTCGTCTTTATGGTTATTGTAGTAAACACGCAGCGGAGTAGAAGTTACCTTAATAAAGCCCTTAGCATCTTCGGCTGTCCAGCCCTTCTGCATTTCACCATATTCGCCGAACTTCGTTTTCACGAGGTCGTCTTCCGATTCTACACCGACGGTAGAGAAAGAAAGCGGGCGGAGCTCGAGGATTGCCGTACCGTTAACGTTACGCTGGCTTTCCTGAAGCATGGCTTCGATGTCACGCATCACCGGTTCGAGATACTGGCTTTCGTGGAGGAACATTCCGTACCAGTTGGCCACCTGATCTTTCCAGTATTGCTGCCATTTGCTCAATGTGTATTTTTCGAGGAAGCGGTGAGCACCGATAATCAACATCGGAGCGGCAGCCTCGAAACCCACACGGCCTTTGATGCCGATAATCGTATCGCCCACGTGCATATCACGTCCGATACCGTATGCGGCACCGATCTCTTCTACCTTCTGGATCGCTTGGATCGGATCATCGAATGTTTCGTCATTGACAGCTTTCAGTTCTCCCTTTTCGAAAGTGAGACGGAGTTGTTCGCTGCCTTCTTTTTCCACATGTTTCAGATAGGCTGTTTCCGGTAATCCCTGTGCAGAGTCGAGGATTTCGCCACCACAGATGGAGGTACCCCACAAACCTACGTTATAAGAGTATTTCAGTTTGGTGAAGTCCGCGCTGAAACCATGTTTGTTCAGATAGTCGATTTCTTCCTGGCGGCTCAATGCCATATCACGGGTCAGTGTGATGATTTCTACATTCGGAGCCAGTACAAGGAAAGTCATGTCAAAACGAATCTGGTCGTTACCTGCTCCGGTAGAACCGTGGGCGATGGCATCCGCACCGATTTCGTTGGCATAACGTGCGATGGCCAATGCCTGGAAGATACGTTCCGAGCTGACGGAGATCGGGTAAGTACCATTACGCAGCACATTTCCGAAAACCATATATTTCAGACTCTTTTCGTAGTATTCCTGAGTAACGTCCAATGTTACATATTTCACTGCTCCCAGTTTGTAGGCGTTTTCTTCGTTTGTTTTCAGCTGTTCTTCGCTGAAACCGCCCGTATTGGCACAAGCTGCATATACTTCGTAACCTTTTTCTTTAGCGAGGTACATGACGGTGAACGATGTGTCCAGTCCGCCGCTGAATGCCACCACTACTTTTTTCTTCTTTTCTTCCATAGTGCTGTATATATTAAATGTTATTTCTTTCTTGTTCTTTTTTTATGTTATGCGGATCTGTCGGATCATATAGCATAGCGGTGCAGATGCAGAATTTACGGTTTTTAGCTACCAGTATATCGTGGTTGGTGCAGCCTTCGCATCCTTTCCAGAAAGCCTCGTCGTCTGTCAGTTCATTGAAAGTGACGGGGACATATCCTAGTTCGGTGTTCATTTTCATCACTGCGGCTCCGGATGTCAGACTGAAAATCTTAGCTTTCGGCCATCGGAGACGTGCCAGTTGGAAAGATGCTTGTTTGATGCGCTTTGCCAATCCTAATCCGCGAAAATCGGGATGTACAATCAGACCGGAGGTTGCTACGTATTGCTTGTTTCCCCATGATTCGATATAGGTGAAACCTGCGAATGTGTCGCCACAGAGCGCGATTATTGCTTTGCCCTCTTTCATTTTAGTCGCTACGTATTCGTGTGTGCGCTCTGCGATTCCGGTTCCTCGTACGGCAGCAGCATTTCTGATAGTTTCCAAAATAGTGTCAACGTAAACCTCATGTGAGGCGTCGGCTACCATAACATCTATTTGTTGAGTGTCCATTTCTTTATATATAATATAGGTATAGTTATTCGATATTCGGAATGATGAGCGACAAAAGCTGACGTACTTTGCTTGTGGCTACTCCTTCACGCAGAACCAGCATGATGGTATCGTCGCCGGCAATAGTTCCCAGAATCTCGCTGAACTCATTGTTGTCAATATCATAAGCCATGCTGCTGGCGTAACCGGGACGGGTACGAATGACAGCTATATTGCCGGAAAACTGTAGGGAGATAAATCCATTGTTGCGCAACATCTCACCGGCACTCTGGTCAGTGGAACGTTTATACATGATGTTATTCGGCAATACATATACATACTTACCGTTCATACTTGCAGCTTTGGCTACTTTCAGTTGTTTCAAGTCGCGGGAGAGGGTGGCTTGTGTCAGTTCGAAGCCTTCACGGTTCAGCTCTTGCAGTAGTTCTTCCTGCGAGCCTACCTCCTTGCTTGAGATAATCATTTTGATGGCGTCTAACCGATTTGCTTTCTTCTTCATCTTGTATAATTATTCTAAGAATGGCGCAAAATTATGCATTATTTCGGAGAAACATGCATAAATCATGCTTTTTTTGCATAAAAGTAAAATTTATACTGATGTAAGGTTTGGCTATGCAGATTTGTGTCAAAATGCACATCCTTTCTATCAAAATGTGTAAGGAAAAGGAGGAAGGAAGCGCCTATCTTTGCAATGTAGGTAAATGGATACCTTAAATATATAGACAAAATACCATGAAACAGAACTTTTTTGCAGTCGACCTGGGCGCAACAAGCGGCCGTACAATCTTAGGCTCTTTTATTGAAGGCGGATTAAATCTGGAGGAGATTAATCGTTTTCCTAACCACTTGATCGAGGTGGGTGGACATTTCTATTGGGATATTTATGCATTATACCGTCACATTATCGACGGATTGAAATTGGTAGCTCACCGTGGAGAATCTATTGCCTCTATCGGTATAGATACATGGGGAGTAGATTTCGTCCTTCTTGGAAAAGATGGAAACCTGCTTCGCCAGCCTTATGCATATCGTGATCCGCATACGGTAGGAGCACCGGAAGCCTTTTTCTCTCGTATCTCTCGTAGCGAGGTATATGGTAAAACTGGTATTCAGGTAATGAATTTTAATTCACTTTTCCAATTAGATACTTTGCGTCGCAATCATGACAGTGCATTGGAGGCAGCAGACAAAGTTCTGTTTATGCCGGATGCGTTGAGCTATATGCTGACCGGGAAGATGGTAACCGAATATACCATTGCTTCCACTGCCCAATTAGTGAATGCACATACGCAACGTCTGGAACCGGAGTTGCTGAAAGCAGTCGGACTGAAAGAAGAGAATTTCGGTCGTTTTGTCTTCCCGGGTGAGAAGATAGGAACATTGACTGAAGAAGTGCAAAAGATAACAGGATTGGGGGCAATTCCTGTGATTGCGGTGGCCGGACATGATACCGGATCTGCTGTAGCAGCTGTTCCCGCACTTGATCGTAATTTCGCATATTTGAGTAGCGGTACTTGGTCGCTGATGGGGGTGGAAACAGATGCACCGGTAATCACTGCTGAAACAGAGGCTTTGAACTTTACGAATGAAGGTGGCGTAGAAGGCACAATTCGCCTTTTGAAGAATATTTGTGGAATGTGGTTGCTGGAACGTTGCCGTCTGAATTGGGGAGATACGAGCTATCCGGAATTAATAACCGAAGCGGATTCGTGTGAACCATTCCGTAGTTTAATCAATCCGGATGACGACTGTTTTGCAAATCCTGCGGATATGGAACAGGCCATTCGTGAATATTGCCGGACTACTGGGCAGCCGGTTCCTGAGCAACGTGGACAAATAGTACGTTGTATCTTTGAGAGTCTGGCTTTGCGTTACCGTCAGGTGTTGGAGAACTTGCGTGCGCTTTCTCCTCGTCCTATCGAAACTCTGCATGTGATTGGTGGAGGTAGCCGTAATGACTTGTTGAATCAGTTTACTGCTAATGCTATCGGCATCCCGGTTGTGAAAGCTAGGTAATGCCGCTCACAGGGACGAAGAGGCGACGGATGTTGCCGGTATGCGTCAGTTGATAAGCCGTTCAATTCCGTTGAAGACTTATCACCCACAGGATATGGCAGCCTGGGATGCGGCTTATATCCATTTTAAAAACTGCGTTCGATAAATTCCGGAGAATCAAGAAATAACCGACAGAATAATATTAACTTTTAATAATAGAATATCATGAAAAAAGAAGAAATGATTCAGAAAGCGTATGAGATTGCTGTTGAACGCTATGCAGCAGTAGGTGTAGATACTGAAAAGGTACTGAAAACCATGCAGGACTTCCACTTGTCACTTCATTGCTGGCAGGCTGATGATGTAACGGGATTTGAAGTGCAGGCAGGTGCACTGAGCGGAGGTATTCAGGCAACCGGTAATTATCCGGGCAAAGCTCGCAATATTGATGAACTGCGTGCCGACATTCTGAAAGCCGCTTCTTATATTCCGGGTACACACCGTTTGAACCTGCACGAAATCTACGGGGATTTTCAAGGTAAAGTGGTAGACCGCGATCAGGTAGAGCCTGAACATTTCAAGAGCTGGATTGAATGGGGTAAAGAGCATAACATGAAACTCGATTTCAACTCTACTTCATTCTCGCATCCGAAATCTGGTGATTTGTCACTGTCTAATCCGGATGAGGGCATCCGTCAGTTCTGGATTGAGCATACCAAACGTTGTCGTGCCGTTGCCGAAGAAATGGGTAAGGCGCAGGGTGACCCGTGTATCATGAATCTTTGGGTACATGACGGAAGCAAGGATATCACTGTAAACCGCATGAAATATCGTGCATTGTTGAAAGATTCTCTGGATCAGATATTTGCTACTGAATATAAAAACATGAAAGACTGTATTGAATCAAAAGTATTCGGTATCGGTCTGGAAAGCTATACAGTAGGTTCCAATGACTTCTACATCGGTTATGGCGCATCCCGTAATAAGATGGTAACTTTGGATACCGGTCACTTCCATCCGACTGAAAGTGTTGCCGACAAAGTATCTTCTCTTTTGCTTTATGTGCCCGAATTGATGCTGCACGTAAGCCGTCCGGTTCGTTGGGATTCCGACCACGTAACCATTATGGATGATCCTACAATGGAACTGTTCAGTGAAATTGTTCGTTGCGGTGCGTTGGAACGCGTACACTACGGTCTCGACTATTTCGATGCTTCTATCAACCGTATCGGTGCTTACGTTGTCGGTAGCCGTGCTGCTCAGAAATGTATGACACGCGCTTTGCTCGAACCGATTGCCAAGCTGCGTGAATACGAAGCTAACGGACAGGGATTCCAGCGTCTGGCTCTGCTCGAAGAAGAGAAAGCGCTTCCATGGAATGCAGTATGGGATATGTTCTGCTTGAAGAACAACGTTCCGGTAGGCGAAGATTTCATTGCAGAAATCGAAAAGTACGAAGCGGAAGTAACTTCTAAACGATAAGTGATGGATATTCTAATAGGCTTGTTGATTATAGCCATCGGTAGCTTTTGCCAGTCCAGTTCCTATGTACCTATTAAAAAGGTGAAGGAATGGAGCTGGGAAAGCTTCTGGTTAGTACAAGGTGTGTTTGCCTGGTTGGTGTTCCCATTCCTGGGATCACTGCTGGGGATACCCGCAGGAGGCAGTTTGTTCGACTTGTGGGGAGCCGGAGGTGCTGGAATGAGCATCTTTTATGGTGTATTATGGGGAATAGGCGGATTGACTTTCGGACTCTCCATGCGTTATCTGGGTGTTGCGCTTGGACAAAGTATTGCATTAGGTACTTGTGCCGGATTCGGAACCCTTTTTCCTGCCATCTTCGCCGGAACCAATCTGTTCGAAGGTAACGGACTAATTCTTCTTCTAGGAGTTTGTATTACGCTGGCGGGTATTGCTATCATTGGTTATGCCGGTGGCTTGCGTGCACAGAATATGAGCGAAGAAGAAAAACGGGCTGCCGTAAAAGACTTTGCATTGACAAAAGGTTTGCTGGTAGCACTTCTTGCGGGTGTGATGAGTGCCTGCTTTGCTTTGGGATTGGATGCCGGAACTCCTATCAAGGAAGCTGCTTTGGCAGGTGGTGTGGATGGACTTTATGCAGGTCTTCCTGTTATCTTCCTCGTGACTTTAGGCGGATTCATGACAAATGCCGCTTACTGCCTGCAGCAGAATATAGCTAATAAGTCTGTCGGTGACTATGCCAAAGGAAAGGTATGGGGTAACAATCTCGTCTTCTGTGCGTTGGCCGGTGTGCTGTGGTATATGCAGTTCTTCGGATTGGAAATGGGTAAGAGCTTCCTCACGGAAAGTCCCGTGTTGCTGGCTTTCTCATGGTGTATCCTGATGGCGCTGAACGTAACCTTTAGTAATGTATGGGGAATCATCCTGAAAGAGTGGAAAGGAGTATCTGCCAAAACAATCACAGTGTTGATCTGTGGTTTGGTAGTCTTGATCTTCTCGCTGGTATTCCCGAACTTGTTTTAATAATAAATAGATATGAAATCAATTTTAGAAAATCGTCCGGCACTTGCCAAAGAAGTAAACAAGGTAGCTGAAGTTGCCGGATACTTGTGGCAAAAAGGATGGGCTGAACGTAACGGTGGTAATATCACCGTAAATATCACAGAGTTTGTAGACGATGAAATCCGTCGGATGGAACCGATCAGCGAAGTAAAATCCATTGGCGTTACATTGCCTTATCTGAAAGGATGTTACTTTTATTGCAAAGGAACTAACAAACGCATGCGTGATCTGGCTCGCTGGCCGATGGAAAATGGTTCGGTGATCCGCATTCTGGATGATTGCGCCAGCTATGTGATCATTGCCGACGAAGCGGTGGCACCGACTTCGGAACTGCCTTCCCACCTGAGCGTACACAATGATTTGCTGAGCAAGAATTCTCCTTATAAAGCATCTGTCCATACTCACCCGATCGAACTGATTGCCATGACTCATTGCGAGAAGTTCCTTCAGAAAGATGTGGCAACCAATCTGTTATGGAGTATGATTCCCGAAACGAAGGCGTTCTGTCCGAGAGGTCTAGGTATCATTCCTTATAAATTGCCTAGTTCGGTAGAGTTGGCGGAAGCCACTATCAAGGAATTGCAGGACTATGATGTAGTCATGTGGGAAAAACACGGTGTTTTTGCCGTAGACTGCGATGCTATGCAGGCTTTTGATCAGATTGACGTGCTGAATAAGTCGGCGCTGATCTATATTGCTGCGAAGAATATGGGCTTCGAACCGGATGGTATGAGTCAGGAACAAATGAAAGAAATGTCCGTTGCTTTCAATCTTCCTAAATAATACTTGTATTAATCACTGAATTTATCTACTTTAGCGACCGCAGCATTTTCTATCGATGGAGAATGTTGCGGTAACTTTAAAATTATGACACAACTATGAATCGCATTATTCTGAATGAGACCTCTTATTTCGGTGCAGGATGCCGGAGTGTAATTGCTGTGGAAGCAGCCAGACGTGGCTTTAAGAAAGCCTTTTTCGTAACAGATAAAGACCTTATCAAATTTGGTGTTGCGGCCGAAATCATTAAAGTATTTGATGACAATCATATTCCGTATGAACTTTATAGTGATGTAAAGGCTAACCCTACCATTGCTAATGTGCAGAATGGTGTGGCTGCCTATAAGGCTTCCGGTGCAGACTTTATCGTAGCTTTGGGTGGTGGTTCTTCTATCGACACGGCAAAGGGGATTGGTATTGTTGTGAATAACCCGGATTTTGCCGATGTGAAATCTCTGGAAGGTGTGGCTGATACCAAACATAAGGCTGTTCCTACCTTTGCATTGCCTACTACTGCCGGAACTGCTGCTGAAGTGACTATCAATTATGTGATTATCGACGAAGATGCACGCAAGAAAATGGTATGTGTAGACCCGAACGATATCCCTGCTGTAGCTATTGTAGATCCGGAACTGATGTATTCCATGCCGAAAGGACTGACTGCCGCTACAGGTATGGACGCGCTGACTCACGCCATCGAAAGTTATATAACTCCGGGTGCATGGGCTATGAGCGATATGTTCGAACTGAAAGCGATTGAAATGATTGCTCAGAACTTGAAAGCGGCGGTAGATAACGGTAAAGACACAGTTGCCCGCGAAGCAATGTCGCAGGCTCAATATATTGCCGGCATGGGATTCTCCAATGTAGGTTTGGGAATCGTACATTCCATGGCTCACCCGTTGGGCGCTTTCTATGATACTCCTCACGGCGTTGCCAATGCGCTGTTGTTACCTTATGTCATGGAGTACAATGCTGAGTCTCCGGCTGCTCCGAAATATATCCATATTGCCAAGGCGATGGGCGTCAATACAGACGGTATGACAGAAGCTGAAGGTGTGAAGGCGGCTATCGAGGCAGTGAAAGCGCTTTCTCTGAGTATCGGTATCCCACAGAAATTGCATGAAATCAATGTGAAGGAAGAGGATATTCCGGCATTGGCGGTGGCTGCATTCAATGACGTTTGCACAGGTGGTAATCCGCGTCCTACGTCAGTAGCGGAGATTGAAGTATTATATCGGAAAGCATTCTGATTTTAATTGTATAAGGTTTGTTTTTTATAAGCATCCGGAGGATCTGGACAGGTGCTCCGGATGTTTTTTTACTGTTTAGCGTGTGTTTTTTGAAAATAATTCCTACTTTTGTTCAATTCAATTGTATGAAAACACGCCTGTATGACTGAGGATAATAATCTGGGATTAGAATTTAAATACTTGATAGTTAATGACATGGACCGCAAATTCGGTCTGTGGGTGAATACGGTTGGCTATCAGTCTATCCCTCCCGATTCTCCTTATCCGCTGAAGGAGCATCCGTCCGGTTACTATTTCAATGCCGAAAAAGGAAGAGTATTGCGGGAATATCAATTGGTCTATATTACAAAAGGGCGCGGTTTGTTTTCTTCCGATTCTACTCCTGAAAGACAAGTTTGTAAAGGTCGGCTGATGGTGTTGTTTCCCGGACAGTGGCATACTTATTATCCATTGCGGCAGACCGGATGGACGGAATATTACATTGGTTTTGAAGGTCCGGCGATTGATACGATTGTGGGCGATGCCTTTCTTTCTCAGGAAAGACAGATATTGGAAGTCGGTATTAATGAAGAACTGGTATCTTTGTTTTCCCGCGCTTTGGAAGTGGCAGAAGCGGATAAAATATCTGCCCAGCAATACCTTTCCGGAATCGTACTTCACATGATTGGTATGATTCTTTCGATTTCCAAGAATAAGGTCTTCGAGATGAGTGATGTCGATCAGAAGATCGAGCAGGCAAAGATACTTATGAATGAAAATGTATCCGGCAATATTGATCCGGAGGAACTGGCGATGAGACTGAATATCAGTTACTCATGGTTCCGCAGGGTTTTTAAGGAATATACCGGCTATGCACCCGCCAAATATTTTCAGGAACTGAAACTTCGTAAAGCCAAGCAAATGTTGGTGGGAACTTCCCAGTCAGTAAAAGAAATTTCTTTTTTTCTGGGCTTCCAGTCTACCGAATATTTTTTCTCCTTTTTCAAAAAACGTACCGGGCTTACTCCGCTTGAATACCGCTCGTTCGGTCGGGAAGAATAAACATAAAGTTATTTATTGTTAATCTCCTCGATGTGATTTAACCTTTCCGTTTTAATCTGGTCAAATATAATATTGCAATGATGCAATCGGTTTATTATCAGATTAACTATAAAAGAAAAAAGAAATGAAAAGAATCGTATTTTGGATGGTAGCTTTGCTACTGATGAGTGGTGTGGCAATGGCACAAGGAAATCGCCAGGGTGGAAGACAACAGATGGATCCGAAAACCCGTGCGGAACGTATGACAGAGCGTATGGTGAAAGAATACTCTTTGAATGAAGATCAAAAGCAACAATTACAGGATGTCAACCTTACATGGGTGCAAAAGATGGCTGCTAATCAGGGCGGACGTTCGAAAGATAATAAAGCTGCCAAGATGACTAAGGAAGAGCGGGAAAAGAAGATGGCGGAAATGAAGAAGTCCCGTGAAGATTATGATGCCCAGTTGAAGAAGATTATGACTAAAGAACAATACGATAGCTATGTGAAAAAACAGGCTGAACGTGAGAAACAGATGAAAGAAGGGCGTCAGAACCGGCAAAAAAGACAAGGGTAATATAGATTGTAATGAATGGATGTACTTCCTTTCGGAAGAAGAATTAAGGAGATACTACTGATTTTTGAGGTAGTATCTTTTTTGTATTCGGGTGATTCTTATTTTGCTTTTTGAGGTTGTGAACAAGTCACATCCTGCTTGTTTAAAAATGAGTCTCTTATATAGTTAATTTGTTTGTTACTAATTAATTAACCTGTTAATAACTTTGTTGATAACGTGGTTAATATAAGATTGGGGTTGTGAATAAAGGAACTGTAATCAGTAGAATCTTACCGGAGAGAGATAAAAAAAGAACCGCTTAAAAAGCGATTCTTTAGTAAGTTGCGGAGATCCGACTCGAACGAATGACCTTTGGGTTATGAGCCCAACGAGCTACCAACTGCTCCACTCCGCGATGTTTAACGGGTGCAAAGGTACGGCTTTTCTTGAATAAAACAAATTATTCTCCAATTATTTTTTAGAAAAAAGATCGAATTATCTATATTGTGCTGAAAATGAGAGAGGTATTGATGGAACTTTTTTTAGTACCTATTAATATACAAATGTTAATATTCTGTGCGTTTTCTTGTGTGGTCTAAAGAAAAGAATTACTTTTGCTCAAAATATTCAGCAATGTGCAATTTGTATAACCTATGACCGTATCAAAAACGAAAGCCAAGTTAGTAGACGTTGCCCGCCAGCTTTTTGCAAAGATGGGGGTGGAGAACACTACGATGAATGATATCGCCCTCACTTCGAAAAAAGGTAGAAGAACGCTTTATACCTATTTTAAAAGTAAGGATGAAATCTATTTGGCTGTTGTAGAATCGGAATTGGATATCTTGTCGGATATGATGAAGAGGGTGGCTGATAAAAACATTTCGCCGGACGACAAACTGTTGGAACTGATATATACCCGATTGGATGCAGTAAAGGAGGTCGTTTATCGGAATGGAACCCTGCGTGCTTATTTCTTCCGTGATATATGGCGGGTAGAAAAAGTGCGAAAGAAATTTGATGCGAAAGAAATCCAGATTTTTAAAGCTGTGTTGTTGGAGGGACAGGCGAAAGGAGTGTTTCACATTGATGATGTGGAGATGACTGCCGATTTGATACATTACTGTGTGAAGGGAATTGAAGTTCCTTATATCCGTGGGCATATAGGAGCTCATCTGGACGAAGAAACAAGAAATAAATATGTGTCCAACATTGTGTTTGGCGCACTGCATAGAACAGAAATTTAATTAAATAACTTTTAGTATGGGATTATTAGACGGAAAAACAGCCATTGTAACCGGTGCCGCCCGTGGTATTGGCAAGGCTATCGCTCTGAAGTTTGCTGCCGAAGGTGCAAACATTGCATTTACTGACCTGGTCATTGACGAAAATGCAGAAAAACAAGGGTAGAACTGGAAGCAATGGGTGTAGCCAAAGGTTATGCTTCTAACGCGGCTAACTTTGAAGATACTGCAAAGGTCGTTGAAGAAATCCACAAGGACTTCGGACGGATCGATATTCTGGTGAACAATGCCGGTATCACTCGTGACGGTCTGATGATGCGTATGAGCGAACAACAATGGGATATGGTAATCAATGTGAACCTGAAGTCTGCATTTAACTTCATCCACGCTTGTACACCTGTTATGATGCGTCAGAAAGCTGGTAGCATTATCAACATGGCATCTGTAGTGGGTGTTCACGGTAATGCGGGACAGGCTAACTATGCTGCTTCCAAAGCCGGCATGATTGCATTGGCCAAGTCTATCGCACAAGAACTGGGCTCTCGTGGCATCCGTGCCAACGCCATTGCTCCGGGATTCATCCTGACAGATATGACTGCTGCTCTTTCTGACGAAGTGAGAGCTGAATGGGCAAAGAAAATTCCTTTGCGTCGTGGCGGTACTCCTGAAGATGTGGCAAACATCGCTACCTTCCTGGCATCACGTATCAGGTCAGGTGATTCAGGTAGATGGTGGTATGAATATGTAATCGAACAGTATGACTGTCGTATACGAAGACAACCATATAATTGTAGTCAACAAGACCGCTTCCGAGATTGTCCAGGCAGACAAGACGGGCGATACACCGCTTTCGGAAACTGTGAAGCAGTACCTGAAAGAGAAGTATCAGAAACCCGGAAATGTTTTCATCGGTGTGACACACCGGCTGGACCGCCCCGTAAGCGGCCTTGTTATTTTTGCCAAAACGAGTAAGGCACTCACTCGTCTGAACGAGATGTTCCGTACCAGTGAAGTGAAAAAGACTTACTGGGCAGTAGTAAAGAATGCCCCCAAAGAGCCGGAAGGTGAATTGGTGCATTATCTGGCACGTAACGAGAAGCAGAACAAGAGTTTTGCTTATGACAAAGAAGTGCCGAATAGCAAGAAAGCGATTCTGAATTATCGGCTGATCGGACATTCGGAGAATTACTATCTGCTTGAAGTAGACTTGAAAACCGGACGTCATCATCAGATTCGTTGCCAGTTGGCAAAATGGAGGAGACCTTAAATATGGCGCTCCGCGTTCCAATCCGATGGCAGTATTTGCCTGCATGCGCGGAAGGTACGATTCATCCATCCCGTCTCAAAAGAGCTGATAGAGCTCGAAGCTCCTCTTCCCGAAGGAAATTTATGGAAAGGATTTGAACTGCTTTAGTCAGTGCAAGTCCTTTTTCTTTTGCCAAAAGAGTAAATATCCCTGCCATCCATTCGGTAAACTCTGGCGACAGCCTGATAGTATCGAAATAGAGTTTATATTTGCATCATGAAAACTATAATTCATGAAGTAAATCCTACCATGAAACAATTTCGAATTAACAAGAAAAATACAGATGAACGCATTTAAACTTTTAATGGCTGCTTCCTGCTTTTTAGGTCTGGCAACGAGCGGAGTGGCAAAACAGGACTATTCAAAGAGTGAGGGATTGTTACAGTATGTCGATCCTTATATCGGCTCCGGTTTTCACGGGCATGTATTTGTCGGAACGAGTGTTCCGTACGGCATGGTGCAACTCGGACCCAACAATATTCATAAAGGCTGGGACTGGTGTTCGGGATATCATTATTCCGACAGTATTCTGATTGGTTTTTCTCATACTCATTTAAGCGGTACGGGATGTACCGATCTGGGGGATATTCTGATTATGCCTCTCAATGAAATCCGTACTCCCAGAGGTAACCAGGATGATATACGTGACGGTTATGCGTCGAAATACTCACATGACAATGAGATAGCCCGTCCGGAATATTATTCTTTAATTCTGGACAGATACAATATCAAGGCCGAACTGACAGCTACTGACCGGGTAGGTTTTCATCGTTATACCTATCCCGAAGGAAAACCGGCCTCTATACTGATTGACCTGCGTGAAGGAAACGGTTCCAATGCATACGACAGCTATATTCGCAAAGTAGATGACTATACAGTGGAAGGTTATCGGTATGTCAGAGGGTGGAGCCCGTCGCGAAAAGTATACTTTGTGCTGAAGAGCGATCAGAAGATCGAGAAATTTACGGCTTATGACGATAATACCCCCAAACTTTGGGATCAACTGAAAGTAGAATCGGTGAAAAGTGTGCTTACTTTCGGCAATGTGAAAGAAGTAAAGATTAAAGTGGCTATTTCTTCCGTAAGTTGTGACAATGCAGCGATGAACCTGCAAGCGGAACTTTCTCACTGGGACTTCGACAAGGTGGTGAAGATGAGCAGTGACCGCTGGAACAAACAGTTGGATAAGATGACCGTAGAATCAGACGATGAGGCTGCCAAACGTGTGTTTTATACCGCACACTATCATACCATGATCGCTCCTACATTGTATTGTGATGTCAATGGTGAGTATCGGGGGATGAATGATATGATTTACACAGACCCGAAGAAAGCGAATTATACCACTCTCTCCCTTTGGGATACTTATCGCGCCTTGAATCCTCTGATGACTATCATTCAGCCCGAAATGGTGGACAATGTAATTAATTCAATGCTTTCCATTTATCGGCAACAGGATAAACTTCCTATCTGGCCTTTGATGAGCGGCGAAACAAATTGTATGCCGGGATATAGCTCTGTTCCGGTGATTGCAGATGCTTATCTGAAAGGATTTACCGGATTTGATGCGGAAGAAGCCTTGACGGCTATGAAAGCGACAGCAACTTATGAAAGGCAGAACGGAGTTCCTTACGTGATGGCCAAAGGATATATCCCTGCTGATAAAATCCACGAAGCTACTTCCATCGCTATGGAATATGCAGTAGATGACTGGGGAATCGCCGCTATGGCACAAAAGATGGGGAAGACGGCTGATTATGAGACATTCTCGAAGCGTGCCCATTACTATAAGAACTATTTCGATTCTTCTATCCATTTCATCCGTCCGAAACTGGAAGACGGTTCATGGCGTACTCCGTACGATCCGGCACGTTCTATTCACGGAGTCGGCGATTTCTGTGAGGGCAACGGATGGCAATATACATTCTTCGCTCCGCAAGATCCGTATGGATTGATCAGCCTGTTTGGCGGTGACAAGCCGTTTACATCGAAGCTCGACAGCTTCTTTACGAACAATGACAGTATGGGTGAAGGTGCTTCCAGTGATATCACCGGTCTGATCGGACAATATGCGCATGGCAATGAGCCGAGCCATCACATAGCCTATCTCTATACCTATGCCGGCGAACAGTGGAAAACAGCGGAAAAGGTTCGTTTCATCATGAGCGACTTCTACACAGATCAGCCGGACGGTATCATCGGTAATGAAGACTGTGGACAAATGTCTGCATGGTATCTCCTTTCTGCTATGGGATTCTATCAGGTGAATCCGTCTGACGGTGTGTTTGCATTCGGCAGTCCTCGTTTTAAAAAGATAGAAGTGAAAGTGCGTGGTGGTAAAGTGTTTACTGTTGAAGCACCGAATAATAGTAAAGATAATATCTATATTCAGAAGGTTTATCTGAATGGCAAACCTTATCATAAAAGTTATATTACGTACGATGATATAATTAACGGCAGTACTTTAAAATTTGAGATGGGCAAAAAGCCTGCCAAGAATTTTGGTAAAGCTTCTGCCAATAGGCCGATCGTTTTGAATAAATAGGTAAAAGATAGTTTTTAGGATAGGTATTGGTTAGGATGATGAATGCCTTCAAGTGTTTGCGGAAGCATATATTTGAAGGCGTTTTCTTATTGTCAATGACAGATATAGAGATGAAAAAAGAAGGTGAATTCTAAGTCCTCTCCAAACAATATCTATAAAATCTTACCCAAGTTTACGAACATTAACGTATCCTTGGGTAAGTTTGTATATAGACATACCTACTCTTCAGAAGTGTATAGCTACTTCCTAAACCTAATATATTTTCGAAGTTAAGGACCTTTTTATTATACGGCTAATGTTACAAATGGAGTCTGCCTTCGTATCACAGCAAAAGACCTTGCTATGATTTTGGCTCTTACAGCATTGATTACAGATGCTTTATGTTTCCCCTCTGCTATTTTCCTTTTATAGTATGCTTTCATCTGCGGATCCCAAGAGATGGCAGTAATAGCTGCCCGGGTAAGGTATACTTTTACTTCTTTGTTAGCCAATGAAGAAGTCTGCGTTTTTCCCCGTATGGAAATACCTGAAGTATGTTCAAATGGGGCGACCCCACAATAGCAGGCAAATTTCCTCGGGTTGTCAAATCTTTGAAAATTGTCAGTAACACACAGTAATACAATGGCATTGATAATTCCTATTCCTTTTATACTTCTTAATAGCAAGTAGTTTGTGTAAAGCGATGTACTGGCGGCTATTAGTTGCTCCATATCCTCTTCCACCTCCAGGATTCTTTCTTTTATCGACTTGAGCTGCTCTTCCAAAAAAGAAATGGATTCTGTCACATCAGCCAACTTAGCCATCCAGGAGAATGTTTCCAATAACTTTATGCTTGATACTTTTTGCTTGACCAAATTGTCACGTATAATAATCCATCCCCGCAGTCTCACCAAGTCTTTGTCAGGCAATTTGTATAACTCCAGTTTTCGATAGTGTAATACCGCATAGTTCGCTATTCTTTTGGCGTCAATGCGGTCATTTTTGCCTCGTTGCAAGCCTATGGACTTCTTGATGGTCAACGGGCAAACCAAAGCCAGGGAAAATCCCATGGAGACACTGGAAACAGATAACTCTGTGACATAACTTCCCATGTTTTCAGCACAGAACAAGAGTTTGGATAAAGAGAGATGATAACCAGCTATCCAATCCAATAAAGATTGGATCCCAGTTGGAGTGTTATCAAAAGACTTGTGAGACAACTCTTTTTCGTCTGCGGACATTAATGATGCATCGAAAGTTTTTTTTCCTACATCAAGACCTACAAAATGAGAATAATTCATAACTTTGTATTTACAGTATTAAACATGAAGGAGAAACAGCTAATACATTTATTAGGTCGTGAGCCTACAATTCTAACTGGCTAGGTTCTCCTATTAAGAGAGTTGCAGTCTGATTCAGCCTATAGTCATTTAAGACTAGTGTCAAAGTTAGTTCACTGCAACTCTACTTTTCAAATATACACTTATATTTTGTTGTGATATTTAATACTGCAAATGTAAATGTGTCAAAAGTCAGTAGTAACTAAACTCTCCTCCTTCAGGAAGGAGGGGTGGCTGAAAGCCGGGGTGGTAGGTATACTGCATGGTTGAATATCAATAGCTTATGTGTTTACCTACCACCTCCCCCTACGGGTACTCCTCCTTCCTGAAGGAGGAGAATTTAGTTACTTTTGACTTTTGATACGCCTTCTTTTTGTTTGTGAGATATTACTTCTGTTTTATTTTCGGTTTATCAATAAACCTCCAGCTCGTAGATTCTTGCAGCCTTCAGACTGTTGTTTTGTGTAGACTGTGTAACCAGCAGTCTGACGTAACGTACCGAAGTCGGCTTAAACTGGCGAACTACCGTGTTTTTCTTGTTATCACTCAGTTCATCAATCGTTTTCCATTCTTCGTCCGGACTGTTTCTGCCTTGTAAGAAGCAGGTATGAGTGATAAAGACGCTGCCTTCATTTCCGGCATTTACCAACTTCCATCCACGGATCGTCTGTTCCTTTCCGAAGTCGAAGTCAATGTAGTTGGGAGCCGTGCTTGTATCACACCATTTCGTTTTCACATCACCGTCTACGGCATATCTTGCAACTTCTTTTTCGTTGGTTTCACCGGAACATTTGATTAGTTTGGCTTGTTTCAACAGGTTTGTTTTAGTCGTCGCTTCTTCTCCATTGTCTGCTTTCAAGGCTGTGCGGAACAATTCCGAGGCCGGAGTTACTGCCGGATACTTCTCATTAACCAGCGTTGCGGCAAATAATACGATATCTGCATGATCCGGTAAAGTAACCGTAGTCGCTCCTTTAGGAATATCCATGCCAAACTTGAACATATACGTAAACTCATAAGCCTCATCTTTGTCAGAAGCATGACGGTGAGTGCCGACATAAGCGATTTCTGCATCTTTCAGGAAGCCTTCCGTATGTCCCAGATGCTCCCACTGACCGATAAAACCGGTATAGGAAGGTACGGTGATTTCCTGTGAGTTGTTACCGATGCTGAAGGTAGCAACTGCATCTTCACCGGCAGAGGCTGCCAGGAAATAGATACGGTTGTAAGAATGTCCGGTTGGCAACTGAAGTACATTGCCTTTGCAAGTCAAACCATTGGCAATTTCTTTCTCTCCCAGGCGGAAAGGAATGCCGTCAGCTTTCAGGATGGAGTCGGGGAGAAGTTCTGCTGCATAGCTGTTGCCCGATTCGAAGTTCCCTTCTTTGCGGAAAGCATTCCAACTGAAACATCTGCGATCATAGTCCAAAGGAAGATAAGCGCATGCCGGAGCTTGAAGATCAGCTTTTTTCTTCAGCTTCACTTTAAATGTCTGTATGCTGTAGGGAGCGATGGATACATTCAGCTGGTTCTTGTTGAAGTCAGCACTGCCGATCTCTTTTTCCGTACCGTCTGCAAGTACTGCCTTCTCTATTTCACCGGCGAAGGTGATGGCTGCCTGTTGCGGAGCTGCGCCTCCTGTTTCATATACACGTACTACATATTCATCGGATACTTCCGCTTTTTTCAGCGCTTTGATAACGACTTGATCGTTGCTTGAACGTACAAAAGCAAATTCTTTACCTAGTGTTCCGGCATGTTTCGGACTGCTGAAGGCTTTGATCGGCTGATTCAGAATTTCAGCTTTGATGGCGGTGGCGGGTTTGTCAAGTGCTCCGTTATGTCCTGTGAGGCTATAAGTAAATGTATGGAAGCCGAAGTCCTGGTGATCCTGATAAGCGTAATTTCCTTTTGTTTCCGGTGTATGGAGAAGAGTCAGACGGATGGTATTGTTATCCGGTTTATCCCAGCCATATTTACTGTCATTCAGGATCGATACACCGTAGCTGTTGTTCTTATCGGTCAGGTCTGCCCATTGCTGCGCATATACTTCGTAAGCGGTCTGTACATTATTGCCTCTTTCCACGCTGCCGATTCCCAGATCGTAAGTAGCCTTTTCATTTTCTATATTCAGAGGAAACTCTGCTTTCAGCAGCGTGTTTGTTGACTGCCAGTCTATTTCGTTATAGAAATCTATGCGGTCGGCACGGCTGCCTTCGTAGAGGCGGATGTATTGCTTGAAGAGCGATTTGCCATACTTCTTCTCAATGCAGAGTGCTTTACGGAGTGCGCCGTTTTCCACTAAAGTGATCTTTGCGCCGTCTGTGATGGAGACAGGTTCACGGTCGATGGTCTCTTTCAGGATTTCCCATGCAGGCCATGCGTACGACTTGTTTTCGGTGAAGAGTGCCAGGCGAATCGCTTTTCCATCTTTTACGAGTTCTTTGTTGTTGCGCTTGTCGGTCAGTGAGATGATATCTCCGTTTTTATCCAGTGTGATTTTGTAGACGGAGTTTTCGATGGCTGAGGCGGCTGAAGGAGAGATCGTTTTTTCAGATCCTCCGGTGCGGACATCGTACACTGCATAACTGTTTGCGGGCAGTGACGCTGCAACCAGGATGTGAGCACGTCCGTTCTCGTAACCGATCATTTGCGAAGCGACTTTCTTGCCTTGTGCATTGTATACAGTGAAGCCTTTCGGGGTTTTAGGCTGTTCGAGGATGATCTCTGTCAAGTCCGATACCGGGAAAGCGTTTGCATTATAAAGAACGACAGGCGTTCCTTTCACGCGTGTATCCATCTGTCCGGCAATGGCGTTGACGGAAGAAGTCAGTACTTGTGAGAATTGTTTTAGAGAGATCAGTTCATCGTTCCATGAGAACTCATAGGCACGGGGGATACTCGTTCCCGTCAGGTCATCATGGAATTGATGGAAGATGAAACGTTTCCATGCCTCCGTCAGCGTGTGTTGCGGATAGCTGGCAGTACCCAACCATTCGGCAGCGACCGCCGCTCTTTCTGCTGCATCGCCCAACTGTTCGTTTTGCCGGTTGTACAGCTTCATGGCTGCCTGCGAAGTGTAGCAACCTGTTCCGTGAACATCCATCAATAACTCTCCGTCAAATACCGGCAGTTCCGGGTGATTGTTGAACGGCAGATAATCTTTGAACAACTGATCGCTGGTAGCACTGATCACCTCTACCGGACCATCACCTTTGATTCCCTGTTCTACAGAACGTACCGAACCCAGAGTAGGAGAACCACCGATGTCCCCTGTTCCATAATAGCGGTAGACCGTATTGAGCGGAGTACGTTGGGCTAATTTTTCCAGATCTTTATTCTTCGAGAGATCTTCGTTGTTCCATTTGCGTCCGTAGTCATATCCGTGGGCTAGCATTACTTGTTTGCCGTCAATGCCCTTCCAGAGTCCGATGGTAAACGGATGCTTGCTCTTTCCGTAGAAGGGATGATTACGCCAGTCCAGTTTCTGTGAAGAGAAGCCGATCAGTCCGCAGTGTGCGGCAATGGTGGGAAGCGTCCATCCGAATCCGAAGCAGTCCGGCAGGAAGATATCCGTTCCTTCTTTTCCGAACTCTTGCCGGTAGTACGTCTGTCCGAGCATGATGTTACGGATGGAGGCTTCGACGGAAGGAACCAACACATCACTTGCTTCCCAGCTACTTCCCGCGATATGCCAGCGGCCTTCCTCGATGAATTTCTTCATCTCTTCATACTGTTCGGGATAGTATTCCTTCATCCACGCATACTTCACTCCGCCTTCAAAGTTGAAAACGTATTCGGGATATTTCTTTAGCAGAAATAAGTTCTGACTAATGGTATTCCAGACATATTCGTTGATTGTTGTCTGGATGTCCCAGTTCCACTGGGTGTCGAGGTGGGCGTCCGACACCATATAGGCTTTCACCTTTTTCTTCGCGGTGTCATCTTGTGCATAGCTTCCTCCTGCTAAGGCAAGGGCGAGGGCTACGGCAATTACTTTTTTGTTCATCATGGTTTATTTTTAACAAGTTTAGTAGTTTACAAATTTATACAAAACTAATGGAATTAATTCTATTAGGGTTTAGAATAGTACTTCTTTATGGAAATGGCACGGATATTTACCTTTTTGGCACCACTTTACATCTAGAAAGTATTCTTGTCCGGTTCGGGCTGCATCTTGTCAGTCATAAAGAATGATTGCTCAAGAAGCTTTTTGTCATTCAAAACGTGTCCAAATATAGCGGATTTCGAATGATTAGCTGTCCTTTGTAGTGCCAATATGTAGGCAAATATATTTTGTCTGTTCAGAGTACTCTATGGATAATTAGGGTATAAGATAAGTAGCTGATTATCATTCTATAATATATGTTTGTGAACAATGAAAGTACAGCAGGTGTCGGCAATGACAAACCAGTGTCAATACTCTCTGACCATTTTATCTTATCATGTTTTTTAGATGTTGCGGTAATAACTCCAATGATATGCTCTCCATTTGTTTCCCGGTCATTACGTTTATTGCAGTTGATGTAGAAAAGAAATTTACAATGATTCTTTTAGTGTTTGTTGATAAAATAGCTTTTCTTGCATAACTTGGTTATATAAACTCAAATTCCCGTTCTCCATGTTCCGGCATGCAGATGAGCTGCATAATCTCCAAAGTGGCATGAGATTTCATTGTGATAAGGTTGCCTGCACCTTTTATCTGTATTTCTTAATAATGTGATGTCTGGATACATTCCATAGTTATCCCAATATGTGTCTGTTAGTAGGCCGGGACCTGTTATGTCTAAAATCTCCTGTTGCGATTTTAAGATTATTGTGGCTCTTTCTGCCATTTCATCCATTATTCTGCGTAAAAAAGGATGTTTAGGGATTCCACCGAACATATAGTTGGCTATTCGAAGTCGATATCTTAAATTCAAGGCTTCTTGCTCTGCCTGGCAGACAATTTTCTCTTCTCCTAAAACCAAATTATACTTTCTCAACTCATCAAGTGGCTTTAAACTTAACATATCTAAATCCATATAGAATCCTCCATAGAGGTATACAAGGGCTAATCTTAAGAAGTCTGCTTTTTGTACATTGTGATAGAATGCATTATAGGCTTCGATGTATTCAGGTAAATCTTGATTTAATATATCCTGTGCATCATCCTTATTATATAGGCGGATATTCCAGTCCGGATGATTGACTTGTATTTCTTGTTTGCATTTCTCGAATAGTTCGGGGAACGGTTCATCTTTGCGTAGAAAGATAAGGTGTATATTCTTAGGGATCATTATTTATTTTATTTTTAAAGGTTACTTACCAAACCAGGTACCAAAGAAATAGTGTATGGCATGAGCCTGATTGATACGCTCTTCCATTTCTTCAGGAATCTGGTTGTTTTTTATTTTCTCTACCTCCCATTGTCCGATAGGATATATTGTCTTTGATTCGAGGATACGTATGTCTTCTTTATGTGGAAATGCGTTGAATGCATGCGTTAGCAAGAAAGGGCCTGTGGAATCCAGTATATCAAATCCGTTATTAACAACTTTCCCACCGGAATGATTGATTAACCTTTGGCATACAAAGTTGATAAAATCATTATCGGGTGTTGAGGCCATGAAAGCGTTGCAAATGATATATTCAAAACCAAAGCGTTTAGCATGCCAGTCGGGTTCCTTACCTACGATAAAATCCGATCCTTCTAGTAAAAACTCAATATTTTCGAGGCACTCGAAATCCATGTCTACGTACAATCCTCCATAAACTTTCAAGAGAAGATAGCGTATAGCGTCTGCTCTTTGTATGTTACAAGGATATGCATCATACTTCTCCAAAAAATCAGGGAAATGTTTGTGGACAAATTCCCTGTTCATTTCATCTGTCCATAGGACATATTCCCAATTCGGAAGATATTCTTTCCATGTTTGTGGTAGTTGGTCAAGAGGAAAAGGTATATCTTTTCTTTTCCATGTTTGGTGGATAATTCTTGGGATTCTTAAATAGTTCTCCATAGTTTTATTGTTGAAATATTTTCTTCTCTTTTATCTTTTCTCTTCTGTGTCGAATGATCGTTTTTTCGTTTTTTAACATGTCTGGGGTATAGATTTGTGGTTGATAATATGCCTCTTCCAGTTTTTTAAACTTTCCATCCGGCATTATCTGATATTTAGTATCTATACGTTGCCCTTTCAGGTTATCGAGGTGTATAAAATTTTTCTTTATACTATCGAACTGAATGATGTAATTATTATCAGGAAAGTTCAACTGTTGAACATTCACCGTAAAATCTTTATTGATTTGTGCTTCCATGGTTCTAGCTTTGCTGCATGTTCCAGGCCATTCACAAATGGGAATGTAGTCAATGATTGCTCCTGCAAAATTGAATGTAACTAACCAATGTTTATCCATATCGTGAAGAGCTGACCAAGTTCTGACTATTCCCATGATATATTTTCCATTAGTATCTTCAATGAGAGAAAGAACTGTTTCAATGGGAGGTCTCTTGTCTCTTTTGTCAAGATTAGCATAGAATGGAGAATTGCTTATTCTATAAGATGTACCTTGAGTTACTGCTCTCGTATGTTCAAAATCATCACGAGAGATACTGTTGTTGTCTTGGTAAACAAAGAATGAAATATCATAATTGATGGGTAGCTTTAGGAACTCATTTTTTGAAAAGACATAGAATACACGTTGCAAGTTCTTTTCTTTTATATCTGATAGCTTCACTAAAGAAGTGACTTTGTAGCTGTTTTGGCCATACATAGATAGTCCGCTTGCCATTATTAATATAATTAAAAATGCTACTTTTTTCATGGTTGATTATTATTTATAGATGATGATAGAGTCCACGGTAAAAGTGGACTCTATCGTTTCGTTCTAGGTTATACATTTTTATATTATAAAGATGTTGTATCATATTTCCCACCGTCGTTGGGTCTTACTTGAGTTACAGTATAATATCTGTTAGCAACCTTTGTGCTTCCCTCTAGCTTTAAATTTTCGGTTTTGTAGTAAAGGCGATTAATGTTGCTACATCCATCATCAGAGTTGGAAGTTGCATTATCCATAAATGTATAGTAATACTGTTGTCGTGAAGTATCATATCCTCTTCCTGTAACTACAATAAAATGGTCTGTACCGTCGATGTTTGGATTTAAATCGAGATCATAATCCACTCCTACTATGATAACTCGTTTTGCATTGAGATGTTTATCGATACATTCAATTGCATTTTTGTAGTTTTGAGCTGGATCATTTCCCCAGTTTGTTAATAATCCATTTGCAGAATCAACTAGCTTAAAAACATTTAAGCTACTTCCGTAATTGGATAATCCATATTTTTTAGTGTTTCTTTGCAAAGACTTAAGCAATTAGCTCCTTCTCTCCAACCAACAAACCTACTTTTGTCCATTAATTCTATTGGATCTTTGGGAACGGGTTTGTCTCCACCTCCAGGTTTCGGACCATCACCGCTAGTTCCTCCACCGCTAGTTCCTCCACCGCTAGTTCCTCCACCACTAGTTCCACCACCAGTCCACCCGCTACCACTTCCCCAATCTCCACTTCCCCAGTGTCCGCTTCCCCAATACTCGCCAGAACCACTACCGCTGCCGGAACCATTACCGGAACCGAAACCTGATCCGCTACCGTAGATAGTTACGTCCGGTGTCATCCATCCAATGCCACATACATAGACGGTGGTATCTAAGGCTCCTTGGGCATTAAGCCGTTGATAAACTTCTTCTGTCATGCAATCATTGGGACCTGTACCTGCCCCTGAATTGTAACTGGAGATCAATATGGTTTGGTTGATCCCTCTTAATTTTAATTTCTCCGCTTTACTTTTCTTTTCCATAATACATGATAATTTTAGTGTTTATAAATAAAGTCGTTTCTTTTGGATGCATAGATAAGTTTATACACTTGTTTAAGTTGAAATCAATTGATACATATCACCCCATGATAAAGAAGATATTCTACTTCCGTCAGAATTAATTTGTAAGTTTGTTCTTTATCTTTGCTGATTTCAGATGAAAAACAAGGTAGCAATTCGTTGAACAGACATTCAAATGTCTTCTCTTCTTCTATGAGAATCAGAATATTATAACATAAATCGTTAATAAGCACTTCTTTAAAACCCTCATATAGCAGACATGGAATGCATACTATATCAAAGTGGTCTGAATGGCACTCTTTGTTTATACGTTCTTTAAGCAGTTTTTTTGCTTCTGTCGGCCAGGGTTCCGGAATTTCGTAAATGGATAGGTAGGGATTTCTATTAATAGTAAATATGGCTTGTTCCTCTTTTCCGGCATTTAGAAACATGAAATAGGAAGATGAGCATTTCTCCCAATCATACAGATCGGTATAAGATAGCTTTTCCCATTTTTTGGACAAAGAATGAAGATAATCTTGATAGGATGCAATACACATTTGTACACTCAAATCGGGGAAGGTAGTATTTTTAGCCTTGTTTTGCATTCGCTTATGATTATTCGCGAACAATTCTACTACTCTATTGTAATAGTCAGGATATTTATTTAATAGAGTTTTGCTAAGTAAATCACAAATCCGTTGGTTCTTTTTATGTCCGCCGATGATATGTAATAGTTTGGCTTTGTCGTATAGATAAAAATTACAGAAATCATCATAAATGTATCCATTGTCACGAACGCTGTGATCAAGGACTGTTGCCACAGGTTTGTTATAACTGTTTGACTGGGCATAAAACAATATTTGTTCAAAGAGGATATTGTTATTTATGTGAATATCTTTGCTGTTTATATCATTTAAATGGTTTGATTCGATAAAGTTAAATGCAGTCCGGCAGTATTCAGCTATAAACTCCAAGTCATTTCCTCCGATAATTCCTGCATTATATGACATGATAGAGTCTTTTTCTAATTCTTTTTTTAGGAAGGATGGCATTAATAAATCTTTTTGTAGAATATGATTCATCATACTTTTATAATAACTGCTTCCTATTTCTTTGTTCTGAGCAATCAATTCACTCATCTCTATGGTGTTGTCTAGTTTATTAGGCAAATATACATCTCCGTCTACATGTATGAAGGGTTCTTTTTGGAGTGAATAGGTTAATAACTTGGGATATGCCCAATGAGGTTCAGGGCAAGTTAGATTGTCGTATTGAATGATGATATCTGTATACGGTAGTTTCAATTGTTCGGCAAAGATTTCATATCCATGGGAATCGGTATATAAAACGATATTTTGATAGTTGTCTTTTAAAGAAAGACAACTTAATGCCCATGACATTAAATGGTATTGTGGATTCATCCATCCAAAACTATTGTCTAACAATGAATTATTTCCATGCCAAAAGGTTTGTACTATTTTCATAACTATTGATTTGTTGTGTGTTATTTCTATAGTGATAAAATTAGTAATAATGTGGAGGAAAAGGTCCTTCAGATAGGGCTAATTCGCATGGTTGGCGCAAATGTTTACTTTTTTGGCAGTGAAATATGTTTTTTGTGCATCAATCTTGATAAATATAAGAACTGCAAGGATCAGCACAACCTCTGTTCATTCAGAATTGTGTAATCCTTGCAGTTTTATTTATGTCGGGTAGAAAGAAACAGTTTGTTTAGGGTAGCGGATCTGCGGCAGCAGGTTTCTTCGGATTGTAGATAGCCATACCCACCTTGGAATCTGCGCAACCATAATACAGATACCATTTATCCTTATAATAAACCATCCCTTCGATGAACACCGTTCCGTCTACATACTGCCCGCTCTTTTCGAAACTATCCATCGGGCGGAAGAACGGTTCGTCGAGACGGGTGATGAAACGGGTCGGGTCATTGGCGTCGAAGAGGGCTTGTCCGGCAGCGTAAACATTGGCGGTATAGCGTTTGTCGCCTCTGCTTGCACTGTTTTTACCATTATACAGAAGTACGATTCCCTTTGGAGTATAAATAGCTGGAGGACCGCATTCCGTCAGCTGGCTGTCGAAGTGTCCGTCACGGGGTGAAAACAGTTTTCTCAGCGAGCCGTCCGTATTTACGTATGGAGTCCAGTTGACTAAATCTTCGGAAGTGGCGGCAAACACATGTTCCTCTCCCCAATACATGAAGTATTTTCCGTCGATTTTCTTGATCACCTGTTTCCCATTGACAACTTCGGTCAGAATGGAGCCGGACTTGCATCCTAAATTGAAGAACTTGCCGTCATACGCTTTGGCAAAAGCGGGACCGTGCTTTGTCCAGTCTTTCAGATTGCGGGAAGTGGCTATTGCCAGACGCGGAATGTGGCGGTTCCATTGCGTATAGGTCATCACATACAGTCCTTCTGCTGTGACGGCGATACGCGGGTCTTCGCATCCGCCCGGCCATTCCAGTTTCTTTTGAGTATCGTTATCCGGATAAAATACCGGGGTCTTTTCCCGCTTGAAGTGAATGCCGTCGCTCGAAGTGGCGTATCCGAGACGTGAGGTACGGTGACCGATACCGACACCGGATTTATCTTCTGCCCGATACAGCACGACAATCTTGCCGTCATGCAGGGTAGCAGCCGGATTGAAAGTGTCATTGGATTCCCATGCAACGTAATCCTGTGTCATCGGACAATAGAATTTCGTGTTCTCTACAGGAGATATCACCGGATTAGCTCCCTGTGGTCGTTCGAAGCCTCCGAATGCCCAGTCGGGTAATACGTTCTTTTTGTCGTTGGAAGGTTGTCCCAAGGCGGTACAAGTCATCATGGTTGTAGTAACCAGAAATAAAAAGGTTGATTTCATATTATATAATTATTATTGGGGGAGTATATACTCTCTACATATAAATTAAAAAATAAAAATTTGCTGTCATCTGTCACATAAATGGGGGCAAATAGATGATTATGTGATTGTTATGAGGTGACGGCAAGGTGTGATAGCAGAGTGACAGTAGTTTTGCTGTCACTGTGGCATCGCGGAGACGCTTACGGCGAAGAAGGTCGGTTTCTGCGCCTTGATACCAAAGTTTCATCGGCGAGAAACTAAAGTTTCAGCGCTGAGAAACTATGGTTTCATCAGTGAGAAACTTTAGTTTCGGAAGCTTGAAACTTTAGTTTCAAAGGCATGGAAACTCTTGTTTCATACAGTGAAACGATTGGTTCCAAAGCATGGAACTATCGGTTTCACCGTATGAAGCAGTTATCTTATAAGTAAAGATGGAGTAGAGACTACTGAATGCTGTTCAATAAGTCCACTTTGCCTTCATTGACCAGTTTGAGGATCAGCTCTCCGAACAACGTATTCTGCCATGCAAACCATGCACGGGTAAAGTTTTTCGGGTCGTTTTTGTTGAATGATTCGTGCATGAAGCCGGTACCTGCATCCGTATCCATCAGCATTTTGATGCAAGTTTTGATTTCTGCGTCATTCTGGCTGGTGAAGGCTTTCATCATGATACTCATGGGCCATATCATGTCATATCCGATATGCGGACCTCCGATACCTTCCCCGGCACTGCCTTTGAAGAAGTAAGGATTGTCTTCGCTCCATACAAACTTGCGGGTATTCTGATAAATCGGATCAGTCACTTTGACGTCACCCAGATAAGGCAAAGCGATGAGACTCGGCACGTTGGCGTCGTCCATCAGTAGCTGATTGCCGAAGCCATCTACCTCGAAAGCATAAATCTTACCGTATTTCGGATGGTTGCAGACAGCATATTTCTTTAATGCTTTTTCTACTTCATCCGCCAGTGCGGTACATTCTTTGGCCAGCGCCGGTTTCCTGTTCACGGTGTTCAGAATTTCGGCAGCTTTGCGCAAGGAAGTAACGGCAAAGAAGTTGGAAGGAACGAGGAACTGGAAAGTCGTAGCGTCATCCGAAGGGCGGAAAGCGGAAGCAATCAGTCCGACAGGTTTCACCGGATTGCCCCAACCGTCATTGGTCATGGTGTCGAGTGCGCGTTCGGTCTTACGCTGGAATCTGTACGGACCTTTCGCGTCGTCCTTACGCTGCTGTTCCTTGAAAGTCTTCAGCACATTTGCAATGGCCTGCAGCCATTCGTCGGAGAATACGCTGGCATCGCCCGTTGTTTTCCAGTAATGGTATGCCAGGCGGATCGGGTAGCAGAGAGAGTCGATTTCCCATTTGCGTTCGTGAAGTTCCGGTTTCATGTCCGTCAGGTCGCTCATCCATTCGCCTCCTTCGGAGTTCATGTTGAAGGCGTTGGCGTACGGGTCGATATTGATACATTTAAACTGGCGGTTGATGACTCCTGCCAGCATCTTTTTCAGTTCGGGGTCTTTATTGGCAAGCTGCACATAGGGCCATACCTGCGCACCGGAGTCGCGGAGCCACATGGCGTGGATGTCTCCGGTGTATACAAAAGTGTCCTCTTTTCCGTCGAAGTGAACGGTAGTGTCCAGTGTGTTCGGAAAACAGTTCTCGAACATCCATGCCAGTTTCGCATTGGTCAGTAGTTGCTTGATGTGGTCAATCTGTCGTTCCACTTCCTGCGATACGAATAAGCGCTTGGAGGCTTCGGGACGGTTGGTCTGGTAATTATTGACCCGGGTATTGTCTTGCTGGGTCACAAATTCGCGGTTTTCCATTGCTTGCACGCCGGCAGCGCCCGAAAGTGCTGCGCAGAGGCAAAGTGTTTTGGTTATATTCATGGTAATTGTTTTCTTTAATTCATGTAAGGGTTAATAATCAATGTTTTATTTCTCGATTTCAGCGAACAGCTCGATCAGGCAGGCATTATCGAGCAGCCATTTATAAGGTTCCTCGTTATGTCCTGACCAGTCTCTGCCCAGTAATCCGTTGGCATCCCGATAGTTTCTCCATGCGTGGAGCGCGTTCTCTGCCATCGCACGGACATAAGTCGGGTTGTGGTCAATCTTCTCCAGCGCCTTGAAGCCTCTGAACAGAATCACGTTAAACCACGACATATCCTTGTGTACCTTGACTGACGGGTCTTTCTTATCTGCTTTCGAACGGAAAAAGGCATCGGTTCCCGCGGCTGTCTTCTGGGCATCGCGCAAGTAATCCTTGTCTCCTGTCTCTTCGTACAGCAATACGCCTGCCTGAATCATTTGTCCACTGTTGTAGGCGTACTTGTCTTTCGAGACTTTCCCTTTCAGGTTGATATTGTCCCAGTAAAGGAAGTCGTCGGGATCACACAAGTGTTTTCTGGTCCATGCGTAAGTTTCCTTGGCCTTGTCCAGATACTTTTTGTCCTTCGTCAGACGATATAGCTTGACGCCGAGTACTGTTGACGGGGCATTGGAGCAGGTGTGCTTCGCTTCTTTCTGCTGTTCGCACCAGAAGATTCCTCCGCCCAGTTCGTCACTCCAGCCGCTGTAGATGTATTCGTACAGGGCAATGGCCTTTTTCAGATAGTCGGCCTTCTTTGTGAGGCGGTAGTAGTCGCAATAATCCAGTGCGATCCAGATGTTGTCATCGTAGTAGCGTCCATGCTGACCGTATTTGACAGGGTACGACTGATAGCATGCCGGAAGGCGTTCTCCGTCCCAGTACTGTTCCAGTCCCGGCAGGATGCGCTTTTCCAGTATCGTCTTGTACTTCTTGTTTCCGGTAGCCTGGTACATGGCTACGCAACCGGACATCATCCCTGAGTAGGGCCACAGAAAGGAGGCCTTCAAGGTTCCGTTCTGCTGTGCTCCGCCCGCCAGATAAGTGATTTTCTGGTCGGGATTCACGGGATATGTTTCGGTAAGCAGCCCGTCTTCCGTCTGATATAAATTCAGAACATTGTCGAGGATAGAGTCGGCAATGGACACGAAAGGATGATTTTTCACCGTTTTTCCGGAAGCGGAAGCGAGGCAAAACAACATACAGGCTACAAAACATATATTTCTCATATGGGTATCAGATTATTTAATGAAGTATTCGGGGTTATTTTTGCTGACGTTGGTCAAACACCAGTTCCACTTTTACAGGGAAATGGTCGGATGGCGTACGTGCTTCATAAGCCTTAATGGTGATCTCTTCCGGACAATCTCTCACGTCCTCCTTTTTACTGTTTTCCCGTACACTCCGATAGGTATCTGTCAGCACACCGTATCTCTTGACGTGGAAAGAAGGTGAAACGAAGATATGGTCGATGCGGCTTTCGGTAAAACTGTTCGGATCGAAGTTGTTGAAAGTACCATTGAGCGCATATCGGTAGTCGCACTTCTCGTAAGAATCGCAGAGGACGCCTTTGCTGACAAATGCGTCGTAGGACTGGTGGGTCTGGTCGACGTTGAAGTCTCCCGTCAGGATAGCCGGCAGATTCTTGCCTCTTCCCAGCTCTTTCATCTTTTCCTGTACGAGGAAAGCGCTCTCCACACGGGCTTTCTTGCCGATGTGGTCCATGTGGAGATTGAAGAACAGAAACTCGAAGCCGGTATCTTTGCATTTGAAATGCCCCCAGCTGCAAATACGAGGCAATACGGCATCCCAGCCTTTGCTCGGCACGTCCGGAGTTTCCGACAGCCAGAAATCTCCTTTCTCTACGATGTCGAATTTGTCGGTGCGGTAGAAGATAGCGGAGTGTTCGCCTTTATCTTTACCGTCATCGCGGCCTACGCCGATATAGTCATAACCGGGAAGGGCTTCTTTCATGTCTTTCAGTTGGTGAAGGAAGCATTCCTGTGTGCCGAAAATATCGAAGTCGTGGTATTGCACGATCTGGGCAATCACCGGATAACGCTGTCCCCAGCCGTCTCCACGGGCGGAGTCGGAACCATTGGCATTTCTCAGGTTGTAGGAGGCAACGGTGAGCGAAGTAGGCTGATAGCTCTGACAGTTGCAGAAGACTATCGCTGCAAGAACGATAAATAAAAGGTTTCTTAGTTTCATGTTTTCTTTAGTTTGTTTGGATTAGATCATTCATTAAAGCATTCAAAAGTACGACATTTTATTCAAATGAAAGGGAATAGGGAATATCTTTTTCAGTCGTTCCCCGCTGTTTGTTCGGCGTAGGACTCATCTGATACTGGATATTCGCTCCTTTCAGTAATTGGTCGTGCGTCAGATAATTGCGGGTGAATGCCTTGCCATTTACCTTCATATCCTTCACATAACGGTTGTCGGTGTTATTGTTGCTTGCTTTTATTGTGACGGTTTTTCCATTTTCCAGATGCAGCTTGGCTGACTTGAAAAGGGGAGTTCCCAGAATGTACTGATCTGTTCCCGGACAAACGGGGTAGAATCCTAAAGCCGAGAAGACATACCAGGCAGAAGTCTGACCGTTGTCTTCGTCACCGCAATATCCGTCGGGGCCTGCCGTGTAGAGCTTGTCCATGATTTCACGAACCCAATGCTGGGCCTTCCACGGTTCTCCCGAATAGTTGTAAAGATAAACCATGTGCTGGATAGGCTGGTTGCCGTGAGCGTACTGTCCCATGTTCATTACCTGCATTTCACGCATTTCGTGGATCATGCCACGGCTTTCCATACCCTGTTTGCCCGGAATGACAAAGACGGAATCCATCATGTTGTTGAATTCTTTCTTGCCTCCCATCAGGTCGATCAGTCCTTGCGGATCATGGAATACGCAGAAACTCCAGTGCCAGCTGTTGCCTTCGCAGAACTCGCCGCTCCAGTCTACTGCATCAAATTTGGGGTTGAACACACCTTTGTCGTCTTTGCCTACCATCAGTTTGCGTTTCGGGTGGTAGACGTTCTTGTAGTTCAGTGCACGTTGTTTGAAGATGTCGATTTCGCTTGCCGGTTTGCCCAGTTTCTTGCCTAGCGTGTAGATGGTCCAGTCGTTGTACGCATATTCCAGCGTACGGGCAACATTCTGTCCTATACCGATATTGTTGGGGACATAACCCAGTTTGTTGTAGGCGTCGTATGCAAGGCGGCCCGAAGCTGTGCCACGGAGATGGGCGTTTGCGTCATGTTTCAATGCTTCCCAAAGTGTTTCGATGTCATATCCGCGCAGTCCTTTGATATAGGCGTCGGCTACTACGGAAGCGGAGTTGTTGCCGACCATACAGTCACGGTGTCCGGGACTTGCCCATTCCGGAAGGAATCCGCTTTCAAGGTACGCATTGACCAGTCCTTCCTGCATCTTCTGATTCATGGACGGATACATCAGGTTCAGGAATGGGAACAGACAGCGGAACGTATCCCAGAAGCCGGTATCCGTAAACATATAGCCCGGTAGCACTTTTCCGTTGTAAGGGCTGTAGTGTACGACCTGTCCTTTGGCGTCTATTTCATAAAAGCTGCGTGGGAACAGCATCGAACGATAGAGGCAGGAATAGAAAGTGCGCAGATTGTCGATATTATCGTCTTCCACATCTACTTTGCTCATTTCACGGTTCCAGATGTCTTTTCCTTTAGTGACCAGCTGGTCGAAACTATCCTTGCCCAATTCTTTGAGATTCAGTTCCGCCTGCTCATAACTGATAAAAGAAGAAGCGACACGTGCGTGAACGATCTCCCCTTTCTGGGTAGCGAATCCGATGATCGCTCCGGTATGGTTGCCCTGAACTTCAGTTTCGTTCGGGAGAATGTTGTTCTCTTTCACGCTGGAAGTAAAGGTAAACGGTTTATCGAACTGGATGACAAAGTAATTCTTGAAGTTCTCCGGCACTCCGCCGCTGTTCTTGGTAGAATAACCGATGATCTTGTTTTCTTCCGGAATCACCTTCACATAAGAGCCTTTGTCGAATGCGTCGATAACGACATAAGCGTTCTTGGTTTCCGGATACGTGAAACGGAACATAACGGCACGTTCCGTCGGAACGAGTTCCGTAGTAACGTCGTGGTCTGCGAGATACACCTTATAATAATAAGGCTTGGCAATCTCCGCTTTGTGCGAGAACCAGCTGGCGCGTTGGTCCTGGTCGAATACCAGTCCGCCTGTGATCGGCATGATGGAAAACTGACCGTAGTCGTTCATCCACGGGCTGGGTTGATGTGTTTGTTTGAAGCCCCGGATTTTGTCGGCATTGTAGGTATATGCCCAACCGTCCCCTTTTTCCGGTTTGCGGTGTCCAGAAGTTCATTCCCACGGCAGTGCCGTAGCCGGATAGGTATTTCCGGTCGATAACTCAAACTTGGACTGCGTTCCTACCAGCGTGCTGACATAGTCTACCGGATTCTTGACGGCAGAAATTTGCATGCTGTACAACACCGCACCTCCAATAAATAACAGGTGTTTAAATGAAAAATGTGTTTTCATGAACAAATGAATTTATGAATAAAATTAGTTTCTGTGACGAAAATAGAGAGAAAAGGAATGCCGCTACCGGAAGTCGAAACACTAAATCGCCCTGTGGCGCTATAATTAACCAAACTGGCACGCATTCTTACATATATTCTGCGCCAAAAAAGTGCTGGAAAGTTTTTTTGTTTACCTTTGTCATATTGCAAATCTAAGGATTCTATGCCATGAAAAAACATTGTATTTTACTTTTCTTCTGCTGCCTTAATCTGCTGATGAATACAGCCGGTGCCTATAATCTGAAGCAGGTTGCCGACAAAGAATATATGTCCAACAGCTCTATTACTTCTCTGTGCCAGGACGACAAAGGACTGATGTGGATCGGCACTTGTGACGGACTCAATATCTATGACGGTCAGGAGATCGAAGAATTTAAGACCCGTGACAAGGAGGATTACTTATCCGGCAATCAAATTGATAATATTATCTATACCGGCAACGATACTTATTGGTTTCAGACCTATTATAGCCTGATTCGTCTGGACCGTAAAACGAACTCCATTACACGCTTTAATGAGTTTCAGAAACTCTTTTTGATGAATAAGGATAATCATGGCACCTTGTTTATCATTAAAGACACCAACTGCATCTATTATTTTCATAAGAAGGAAGGCATCTTTAAGAAAATCAATGTGACCGGTATCCCGATATCGGATGTCATTACTTTCTTCTTTGATAAAAATAACCGTATGTGGGTGATGATGAAAGGGTATAACCGGTGTTATGACCTGCAACAGGACCCTCTGACGGAGAATATCACTTTAGTATCGCAGAAAAGCGGTTTGGATCATCACACGCCATTGATTTGTAGCTTTTACGATGACGCCGCCGTTTACTACGTGGATAAAGAATACAATCTCTATGCCTTTCATATTGAGAGTAAAAAGAATGAATTTATAGCTAACCTGGGAGCGAACATACAGGCGCATGACAAGATTTCCTCCATTGTTAAATATCATGATAGCTTTTTTGTCGGCTTAATGATGGACGGTGTTCTGACGTTGGAAAAACAAAAGGGCAGCGGTGAATATCAGATTCAGACCTTACCTATAAATAGCGGAACATTCAGCCTGATAAAAGACCGCTTTCAGGATGTTGTCTGGATTGGTACGGATGGGCAGGGCGTTTATCTTTACTCAAATCCTCTTTATTCTATAAAATCGGTGGTACTGAATAACTATACCGAAAAGATAGAACGGCCCGTGCGTGCTTTGCTGCTTGACAAGGAGCGTACTTTTTGGATCGGTACCAAAGGGAATGGAATACTTAAAATTTTTGATTATGAGGTACAAAAGAATATCTCGGACTGCCGCTCGGAGATACTGACAACATCGAACAGTGGTTTAGGCAGTAATGCGGTCTACTGTATCAGAGAAAGTAACCGTAACTTGCTATGGATCGGTGATGAAGAAGGACTGAACTTTTATTCGTATCGTGAACGCCGTATCAAGAAACTTCCTCTGTGGATTGATAATGAGGAATTCAAATACATACATGATATTTATGAAACGGAGGACTCGGAATTGTGGCTGGCCAGTGTGGGGATGGGAGTAGTCAGAGCGCGTATCGGAGGTACACCGGATCATCCGGTTCTTGAAAAGTTACAACGATATGTGGTCAATGGCGGAGAGTTCGGCTCTAATTACTTCTTTACGATCTGCAAGGGGGACAGTCTGAACCTGTTGTTCGGCAATATGGGATACGGGGTATACCGCTTCAATGAAACGATCAACGGATTGGAACCGCTGACCACTCATAAGTATGAGAATATGAACTTGAACAAGGTAGTACCTATTATAAAAGATGATGCGGACAATTATTTGATCGGTACTACTTATGGAGTCATTAAGTATGCCTCAGAAAACTCTTATCAACTGTTTAATGCGAAAGACGGTTTTCTGAACAGTACTATCCATGCCATTCTGAGGCATTCGTCCGATAACTTCTGGCTGAGTACGAATCAGGGATTGATTAATTTTGATACCAAAAGAAATGTATTCCGCTCTTACGGCTTTGGCGACGGGCTTAAAGTCGTCGAATTTAGTGACGGAGCTTCCTACAGAGACCCGCAAACGGGTATACTGTTTTTTGGAGGAATCAACGGCTTTGTAGCTATTCAGGCAGACGGACGTCCCGAACAGCTTTATATGCCTCCCATCTACTTTGACAAACTCTCTATCTTTGGAGAACAATACAATCTTGGAGAGTTTATCACCCGTAAAAAAGAGAATGAAGTACTGAATTTGAAATACGACCAGAACTTCTTTGCCGTTTCATTCACCTCTGTCGATTATCTGAACGGAAATAACTGCACCTATTCTTATAAACTGAAAGGATTGAGTGACCAGTGGATTAATAATGGTAAAGAAAGTTCTGTCTCTTTCACGAACATGGCTCCCGGCGAATATACGTTATTGGTGAAGTACTACAATAGTGTATTCGATAAAGAAAGTGAAGTCTATTCTTTGTTGATACGGATCGGTGATCCGTGGTATGCCTCTTGGTGGGCGTATCTCATTTATTCTTTATGTCTGCTTATGATAGCCGCCATGCTGGTACGTTCATTCATTCTCCGCACCAAACGGAAAAAGCAGGAACTGCTGAATGAAATAGAGAAACGCCATCAAAAGAATGTATTTGAGTCGAAACTTCGTTTCTTCACTAATATAGCTCACGAGTTCTGTACCCCGTTGACTCTTATCTACGGTCCTTGCGGACGTATCCTTTCATCAAAAGGACTCAGTAAATTCGTAGTCGATTATGTTCAGATGATTCAGACGAACGCGGAACGTTTGAATAACCTGATTCACGAACTGATCGAATTCCGCCGTATCGAAACCGGAAATCGGGAAGTGAGGATCGAAGCCCTGAATGTATCTTCCTTAATGAAAAATACGGCAAAAACCTTTGTCGATATGGCTAAATCCCGGAATATCACGTTCCTGAGCAAGATACCCGAGCAAGTTTCCTGGAACTCAGACAAAGGTTTTCTGAATACTATTATTATCAATCTGATATCCAATGCCTTCAAGTATACTCCGGATGGGAAAAGTATCAAAATAGAAGTGGATACCAACGATGAAAACCTGCTGGTTCTCCGGGTTGCCAATGAGGGAAGTACGATTAAAGAAGAAGACTTTCAATATGTTTTCAACCGTTATGCTATCCTGGATAGCTTTGAAAACCAGGATGAAAAGAACTTCTCCCGTAATGGGCTGGGACTTGCCATTTCCTACAATATGGCGAAATTGCTGAATGGTACGCTGAAGGTGGAAAATACGCCTGACGGCTGGGTATTGTTTACTTTGTCATTGCCTCCGCTGGAAGTGACTACCGGCGTATCGTCTTCTAAACGAATCACTTCGGAATACATTCCAAAAATAGAGTCGCAACTGGTGCTGAAACTTCCTCACTATGAATTTGACAAGATGCGGCCTACATTGCTGGTGATTGATGATGAACTGGAAATGTTGTGGTTCATCGGGGAAATCTTCTCTAACGATTTTAATGTGGTCACCCTGCAGGAGCCGGAACGGGTGGAGCAGGTATTGAATGAAGTTTATCCGAATGTGATCATTTGCGATATCATGATGCCGGGAATTGGCGGTATCGAATTGACGAAACGGATTAAGTCGGTGAAGGAAACGTCACATATACCTATTATTATGGTTTCCGGCCGGCATGAAATGGAACAGCAGATGGCTGCACTTTCTGCAGGAGCCGAGATGTATATCACCAAACCGTTTAATGCCGAATATCTCCGTATCTCTGTTTGTCAGATGTTGGAACGTAAGGAAGTACTGAAGGATTATTTCAGTTCAGCAATCAGCTCTTTTGAAAAGACAGATGGTAAACTGACACATAAGGAATCGAAAAAGTTCCAGCAATCTGTTCTGAAGATTATCAATGACCACATTCAGGAGAAGGAACTGACTCCCCGTTTCATAGCCGATCATTTGGCTATCAGCGTTCGCAGCCTTTACCGGAAAATGGAGGAGATGGGGGAAGAAAGTCCTACGATTATGATTAAGGAGTGTCGTTTGCATGTAGCGAAAGATTTGCTGCTGAAAACGAAAAAGACGATTGATGAAATTGTATTCGAAGCCGGATTCTCTAATAAGGTCACTTTCTTTAAAGTATTCCGTGAAAAGTACGGATGCACGCCAAAAGAATTCCGGACCAAACACTTGGAAGAAGTACAATAATTATTGGAGTGGTATGGCAACAATTAGAATTTTTTCGAATTTTCATTCGAAAAAAATAATACTGAGTAATTGGAGGATTTTTCTCTTTATCCCTACCAGTAGCAGTTTTAATTTATGAAATAGAAAGATATGATAGTGTCGCATTTAGTTTATATATGAGTAAATGTCTATGCCAAAGAAGTAAAAAAGGAAGTTCGTTCTCCAGTTATTGTTTTCTTGATTTTTATCTTGATTTTAATAGCGGGGAATTTAACCTTTAAGGAGAACTGGAATACTATTAAATCATGCCAAAATAGTAAATATCCCTGCCGTATAATATAAAACACAAAGAAGGAAAACTAAAAATCTTGGCAAACACATTAATTTTGCTGGTGCATTAAAAAGGTCAGAATAATATAATATGTTTAACTAAATATCTCATGAAACTATGAATCAACAACACGATCCTCCACCTGTTTTTTAAGTATGTAATGATCCCTTTTTACTTTTTATTTTATTTGAATTAAATTTAATATCTTATGAAATCTAATTTATTTATGAAGCGAAAGCTTGAAATCGGACTATCTTTATTAATTGGAACGTCCGTTTTTGGGGGATGCAATAATGACTTGGCTCCGATACGCCAAAGTCAGACTTTTCCTCCCAATTTGAATGCACCAACTGTTTTTGAGAGTTTCTCTCCTGATAGTGGTGGCGTAAAGACTCAATTAATTATTCGTGGACAGAATTTTGGTACGGATACTGCCTATCTGAAAGTGACTGTTAATAATAAGCGTGCTGCTATTGTAGGAGTAGCGGATGATGTAATTTACGCTATTGTTCCTGCGCGTGCTGATACTGGTTATGTTCGTTTATTTGTGGGCAAAGATGATAATGTCGAAGAATATGCTTCCCAAACAAAATTTATTTATCAGTTTAAACGTAATGTAACAACTTTGATGGGTAGACAAGGGCAAAGTGGGCGTGATGACGGACCATATGCTGAATGTAAACTACAACGTCCTTGGTTTGCTTTGGCGGATAAAGATGGTGCCTTGTTTTTTATTGATGAGGGGCGTGGACAAAATAAAAATGGTGCTTTGCGCCGTGCTCAGGAAGGCTGGGTGGAAACTTTGGTGCAAAATTCGAGTGGTCCATTCCAAAGTCCTACCTGTCTTGCGTTTAATCCCAAGCAGGACACTCTTTATATTTCTAATATGTCCTACGGAAGTGATATAAAAACTAGTTTTAACATACTATATGTAACACGTGAAGGTGGTTTTATGGATGTGAAAGGGCTATGTAAGTTTGAAAAAGCAGAAACGCAAGGTTTAGCTGTGCATCCACAGACTGGTGAAATTTTCTTTTGTAATAAATCTGGTGGATATATTTATCGCTTTAATGGTCCCGATTATGAGGATTATGAACCATTATTCCAAATAAACAGAGCAGATAAAATAGATACTCGTATGGTTTTTAATCCCGAAGGTACGGCTTTATTCGTGGTAGTTTGTAACAGACATTGTATCTATAAAGTTCCTTATAATGCATTGACTCATACTTTTGGTGAGCCTGAACTATTCGCAGGTGGCTGGGATGAATCCGGTTATGTCAATGGTAGTGGGGTGACTGCTCGTTTCGATAATCCGAGACAACCTGCTTTTGATCAGGATGGGAATATGTTTGTCCCTGAATATGGACGACATACTATTCGTAAAATTACTCCAACAGGTGAGGTGTCTTTGTATGCTGGATTACCTGGTCAAGCAGGATTTACGGATGGTCTTCCAGAGAAGGCTAGATTTAATAAGCCTGAATGTGTGACAGTTTATTTAGATAATTCACTATATGTAGCCGATAGAGATAACCATCTTATTCGTCGTGTAACAGTGGAATAATAATGTATAAAAAGATATATTCATGAAAAATACACAGAAATATTTCATATTACTTTTGATGTTGATATTACTTGTTCCAAGCAATATATGGGGACAAGAAACAAAAAAGGAAATTATAGTCAAAGGTGTAGTGGAAGATGATTTAGGGCCGATAATTGGTGCGTCAGTCGTTGCTAAAAACCAGGCAGGTGTGGGAGTAATCACAAATACTGAAGGTAAGTTTTCTTTGAAAGTGGGACCTTATGATGTATTGGTAGTGACTTTTGTTGGTTATCAGCCATATGAGCTGCCTGTTCTGAAAATGAATGATCCCAATAATGTAACTATAAAGTTATTGGAAGATGTTGGCAAAATTGATGAAGTGGTAATTACAGCCAGTGGACTTCAACAAAAGAAAACTCTGACTGGGGCAATAACCAATGTTGATGTAAAACAGTTGAATGCTGTAGGAAGTAGTAGTCTTTCTAATTCATTGGCTGGTGTGGTTCCCGGTATTATAGCCATGCAGCGTAGTGGTGAACCGGGTGAAAATACATCTGAATTCTGGATTCGAGGTATTAGTACCTTTGGTGCAAAATCAGGAGCCTTAGTTCTTATCGACGGAGTAGAACGAAATTTTGATGAGATTTTGCCGCAAGACATTGAATCGTTCTCAGTACTGAAAGATGCATCAGCAACTGCAATATATGGTCAGCGCGGTGCAAATGGAGTTATCTTAATTACCACCAAGCGTGGGGAAAAAGGTAAGGTGAAAATTAATGTAAAAGCAGGATTTGACTGGAATACTCCTGTAAAAGTGCCAGAGTATGCAAGTGGTTATGATTGGGCGCGTTTAGCCAATGAGGCTCGGTTAGGACGCTATGATTCCCCGATTTATACTCCTGAAGAATTGGAGATAATTAGATCAGGTTTAGATACTGATTTATATCCTAATATTGATTGGAGGGATTTAATGTTGAAGAGTGGTGCACCTCGCTATTATGCTAATATTAGTTTTTCAGGTGGTAGTGATAATGTACGTTATTATGTCTCTGGACAATATACCAGTGAACAAGGACGTTACAAAACGTTTAGCTCTGAAAATAAGTACAATACCAATACGACTTATGAACGATATAATTATCGTGCTAACGTAGACATGAACATAACTAAGACAACAGTACTGAAAGTTAGTGTAGGTGGATGGTTGGTGAATAGGACTACGCCTACTAGAAGTACTGGTGACATATGGGAGGATTTTGCCAAATTTACTCCTTTATCTACTCCTCGTAAATGGTCTACAGGACAATGGCCGAGAGTGGATGGGCAAGATACTCCTGAATATCATATGACACAAAGAGGATATCATACGAAATGGGAGAGTAAGGTGGAAACTAGTGTAAAGTTAGAGCAGGATCTTAAGTTTATTACGCCCGGTTTGAAGTTTGAAGGAGTATTTGCTTTTGATACTTATAATGAGAATATAATAAAACGGGAGAAAAAAGAGGAAGTATGGGAAGCCCAAAAATATAGAGATGAAAATGGTAAATTGATTTTGAAAAGAGTGGTCAATAGAAGTCCGATGAATCAAAATAAGGAAGTTAGGGGTGATAAACGATACTATTTTCAGGCGTCATTAGATTATAACCGTTTATTTGCTCATGCACATCGTGTCGGTGTTTTTGGCATGGTATACCAAGAGGAAAAGACGGATGTTAATTTCGACTCCAGTGATTTGATTGGTTCTATTCCTCGTCGTAATTTGGCTTATTCCGGTCGTTTTACTTATGCTTATAAAGATAAATACCTTGCTGAATTTAACTGGGGATGTACTGGTTCAGAGAATTTTGAACATGGAAAACAATTTGGTTTCTTTCCTGCTGTTTCTGCCGGTTATGTAATTTCTGAAGAGGCTTTTATGAAAAAAGCATTGCCATGGATAGATCAATTTAAGATCAGAGCTTCTTATGGTGAGGTAGGTAATGATGTATTGGATGGTCGTCGATTCCCTTATGTGTCTCTTATAGATACTGATGATGGAGGATCATATTCATTTGGGGAATTTGGAACAAATAGAGTGCAAGCCTACCGTATTAAAACTTTGGGGACTCCTAATTTGACTTGGGAGATAGCTAAGAAATATGATGTAGGTGTTGACTTTTCTTTTTTTAATGGGAAAATTAGTGGTGCTTTAGATTGGTTTTTGGATAAACGTGATGACATCTTTATGCAGCGTAAACATATGCCATTGACTACCGGGCTTGCTGATCAGACTCCAATGGCCAATGTCGGAAAGATGAAGTCTTATGGATGGGAAGGAAATATAGGATTTACTCAATCTATTGGTCAGGTGAATCTTCAACTTCGTGCCAACTTTACTTATCAGACTACTGATATCATAGATAAGGATGAAGCAGCCAATGAGTTATGGTATAAAATGGATAAAGGCTTTCAGTTAAATCAATCGCGTGGATTGATTGCTTTAGGATTATTTAAAGATCAAGATGAAATAGACCGTAGTCCGAAACAGACAAGTAACAGACCTATCCTTCCCGGTGATATTAAATACAAAGATGTAAATGGTGATGGAGTTATTAATGATGATGATATTGTGCCTTTAGGATATCGGGAAGTTCCGGGATTACAGTATGGTGTCGGTTTAAGTGCTAATTGGAGAAATTGGAATTTGAGTGTACTTTTCCAAGGAACAGGTAAATGTGATTTCTTTATTGGCGGTAATGGGCCTCATGCTTTCCGTAGTGAACGTTATGGTAATATTTTACAGGCAATGGTCGATGGTAATCGTTGGATACCCAAAGAAATATCAGGCACGACTGCTACTGAAAATCCAAATGCGGATTGGCCGCTTTTGACATATGGCAATAATGATAATAATAATAGAAAATCAACATTTTGGTTGTATGAAAGAAAATATTTGCGATTACGGAATGTTGAAGTCAGCTATGATTTTCCACAAACTTGGACGCGTAAATTTTTTGTAAGTAACTTACGTCTAGGCTTTGTTGGACAAAATTTGTTGACATGGGCTCCTTTTAAAATGTGGGATCCGGAAGGGACTAGAGAGGACGGATCTAACTATCCGATAAATAAAACATTCTCATGTTATCTTCAAATAAGCTTTTAATCTTTTGAAAAAACAGATCATGAAAAAACTAGTATATTATATATTGTTATCCATAAGTGCGTTATCTTTTTCGGCATGTACCGATTATATTAATGTGGATAAATATTTCTACGATCAGGTATCATTGGATTCAGCCTTTTCCAAACGTATTTATGTTGACGGATGGTTATCCAGTGCTTATAGTGTAATGAATAAGCTAGGTGAATACAAGGAACCGTTTCGCTGGGCAAGTGATGATCTTTACCATCCTGATATGAAAGAATATGTGGAAGGAAGTTATAGTGCTGATAAACCAAAGGGTGATGAAAATGCTGGTGAGTCTCGTTTATGGAAATATTATGAAGGTATTCGTAAGGCATCTACTTTCTTGGATAATGTAGACCGTTGTCCGGAACTAACTATGGATGAAATAGCTGATATGAAAGGACAAGCCCGCTTTTTACGTGCTTATTGTTATTGGGCTTTGATACGTGTTTTTGGACCGGTACCTCTTATTCCGCTTGAGGGACTAGATGCTGACCTTTCGTATGAAGAATTGTCTTTGCCACGTGCTCATTTTGATGAGATAGTTAGTTTTATTGATACGGAACTTGCCGAGACAGCCCGCTTGTTACCCATGAGAAGAACTGTCAACAATTTGGGGCGTCCTACACGAGGTGCGGCTTTAGGACTTCGTGCACGTGTATTACTTTATGCTGCAAGTCCTTTATATAATGGAAATCTCGATTTCTTCAACGTAGTAGATAATAAAGGAAACCAGTTGATTTCTCAAACGTATGATGAATCTAAATGGGCAAAAGCAGCAGCTGCTGCCAAAGATGTAATAGAACTGGCTAAAACCTCAGGTTTGTACGAGCTTTACACCATAGCTCCTAAAATTGGGACATTGGATATGTATCGTCCGCCGGTGCATCCCGAATATTCTACAAAAGATTATCCTGATGGTTGGGCGAATATTGATCCGTTACTTTCGTATAAGTCAAATTTTGATGGTTCAGTTCAAGGTTCCAAGAATCCGGAATTGATTTTTACAAGAACCAGTGATGGAACGGGGACTATTAATGATTGGATGTATCAAGCTTTACCCAGAACAATAAGTGGAAATAACCGTTTATGTGTCACACAAAAGCAAGTTAATGCATACGCAATGAATGATGGACGCACGATTTCGGAAGCTGCAAACACGGGTGATTATGTGACGACAGGTTTTACAACTGAAGCATATTCGGAAAATAATCCATTTCTACCGGCTAAAGTTAGTCTTATGTACAATAAACGTGAACCTCGTTTTTATGCATCTATCGCATATAATGGTTCGGTATGGGAAGCAGCCAGTGCTTCGGAACCTCGATATCGTAATCAACAGATCTTTTATTATCGTGGAACTGAAGATGGTAAACAAGGTTTTAAAGAAGAATGTCCTCTTACAGGGATGACTTTGAAGAAGTTTTATAATTCGGAAGATTCCAGAACAGATGGTGGTTATGTTATAGAAAAAACCGAAATGACTATTCGTTATGCTGAAATATTGCTGATTTATGCGGAGGCATTAAATGAATTATCGGAGGGGGAAGTTTATCATTTAAAGACCTACTCTAATGAAGATGTAGAAATAAAGCGTGATGAGGATGAGATGCGTTATGCTATCAAGCGTATTCGTATGCGTGCCGGAGTTCCCGATTATACGAATGAGACTTATAAAAATCAAGCAGATTTTCGTGTAAAACTGAAAAGAGAACGGCAAGTGGAATTGTTAGGAGAAAACAGTATGCGTTATTTTGATCTCCGCCGATGGAAGGATGCTTTGACAGAAGAAAATCAATTATTGCAGGGTTGTAATATTAATATTAGTGATGATGATACTTATATTGCAGACTTTTACAAGGAAACTCCAGTCTCTTCAGTACATAAAGTCTTTGAACAGCGTATGTATTTATTCCCATTCCCGACATACGAATTAAAGCGCAATGTAAATTTGACACAAAACCCGGGTTGGTAATTAAAACAGTATCATGTTATGAAAAAAGTAATGATTAAAAATATAATAAACAGCCTTTTACTCGTTGTCGTTTTGGGAGTATCTTCTTGCAATGATCAATTGGCTGATGAATTGTTTGAAAAAAGAACATATTTAATAGAAAATGGCTGGAAAGATTATCAACTCGAAGTAGATGATGACAATACCGCTATATTACCGGTTTACTTTGGTATAAACGGCACATCTTTGAATGATAAGGATATAACTTTGACTTTAGATGTAGATCCTGATACACTTGAAAGATATAATTGGGAGAAATATAAAAATCAGAAAGAACTTTATTTAAAACTATTACCAGAGGAATCTTATACTTTTGATGCAAGCTCATGGACTATTCCAAGTGGTGAATTAAACACGTCAGCATATATAAAGATTTCATTGGATAAAATAAAAGAAGTTGGTAGTTTATACAATGATTATGTATTGCCTCTCAGAATAAATTCTTCAGTAGGAGAGCCGATAGGGAGAAGTAAGTACACGAAAGTATTGGCACATATTGCTTTTAAAAATGATTTTTCTGGTCAGTACACAGGAAAAGGTGTCATAAAGCAAATAGGGACAAGCTTTACAACGGATATAACCAGCACCAATATCTATGCTATCAATCAGAATACATGTTATATGTTTGTTGGCGACAAGACTCGTGAAAAAACAACGAATTATCTAGATTATGTTGTCGAAATTACCAAAGATGACGAAACAGGTACTTTTGTGTTAACTTCTCCAGTGGAAAGTTTGAAGTTTAAATCTTATTCATCTCAAATAAGTCGTAAATATACATTGAATTATGGTGATGACAGATATTATATAGAAATTACAACTGTTGATTTTTCTTATGAATATCAAGACTCATCTTATAATAATGAGCCTGTGCTAATGAATTTTCAAGGAAGTTTTACGATGACTAAAAACGTATGGAAATATCAATATCCGGATGTGGATGTAGAAGATTAAGCCATGGTTGCTGGAATGAAAATATCAGTGGCTATTCTAACTGTTTGTTTAAACCCTAAATTTTGTATATATGAAAATTGTGAAGTATATAGTTATCGTATCATTATTTAGTATTTCTGCATGTAGTGATGATGATGATAAAAAAAACAATGAGCGACCTGGGAATCTTGTAGAGTTACAGGTTGATGTAAATGAGATTAATATTGCGCAAGGAGATACCCGTACTGTAAACATTACGTCAGGTAATGGGGAATATGTTGCGACTTCGGCTAATGAAGAAGTAGTTGTCGCAGAAATAGATGGAAATGTGGTGAAACTAACCGCTGTTGAGGGGCATAATAATGCTCAAGGAGTTGTTTATGTTAGCGATAAGTATTTCCAACGCACTAAAATTCTAGTTAATACGGCGGCAGAATTTGAATTGAAGTTGAATAAAACTTTGTTTACGCTTTATTCTCAAGTGGAAGGATCTGATGAAGCTCTCATCAAGATCTATACAGGAAATGGAGGTTATTCTCTTGAAGTGATTGATGATAAAAATTGTATTGAAGTTGATCAATCTACGCTTGAAGACACAGAATCATTTATGGTGAAAGGCATTGCTCAAGGTAATGCTGAGATTAAGATTACTGACCAAAAAGGAAAAGAAGCTTTTGTGAATCTGAATGTAATTGCTCCTAAGCAAATTACGACTGATGCTGACGAAAAGGGCGTTCTGATAAATTCTAATCAAGGATCACAACAAGTGAAGATTCTTACAGGTAATGGAGAATATAAGGTTCTTGATGCTGGTGATGCAAAGATCATTCGTTTGGAAGTTTATGGTAATGTGGTAACGGTGACCGGAAGAAAGGCCGGAGAGACTTCATTTACTTTGACTGATGCAAAAGGACAAGTTTCACAGACTATTCATGTAAAGATCGCTCCTGAGAAGCGTTGGTATATGAATTTAGGAAAAGAGTATGCAGTTTGGACTCACTTTGCAGAGATGACTGGTGAGGGACTAGAGGCTGTGAAAGTTGAAACTAACGGCTTTAAACTTAAAAAAATGACTTGGGAGCTAGTTGCTCGTATCGATGGAACTAATTGGCTACAGACCTTTATGGGTAAGGAAGGCTATTTTATTCTTCGCGGTGGTGATTGGGAAAATAATAAGGGTAGACAGATGGAGTTGGTAGGTATAGATGATAAACTAAAACTGAGAACTGGACATGGAGCCTTTGAACTCGGAAAATGGTCTCATATTGCTTTAGTTGTAGATTGTTCGAAAGGTAAGGATGATTACAATGAAAAATACAAGCTTTATGTTAATGGTAAACAAGTAAAGTGGGACGATAGCCGCAAAACCGATATGGACTATTCTGAGATTGATCTTTGTGCAGGTAATGACGGGGGTAGAATATCAATCGGAAGAGCTAGTGACAGCAGACGCTTTCTTGATGGTGCTATACTCGAAGCACGTATCTGGACGGTTTGTCGTACAGAAGAACAACTTAAGGCTAATGCATGGGAACTTCATGAACAAAATCCCGAAGGGTTATTAGGGCGCTGGGATTTCTCGGCTGGAGCTCCGACATCTTATATTGAGGATGGTACCAATTCGGATCATGAGTTGCTGATGCATATTTCGAAGTATGATAGCTGGAATGCCACAGAATTTCCTATGAGCAGATTTGGGGAAGCTCCCATTGAAGTACCTTTTAAATAACTTTTAAATTCGAAGAAAAATGAAAGCAATATTCAAACTGTTTATATTGAACCTCTTGGCTTTGGCATTACTTCCGTCCTGTAGTGATGATGATCAGTCAAACTCAGAACAGAATGATCCCATCAGTGGCAATATTTCTCCGGTAGGTTCATTTGCGGTAGAAGCTACCAATAACGAGAATGAACTTCTGGTGAAATGGACCAATCCCAGTAATCGCGACGTGGATATGGTAGAACTCTCTTACAGGGACGTGGAAGCGAGCTTGTCTCGTGCTACCGACTTCTCACCGGGACATATCATCATACAAGTAGAGCGTGATGTTGCACAGGAATATCTCTTGAAAGTTCCTTATTTTGCTACTTACGAAGTTTCTGCCGTAGCTATCAGCAAAGCCGGTAAGCGATCGGTGCCCGAAAGCCGTATTATGATGCCTTATCATGAAAAGGTGGACGAGCCGGAACTGAAACTGCCGGAGATGCTGGACCGTGCACATTCTTACATGACTTCTGTCATTGGATATTATTTCGGCAAGAGTTCCAGAAGCTGCTGGCGTGGTAATTATCCTTATGATGGAAAAGGTTATTGGGATGGTGATGCGTTAGTTTGGGGACAAGGTGGCGGTCTTTCGGCATTTGTCGCTATGCGTGATGCAACCAAAGAGAGCGAAGTGGAGAATATCTATGGCGCAATGGATGATATGATGTTCAAAGGAATTCAGTATTTCTGTCAGTTGGATCATGGAATCCTGGCTTATTCCTGCTACCCGGCTGCCGGTAACGAACGCTTTTACGATGATAACGTATGGATCGGGCTCGATATGGTCGACTGGTATACGGAAACGAAAGACATGCGTTATCTGACACAGGCAAAGGTGGTATGGCGCTATCTGATCGATCACGGTTGGGATGAGACTTGCGGAGGAGGTGTACACTGGAGGGAGTTGAACGAACACACTACCAGCAAGCACTCTTGCTCTACCGGACCTACTGCTGTGATGGGCTGTAAGATGTATCTGGCAACTCAGGAACAGGAATATCTCGACTGGGCGATCAAATGTTACGACTATATGCTGGATGTATTGCAAGACAAGTCCGACCATTTATTCTATGACAATGTACGCCCGAATAAGGATGATCCCAATCTGCCGGGCGATCTTGAAAAGAACAAGTATTCTTACAATTCCGGACAGCCGTTGCAGGCAGCCTGTCTCTTATATAAGATTACCGGCGAACAGAAATATCTGGATGAAGCGTATGCGATTGCTGAAAGCTGTCATAAGAAATGGTTTATGCCCTATCGTTCCAAAGAGCTGAACCTTACTTTCAACATCCTTGCTCCGGGACATGCCTGGTTCAATACGATCATGTGCCGCGGATTCTTTGAACTTTATTCTATTGACAATGACCGTAAATATATCGATGATATCGAAAAGTCAATGATTCATGCGTGGAGCAGTAGTTGTCATCAGGGCAACAACTTACTGAATGACGATGATCTGAGAGGGGGAACGACCAAGACCGGTTGGGAAATACTCCATCAGGGAGCATTGGTTGAATTGTATGCCCGGTTAGCAGTACTGGAACGTGAAAACCGATAGTTGAATGATTCCCGTTTAGGGAAAATAAGAACATAAAAAAGCCATCCCCGGAATAAACGAAATATGGGATGGCTTTTTTGTCGTATTTAGCCGTGTTAAATAAAAATCTGTAAACTATGTAGCAACACTTTTATAGGCTAGTAATTAGAAATAAGCCGGAGAAAAATTCTAGATTGTTATACAAAATATAGTTTGAAAGTAATATCTATATATTGGGGATATATGGGACGGATATATGGAATGAAAGGCTAATCATATACGACTTGATTATACTAAAATATCTTCTTAAACAATGTATCCGATTGAAAGATTGTATCCTTGCAATAGAATTTGAAAGATGTTAGAGTCGTAGTCGTAGCGGTTTCTATTATGCCAATAATGCAAATTAAAGTTTTGTATTCAGTATGAATGACTAATTTATTTAAGTGTAAAGAAAACGAAGACAAAGATTAATGATATCGGAAAATACAGTGGCTGGAGATTAGCGATAAAAGGATTATTCTCTTAGATTTGTTTTTTATATAAGAATTGTTTATTTGTTGGCAGAGCTCAAACCAAGCAATAAAAGAACAAAAATACATTGAATTTTCTTTGAAATGCAGATGATGAATGGTGTTTGTATTCTGGAAATAGAATGGGTGTATATATTTATGTATATTGAAAATACAGAATGCCTCAGAAGTTAGACAAAACTTTAGAGGCATTCTATAAGAAGTTATTTGCTGATGTCTTATTTGTTGATATACATTGCTTTTTTGTTATGTGAATCTCTAATATAGCAATTACCACAGACTGACATTTACATTAACAGAATAAGGTGGAGTCAATTTATTCCAGTCTGTTGGAACTGTGAATATTATGGGATTAAACGATATGTTGTATGTCGGAGAGGTTTGGTCAACAACTGATACAGTAATTCCACTGTTTTTAATGTATTTTTTATCGATGGAAATTGTCCATTTTTCTTTATATCCAGATGTCTGTCTGTATGTGCTTTTTACTTTGTAGCTTTTGGAAGTATCCCCATATACAACAGAAGCAATAAAATTGGATAAATCTTTTTCCCATAGATATCCAGTGTAAGATGCAACGAAAGTAAAATTTATATCTATTATTATATTGCTTTTTGTTAATGATACTCCATCTTTATTATATATATTATTAACTGCATATAGTGGAGCAGACCATGGTGATAATCTACTCGCATACTGATATTGTTTACCTTCTTCTATTTTTGATAATCCTTCATTTTCCATTGTTCTTGCTCTAAAGTATATTTTCCAAATGGATAGTTTTTTCTTAAATATATATAGGATTCTCAATCTGAACTACTGCATCTTCCCAATCACTCTCAAATGCATTCTGGATAGTTGTATACTGGAGCTGTGTATAACCCTTTTTTACCGTAATAATATTCTCCATTTACGTATTTATCTACTTTAACATCAAGTATCCATAAATCGGTTGTATCAATGTGAGTTGCATTAGGATCTAAATCTGGACGTGTGATATAAGGCTTGTCCAAATTGTATCCATTGGAACGAGTTTTAATATTTGTATCTTGCGAGGTTCGTTCTAATGGTGGCGTTATTGAATCCTCACTAGTACAGGAACTAATAATAAAACTAGCAAATAAAAAAAATAGAAATAATTTTGATGTCTTCATGGCGGATAAAAGTCTAAAAATTAATACTTTGAATACCTTCAAAGATAGTTGATATTTATTGATTGGCGTTTTTTTATTTAATGTTTGAAAACATATTATTCTCCAGGGCAACCGCACCAAATTTCCGCATAAAATATAAAAGTGTCATCTTCATCGCATGAATGGCTATGTAAAGTTGCTTTGGATATGATATGTATAGAAAAATATTGAGAATATGATGCGCTTTTTCTATGTTTATGACATTCTCATGTTCCTTCACCTTTTACTAGAAAAGTTGATGAATAAGGAGATACAAAGCGGATAGGCTTCTTTCACCTGGCGCCTCATTATTGTTGTAATTATAAGGATGAAAAATCAGATGTTATGAGCATAATTCATCTAGCTATAATTATATTCCGATTTGCTATAATGAAATCGTAGGTGAACTCTTGTTGAAGCTTAGTCCTTTACCCGCTAACACCGATGAATGAGATTAGGTGAAGAATGAAATGTTTTTTGTTTAATCTTTCTTTTACCGAATATACTGCTGATTATGTTAGAGCAGAGAGTGGGCTATTAATTTATTTTAGCAGGAAAAAAAACAATTTTGATGCGGTTGCCTTGATATTATCTGTTTAACTGGATATATTGTGGTAAAAAGCTACTAATCGTCTTTCGTGTAACTAGTCCACTTTGAAAAAGTATTTATGCCCTATCGTTCCAAAGAGCTGAACCTTACTTTCAACATCCTTGCTCCGGGACACGCCTGGTTCAATACGATCATGTGCCGCGGATTCTTTGAACTTTATTCTATAGACAATGACCGTAAATATATCGATGATATCGAAAAGTCAATGATTCATGCGTGGAGCAGTAGTTGTCATCAGGGCAACAACTTACTGAATGACGATGATCTGAGAGGGGGAACGACCAAGACCAGTTGGGAAATACTCCATCAGGAGCATTGGTTGAATTGTATGCCCGGTTAGCAGTACTGGAACGTGAAAACCGATAGTTGAATGATTCCGCCGTTCAGGGAAAATAAGAAAATAAAAAGCCATCCCGGAATAGACGAAGTAGGGATGGCTTTTTGTAGTCTTACTATTGTTCGGCAGACTATGTTCCGTGAGTTTTTGGAAAGGTTATTCCTTGACAGGCTCAGCCGGTTTGTCTTTGGATGCAGTGTCAGTAACGACTGTATCGTTGACAATAGCGGTCGGTGCACTCAGTTCTGTCTTAACAGGTTCCTCGCTCTTGGTTACAGTATCTTTTACTACTGTATCATTAACGATAGCTGTTGCATTAACTTCTGCCAGGGCTGTCGCAGCTTCTGCAGAGTTCTGAGCCTTTACAAGGAATGAACCACCACAAACAAACATAAACATTGCTACTACTAATACTAATTTTTTCATAATCGTTTGCTTTAATGATTATTAAACATATATTTTCAATTCTCTCTTATGTGTTAAGGAATCGGTTGTTGCTTTATCTAACGGCTAATTAAAGATCAAAGTGCGTGCCAAAGACTGATGTACGCTATCAATGTATTGATTATAAGTGAGATATATAAATGATGTACATTGCCTATTGTGTGGAAACGCATGGGGAATGTGTGGAAAATGGGGTGGGGAGTGTGGAATTATTCCACAATAGTCTGCTTTGTTACGTAAATAATGATAAGTAATGTAAGAATGGCTATGTTTCAATGAACCTATACTTAATGAGTAAAGAACTAAAGCATCTGAAAAACGAAAAGTAATGAACTAATTATCAGATTCCTGCAAAGTCTTTTATTCTCACCGCAATGAGAATAATTTCTCACTGCAATGAGAAAATTTTCTCAAAGGCATGAGAATTTTTTCTCATCGTGGTGAGAATTTTTTCTCAAAGGCATGAGAATACTTTGAGAATATAGTAAACCGTATTTAGCTGTGTATTAATATAATAATAGTTGTAGGCTTTCTGCTTTATACCAGTATTTGAGTAGCCTTAGAAACTATGTATTCGTAAAATGCATAGTTTTTCGTCTGTTTAGCTGGAATATCATGTTACTTGTTTGGGACTTTTTAGTCAGCTCCAATGTAATTTCCGACTAAACTGGTGAATGATTACTCAATTTCGTCCGGCCAAAGACAAGGTTTACCCGTAGCTTTGACTGTAGGACGTTGGGCATCTACTTTTCTCAAATAGGTTCCTAATTCTTTAGAAAGCCGTTTCACAATATCCGGATGTTGTGCACTGAGATCATTACTTTCGCCTATATCATCGGGGATATTGAACAGTTCTTTTTTACCTGTACCATAGTAATAGATTAGTTTCCAGTCACCGTTGCGTACGGCACAGTTAAAGTTGATGCCCGGGCCGTCGTTTCCCCAGTTGTTGGGCATGTTCCAGAAGAGGCTGCGGTCTTTGGAAGGATCGCCGGTCTGTTTCAATAAAGGCAGAAAACTGATGCCGTCTATGGGCTGAACAGTTTTGTACTTCTTGATGCCTGCCATTTCGAGGATAGTAGGGTAGAAGTCTTCTATCAATAGGTAATGGTCACATTTGCTGTTTGGTGCTACGACACCGGGCCAGCTGACGATCATCGGTTCACGGATGCCGCCTTCATAGGTGGAGCCTTTACCACTGTTGAGAGGATGATTCTGGGTGTGCAGTTTGCCGTCACGCCAATACGATTCGGCGGCAAGTCCTCCGTTGTCGCTCATGAAAATGATAATGGTGTTGTCGGCTTCTCCGCTTTTTTCCAGCCAGTCCATCAGATCGCCCAGACTCTTGTCCATGCCTTCGATCAGTGTGGCGTATGCGGCTTCATGGTCGGTCATGCCTTTTTTCTTGTATTTGTCGTAGAAACGTTTGTCCTTGTCCAAGGGGACGTGGATGGCGTATTGGGACATATACAGGTAGAAAGGCTGGTTGTACTTCTTAGCCTTGTTCAGAGCTTTGATGGCTTCCAGAGTTAATGCTTCGGTGACGAAGGTCTCCGTACCCCAGTACTTTTCAAGTCCGGGAACGGCCATGAGTGATATTGGCTTTCCGTCTTTGTTGTGACCGTAATTCTCTTCTCCCAGATAGCTGGCGAGTCCTCCGGCAGCATGTCCGGCTATGTTTACTTCGAAGCCCCAGTGGTGCGGGTCTTCTCCCGGAGTGTCTATGGCACCGAAATGTGCTTTTCCGCAATGAATCGTATGATAGCCGCTGTCTTTCAGCAGTTGTACGAAGGAGGTTCCTACGAATGTGTTGTTGGTGCCGGGCACTTGGCTTACTCCGTTGTAGTTCCAGTCCGGCACATCCAGTACTTTATCCTTGCGGTCTGTCTTTGTGTTCTTTTGCAGCGTCCAGTTGGTTACGCGGTGGCGTGCCGCGTTCGTTCCGGTGATGAGGCTGCATCGGGTGGGGGAACTGATACTGCTGGCATACGCTTGTGTGAACATCATGCCTTGTTTGGCAAGTCGTTCCATGTTGGGTGTTTCGTACAGCTTATTGTAATCTGTCTTTTGTGTCCAGAAGGGGAGTGAAGTGTCTTGCCATCCCATGTCGTCTACCATGAAAAGGATAATGTTGGGGCGTTTGTCCACACGCTGTGTCTGGGCGGACTTCTGTGCCTGCAGGCTGGTGGCAGCCAGCGGCACGAGTGCGAGGGGGAAAAGTAGTTTTTTGTTCATGGATTAATTATTTAGTGTTATTTCTTTATTTCAATTTTGCCGGCCTTTTTGATCGGTATGCTCCGTAATTCCTGTTTCCCGTGGGAGTCTGTCCATATTCTTAATGTACCGGTGCAGTGGACATCCAATATCAGCTTATCGGTAGTACGTTTGAGTATCTGCACAGTAGCAGGCGAGAGGTATTTCTCTTGTATGCCGATGACAGCCCAGCCTTTACGGATGGGGCAAAGATGGAACAGACTATCTGTAAATCCGGATAACTTTATTTTTCTTTCAGATGCGTTCAATACTTCGGCGCTCTGTTTTTCCCAGTTGAATGTGAGAATGCTGTCGCAAGAAGAATCTGCGGATTTGCCGGTGCTTTCCCGTAACAGGTAATCTTCCCGTTTGACGAAACTTTCTACTTCCCGATAAGCGGGAGAAGTGTTCAGATTGTAGCAAATGACTGAGAGCGCTTCGTCTCCTGTAGGGGCAAATACACGGTAGGCTTTACCGCTTTGCAGGGGATTGGTCAGTATGGATTCCGGAGTCGGGACGGCGGGAGCCGCCGGACGGAATATCTTTCCGGTTTCATCAATCAGGGGGCGGATATTGTCGGCAATAAATTCGCCTGGAGAGTCGGACAGGTAAACAGGTCCGCCGGAGATCGCTTTCGAACGTGCCATCAGACTGCCGCAAACGGTATCGCAGGAATGAAACATATCGTGGTCGGGCCAGACGGTCTGCCCCAGTATGAGTGTATTGGTATATGACTGGAACAGATGTGATTTAGCCATATTCTCGTCATATTTCTTATAGTCGATGCTGGCACGGGTTACGCTGCTGTACAAGGTATGGTCAATGTTCAGCACATTTTGTGCCATGCAGTTCATCAGTCCCATTTGCATCCGATGTGTCTGATGTTCCAGGGCAAGATTGCAATCCTTAGCCTGTCGGATAACCTGCGTTCCGCCCATATAGAGCGGGAGGGTGAAAGATTGATTGTCTATCTTCAAGAAGTCAAATCCATACTCCTTCATGGTATGGACATAATATTCGTACCATGTTTCTATCTTTTCTGTACTGGTGCCGGGCAGTAAACTGCCGTTGTAGGAGTGTAGAACTTGCCGGATTTCCGGCGGAAAGTCATTCTCGGCAGAGATTCCCATCCAATAGCCGGAAAGGCTGTACCATAGCCCTATCCATCGGATTTTATCTGCTTGTCTGCGCTTCATGATGCGACTCCATCCGTTCGGAAAACGTTTTTTGTCGGGGACGAGACTGGTCAGTTGCCGATTCTTGTTCGCTATGTGTCCGTCGTCAATTAATACGTAACGTACCGGTATGCCGGATGCTTCGATGGCATCGATATCGTTCAGTATTTTCGTTTCATCAATGTCATAATGATAATGTTCCCACGTACACCATCCCAGATAGTCAAAGGCATTGAAATACTGTTTGTCCGCTCTTTTGCGGAGGGCAGATACGGCTTTCTTTGCGATTAACGAATCGTAGGCGTCACTGAATACATGATAGACGGATGAAGATTTCCGGAAAATCAGGAGGGGGAGTCGGCCGGTCAGTGCATCTTCTCCTAGTGTGGAGACATACAACGTGAGCGTGCCGTCCTGATTAACCTGAAACCAACTGAGGCTGTTGCTACCTGCAATGGCTTTGGCGAACAGATATTCTCCGTCTGCGAGTTCAAGGAGCAGTGCATCGCCCGATGCGGACGGCAGGGCATTGGAAGGAATGCCTGCATAATCGCTCCGTGTGAGGTCTTCGAGACGGTTGAACATCCAGGGGAGCAACCGATTGGTGTTATTCGGCCATTGATAGTCGCCGGGGCGGGAATCACGGCTGAAGAATATGCCACGAACATACAAAGGAAGTGCAACTTTATACGAAAGAGTGCTTTGGTGTTCCGGCACTTGTTGTTCGCATAAGATGGGGGTGGATGGAGTATGGGTGTTCAGGTCGATGATTTCTTCCATCCGATAAGCTGCAACATCTTTGTATGTCTTCCCTTTATGGTAGATAAACGGGTTCTGTGCAGACAGCGATGCTTCCGCAAAGATGCCCGTCAATAGCCATAAACAGATGTGGATCATTCTTCTCATGCCTCTTGTGTTATTTTACGGAATAGGCGCTGAAGTTGATAATATCCGGCAGTGCGACAGATTCGGATACGGTCAGTCTTAATGCTGTGGCTTCTACCGGTTCAAACTTTTCGATTCCGTTTGTGCCCCACGGATTCTCCTTTGCAGACTGTTTGCCATTTACCGTTCACTTTGGCTTCTATCTGATATTGCCGGATGCGTTCTCCGTTTTTGATGTTTTCCTGGATGATGCAGTAATTGACAGGCTGCTCCTTTCCAAGTTTCAGTGTCAGGCTTTTCTTTTGTCCCGAAATGCGGGCTATCGGGGAGGAGAACCGCCGATTGATTTCATCTCCCATTTCTTTCAGGCGCTGTGCGTCTCCGGCAGGGATTAATCCGGTCGGGTCAGGAGTTAATCCGAGAATGAGGGTGGCGTTTCTTCCTACTGACTTTTCATATTTGTCCATCAGCGTGTTTAGCGGATAGATGTTGTTCTCGTCATCCGGTTCCCAGAACCATTCGTGGCGGCCGTTTGCTCCCCGTAGCGGAGTGTCTGCCATCGCCGGTACCCAGTATTTACCGTTCTTATCGCCGTGTTTTAACAGTTCGAGCTGGTCGATATTGCTTTCAATGCGTTTATGGTGTGAGCAGGGGACGGGAAAGGTAGACCAGCAGGGATATTCCACTGTACCTGTCTCCGAACCTCCCCAACGGAAGTCGGCACGGTCGATGTTATGATAGAAAAGGCAGTTTGGCTGATACTTGTTGACAATCGGTTCCACGTCGGGGCCATCGGCACGGGGATCATCGGCTCCGCCGTCAAACCATATCATATATAAATCTCCGTAGCGGGTGCAGAGTTCTGTTACCATTTTCTCGCACAGGCGCTTGTACCATGCCTGGCGGTTGCGGGCGAACGCTCCTTCTCCTTCGGCCTTGAAGTTATGGATGCCCAGCAGGGAGTTCCATCGGATACCGATATAGATGCCCGGTTGCAGACCATATTTGCGGCAGGAGTTGACGAAGTCACGGACAATGTCTCCTTTCCCGTCTCTCCATTTCACGGCTTTCAGGCAATAAGGGTTGACGTCGCTTTGCCAGAGTCCGAAACCTGTTTCGTGGGTAGCGGTCAGTACGGCAAATTTGCATCCGGCAGCTTTGGCGGCTTGTACCCATTGGTCAGTGTTCAGTTCGGTCGGGTTGAAGATGTTGTAATCTTCGATGGGATTGATACGGTTGTTGCCTTGTCCGTAGCGGATGCCGTCAAACACGTGCAGGTCATAATGGAAGACAGCTCCCATTTCTGCCTCATGCCATTTGAGTTGATGGGGCTTGGGGACGGGGATAGCCTGTTGTTGTGCGAAGCTGCAAACTGAGTATAGGATAAAAAGAGAGAGATAGCAAAGTTTCTTCATGGTGTTTATTTAGTTACGGTTTCGAGATAATGGGCAAATGAATCGTTGGTATGGAGTAGCCATGCCTTGAGTTGTTTGTTGAATTGCCGGACCAGACGGGGGGATTGTCCGGCAATATTATCCATTTGATATGGGTCTTTAGTTCGGTCGTAAAGAACTGTTTCGTCTATTTTTCCATTGGTTGCGTGGACTGCGAATGTGTGGGTTGACGTACGTAGCCCGCGGTATCCGGTGGCATGATTGTCAAACTGTACATAATAATAAGGTTGTACCACTTCTTTTTTACTCTTGCCCAGAATATGGCGGGATAAGTCGAAAGTCTGTACCGTTTCGGGTATTTCCTTCCGGAATCCCATCAGGGAAAGGAGAGAAGGATATAAGTCGGCGAAGGCGATCATTAAATGGTCGTCTTGGCGTGGCTTTATCTTTGCCGGCCATGAGATAATCATGGGGATGCGCATGGATTCTTCGTAGAAGATATCCTTTCCGGCATTGTTGTGAGCTCCCATACAGATGCCATGATCGGAAGTAAATACAACGATGGTATTCTCAAAAAGTCCGTTGCTTTTGAGGGTTTCGATGATACGTCCTACCTGTTCGTCTACTCCTGTGATACAGGCGTAATAATTGCGTATGTTATTTCTGAAATAGTTTCCCATTTCGGTGCCTTTGGCGGGTATGTCCGGGCGGTGGGCACAGAGGGCTTCCACGTCTATATCCTTATATATGGCTTTGTATTTGTCGGGAACCAGTTCGTAACCGGTATGCGGAGGATTCATCGATACGACCAGTGCGAAAGGCTGTTTATTTCCTTTTTGTGTCTGGATGTATTCGATGGCTTTATCCGCTTCATAAGCAGGGCCCCATTGGTTGACGTAGTAGAAACTGTCACGTGGGGCAGTCGTGTCCCAATACATCGGTTTCAGATGATAATCGTATGTCCCGTAGGCTGTCCAGTATTCAAATCCGTGACGGCGTTCGGGCGGACACCATTCGTTCCACGCTACTTTGCCGCGATTGTTGTAAGTGTCTACATAAGGTTTGTAAGGAGAATCCAGATGCCATTTTCCTATGTATCCCGTATGGTAGTTCATGTCTTTTAGTACATCACTCCAACAGCGGGCCTCCTGTGGAAGCTCCACTCCGTAAGGCGCTGTTTGTGAATTGCAGTTGCCCGTTACCTTATTATGCAGGGGGTACATGCCCGTCATCAGCATGGCACGGGCGGGTGATGAAACAGGATAACTGCTGACTGCATTAGTGAATAAGACTCCTTCGGAAGCCAGATGATCCAGGCAAGGAGTCTTTACGGGTTCTTTGCCCAGACAACCTAGTGCGTCCCCCCGATACTGGTCTGCCATGATGAAGACAAGATTCGGAGGCGTCTGGGCGGCAAGCGGAAGAACCGGAGCGACGAGTGTAGCTCCGATGAACCATTTATGATAATATGTACTCTTTGGTATGTGCATTATCATAAAAATATCTCCTTTGTGTCTGACAGGTTAAGATAAACTAAGGTCATTGTATATTATTTAAAAGGTGTACATCAGGTTGTTGTATGGCTGCAAATGTACGCAAACAATGTGGTTCCGAGTATGCCTGTTTCTTTCATTCAACATACATGTTTAATTCATAAGTCCATTTCTTTATTCGTTTTTTGTATGTTCTGACTTAATTTTGTTTGTTTGCTATATATTGTTTAATAGGATGAAGCACTTCATGGAACAGTTCGGCGTATCTCCTTCTAAATATCTAGATACTACTGATGGATAACCTACAAGTCGATATTATATAGTTTCAGCTTATTATATAATGTCTTCCGGTCGATATTTAGTAATTGTGCCGCTTTACTCTTGTTATTTCCGGTTTGGCGCAATGCCTCCAGAATGTGTTCTTTCTCTGTCTCTTCGTTGCGCAGCGCCATGCTTGCGGAACAAACAGTACTTGTTTCCAGTAATTCGGTCCCTAATTCAAGAAGAGTGATGAAACTGCCTTGTGCCAGTAAAGTCGCTCTTTTTACGATATTCTTCATTTGGCGTAAGTTGCCCGGCCAGTGATAATTGAGTAGGGCTTGTGAGGCTTTCGAGTCAAAACCGATCAGATGCTTGTCCAGTTCCTTGTTTGCCTGATCGAGGAAGAAGTTGGCAAATAACAGGATATCCTCTTTCCGTTCTTTCAGGTCGGGCATCCGCAGGGTAAATTCATTGATGCGATGGAAAAGGTCTTCACGGAAAGTACCTTTCTCGATAGCCTGTTCCAGATTCTCGTTGGTGGCGGATACCAGACGGATATCAACCGATACCTCTTGTGTGGAACCGACCGGACGAATCTTTCTCTCTTGCAAGGCACGGAGAAGTTGTATCTGTACCTCATAACTGAGATTCCCTATTTCATCCAGAAAGATGGTGCCTCCATTGGCGGCAACGAACGCTCCGGTCTTGTCCGTCAGTGCTCCTGTAAAAGAGCCCTTCACATGGCCGAAAAACTCGGATGCAGCTAATTCTTTGGGAATCGAACCGCAGTCTACCGCGATAAACGGCTTGTCATTCCGTTTGCTCAGTTGATGGATGCGGTGCGCCACATACTCTTTCCCCGTTCCGCTGGAACCGTTGATCAGTACGGACATATTGGTGGGAGCTACCAGACCTACATAATTATAGAGTTGCTTGGCGGCATCACTTTCTCCTTCCAGATAAGCATGATGGGTTTCGGTGGCGTTTCCGGACGAAATGGAAGAACCTTTCTTTGCAGAAGTTTTGGCTGCGGTATGCGTAGTCGGCGCTTCTTTCGCTTGCAAAGCTTCTGACATCTTTTTGAGTAGTTCCTCCGGATTCACCGGTTTGGCAACATAATCGCGTGCTCCCAGTTTCATCGCTTGTACTGCCGATTGGATATCGGCATAACCGGTCATGATGATCAAAGGAATATCGATTCCTTTTTCGTTCATCCATTTCAGAAGATCGATTCCGTCGTGATCCGGTAAGCGTAAATCGGACAGGATTAAGTCTGCCCCTTGTCCTTCAATGTGCTTCTGGGCACGGGCAATGTTACTGACTGACGACACCTCAAACCCTTTTTTACTTAGCCAGGTTTTCAGCATCATTCCGAAAGTGATATCGTCTTCTATTATCAATATGGATTTCATCATACTCTCTTTTGCCTCTTTTAATGCTACAAAGGTAAGAGGATTTGGGCGAAAGTAGTATATTTGCAAACTTAAATTAAATAAAAGTGTTATGAAAAAGATTGCATACTTACTATTAACCATATCGTTTTGCGGACTTACGGCCTGCAAAACCGGAACAAAAAAAGGAGGAAATATGGACAACGAAACGTTGGTAAAGATTGAAACGACCTTGGGAGACATCAAGGTTAAGTTGTATAATGAGACGCCGAAACATCGTGATAATTTCATTAAGCTGGCAGAAGACGGCGTTTATGAAGGAACGCTGTTCCACCGTGTTATCAAAGACTTTATGATTCAGGCAGGTGACCCGGATTCAAAGAATGCACCGAAAGGAAAGATGCTGGGTGCAGGAGATGTGGGTTACACCCTTCCGGCCGAATTTGTTTATCCGAAGTATTTTCACAAAAAAGGCGCTTTGTCTGCTGCCCGTCAGGGAGACAATGTAAATCCGAAGAAAGAATCATCCGGTTGCCAGTTCTACATTGTGACAGGCAAAGTGTACAACGACTCTACATTGCTGGGCATGGAAAGCCAGATGAATGAGAATAAGATCAATGTTATTTTCAATACGTTGGCTCAGAAGCACATGAAAGAAATCTATAAGATGCGGAAGGAAAACGATGAAAACGGTTTGTATGAATTGCAGGAGAAGCTTTTTGCAGAGGCGGAAGCGGAAGCTGCCAAGCAACCGGAATTTCACTTTACGCCGGAACAGATCGAAGCTTATACGACTGTAGGAGGTACTCCTCATCTGGACGGTGAGTATACGGTTTTCGGTGAAGTAATCGAAGGCATGGACATCGTGGATAAGATTCAGCAGGTGAAAACCGACCGTAGCGACCGCCCCGAAGAGGACGTGAAGATTGTAAAAGTAGAAGTACTGGATTAAGTAGAATGAAGATTAACAGGCATATTTTGGACAATGGGTTACGTCTGGTACATTCGCAGGACGAAAGTACGCAGATGGTAGCTCTTAATGTATTATATAATGTGGGAGCCCGCGACGAACATCCCGAGCATACAGGCTTTGCTCATTTGTTCGAACACCTGATGTTCGGAGGTTCGGTGAACATTCCCGATTATGATATGCCGCTGCAACTGGCAGGCGGCGAGAATAATGCCTGGACCAATAATGACATAACCAATTACTACCTCACTGTACCCCGGCAGAATGTAGAGACCGGCTTTTGGCTGGAATCCGACCGTATGCTGAGCCTTGATTTCAGTGAACGGAGTCTGGAAGTACAGCGTGGAGTAGTAATGGAAGAATTCAAGCAGCGTTGCCTGAACCAGCCTTACGGAGACGTCGGTCATCTTTTGCGTCCTCTGGCATATCGGGCGCATACTTATCAGTGGCCTACCATCGGAAAAGATTTGTCGCACATAGCCAATGCGACGCTGGAAGAGGTGAAAGCATTCTTCTTCCGTTTTTATGCGCCGAACAATGCAGTGCTCGCCGTAACGGGAAATATCTCTTTTGAGGAAGCAGTTGCATTGACGGAAAAATGGTTCGGTCCCATCCCTCGCAGGGAGGTTCCTCAACGGAATCTGCCGCAGGAACCGGAGCAGACAGAAGAACGACGGTTGACAGTAGAGCGTAACGTACCCCTTGATTCACTATTCATGGCGTATCATATGTGCAGTCATGATCATCCGGATTATTACGCTTTTGATATATTGTCGGATTTGTTGAGCAACGGACGTTCCAGTCGTCTGAATCAACGCCTGGTACAGCAAAAACAACTGTTTTCGAGTATTGACGCTTATATTTCCGGTAGTGTGGATGCCGGATTGTTCCATATCTCGGGCAAACCCGCGGCAGGTGTTTCGCTGGAACAGGCGGAAGCGGCCGTACGTGAAGAACTGGAACGTTTGCAGCAAGAACCTGTTGACGAACAGGAACTGGAAAAAGTGAAGAATAAATTCGAATCGACGCAGATATTCGGCAATATCAATTATTTGAATGTCGCTACCAATCTTGCTTGGTTTGAACTGTTGGGCAGGGCGGAAGATATGGAAAAGGAGGTAGAGCGTTATCGCGCTGTTACTGCCGGACAATTGCAAAAGGTAGCTCAGTCTGCTTTCAGGAAGGAGAATGGAGTGATACTTTATTATAAGAAACAAATATCCTGACTTCTCCTTACCGGCGGGATATTTATTGGAGGCAACGGCAGGATGCGGAGTTGCCGGAATATGCGATTAACTACGGAAAAATAAATGAGAAATATCTATAGTATATATAAGGAGCATTACAAAGCACTGATTTCTCTCGGATTGCCCATTGTAATCGGGCAAATAGGAGTTATTGTGCTGGGGTTTGCCGATACGTTGATGATCGGTCATCATAGTACGATAGAACTGGGTGCTGCTTCCTTCGTCAATAATGTATTCAATCTGGTGATTATTTTCAGTACAGGCTTCTCGTACGGGCTGACTCCTATCGTGGGAGGTTTGTATGGAACTCATCAGTATGCTTCGGCGGGGCAGGCGTTGCGTAACAGCCTGCTGGCAAATTTGTTGGTGGCATTCTTGCTTACCATCGGTATGACTGTCCTTTATTTTAATGTGGGAAATCTGGGACAGCCGGAAGAACTTATTCCCCTGATAAAACCTTATTATCTGGTTCTGCTGGCTTCGCTCGTCTTTGTGATGCTGTTCAATGGCTTCAAGCAGTTTACGGATGGAATTACGGATACTAAGACCGCTATGTGGATATTGCTCGGCGGAAATGTGCTGAATATTATCGGCAATTATATCCTGATATACGGAAAGCTGGGCTTGCCGGAAATGGGCTTGCTGGGAGCAGGTATCAGTACGCTGTTCTCGCGTATCATGATGGTAGTCGTATTTATCATAGTCTTTATGCGGAGTCCGCGTTTTCTTCGTTTTAAGCTCGGCTTCTATCGTCTGGGATGGTCGAAGGCTATATTCGGACGATTGAATTCGCTGGGTTGGCCGATTGCTTTTCAGATGGGAATGGAGACAGCTTCGTTCAGTCTGAGTGCGGTGATGATTGGCTGGCTGGGTACCATTGCGCTGGCTTCTCATCAGGTCATGCTGGCTATTTCTCAGTTTACGTTTATGATGTATTACGGGATGGGAGCAGCTGTGGCTGTCCGTGTGAGTAACTTTAACGGGCAGGGCGATATACTCAATGTACGTCGTTCGGCTTATGCCGGTTTTCATTTGATGATGGCGTTGGGTGTTGTGCTTTCTTCCATCGTATTCCTCTGCCGCAATTATCTGGGAGGTTGGTTTACCGATAGTACCGAAGTGGCGGCTATGGTAACTTCGCTTATCCTTCCGTTCCTTGTATATCAGTTTGGAGATGGATTGCAGATAACCTTTGCCAATGCCTTGCGTGGAATCTCAGATGTAAAACTGATGATGCTGATTGCCTTCATTGCTTATTTCCTTATTTCGCTTCCGGTCGGCTATTTTTGCGGATTCGTGTTGGAGTGGGGGATCATAGGTGTCTGGATGGCATTTCCTTTTGGGTTGACCAGTGCCGGTCTGATGTTATGGTGGCGTTTCCATCACAAGACGAAACTACCGCCTTCCATTCAAAATTCATAATTTAAAATCTTAATTGCCTATGGCTTCCTTTCGCTCCACCAAACTGAAAATAACCATCGGCTATATATTGCTGCTGGCGATTCTTCTTTTTTCTCTGGTGTTTGTGCATCAGGAGATGGAGACGCTGTCGGCTGCGGACGATCAGCAGAATCTGCGGACAGACAGTCTGCTGAGTCTTCTCCATGAGAAAGATCAGAATACCCTTCAGATGCTGCGGGTGCTGAGCGAGGCGAATGATAGCTTGCTTTCCGCCTCGGAGATTGAAGAAATCATATCAGAACAGCAGGACTCGGTGATTACTCAGCAACGGGTACAACACCGGGTTATTACCAAACGCGATTCTCTGATCACTACCCCGAAGAAGAAAGGCTTCTTCAAACGATTGGGGGAAGTGTTCGCGCCTTCTAAGAAAGATACTGCCGTGCTGGTCAATACTTCTCTGGAAATTGCCACCGATACGATATTGGAACCTGTCAAGTCGGCGGACTCCCTTCAGCATAAGATTCGCATGGCTACCGAAGAGAAACGGTTGCAGCGGAGGCGAACGATCCGGCGTACCAGTACGAGGTATCAGCGGATGAATACACAGCTGACCGCAAGAATGGATAGTCTGATAAAAGGATACGAGGAGGAAATGTCTGCGCGTGCCCGTCAAGATGCGGAACTTCAGCAAGAGGTGCGGATGCGTTCGGCTAATATCATTGCCGGAATTGCCATTGGTGCCGTATTCTTATCCGCCTTTTTCCTGATCTTAATTATGCGGGATATTACTAGCAACCGTTATCGGCGTCAGCTCGAAGAAGCGAATAAGCGGGCGGAAGACTTGCTTGTTGCCCGTGAGAAACTGATGCTTGCCATTACCCATGACTTTAAGGCGCCATTAGGCTCGATAATGGGATATACGGAACTCTTGTCCCGCCTGACCGAAGATGAACGGCAGCGATTCTATCTGGACAACATGAAAAGTTCTTCAGAGCATTTACTGAAGTTAGTAAGCGATTTGCTTGATTTCCACCGTCTTGACCTCAATAAAGCGGAAGTGAACCGGATTGTTTTTAATCCTGCTCAGCTGTTTGAAGAAATCCGTGTTTGCTTTGAACCTCTGACGGCGGCTAAAGGCTTGGTCTTGCAATGTCATATCGCTCCGGAATTGTCGGAGAAATATATCAGTGATCCTTTACGTATTCAGCAGATAGTGAATAATCTCTTGTCCAATGCGGTGAAATTCACTCAGCAGGGCAAGATCACATTAACTGTTGGTTATAACGCTTCGAAGCTGACAATAGCGGTTGCGGATACCGGCAAAGGGATGGCATCGGAAGATCGGGAACGCATCTTCCAGGAATTTACCCGCCTCCCCGGTGCGCAGGGAGAAGAAGGATTCGGACTGGGATTGTCCATTGTGCATAAGCTGGTTCTTCTGCTTGAAGGTACGATCGATGTACAAAGCACGTTAGGAAAAGGAAGTTGCTTTACTGTCGTGTTGCCACTCTTTCCGGTGGGCAAGTCAATAGTGGAAAATAAACCTTTCGGGAGCAGAATTAAGAAACCATCGAAAGATACGGATGTTTCTCCGGAAGAGACAGATGCCGTACCGGCCATGAAGGTGATCCGTGTGCTTCTGATTGATGATGATAAGATTCAGCTGAACCTGACTGCTGCCATGCTGAAACAGCACAACATCGATGCTGTTTGCTGCGAGCAGTTGGAAGAACTGATAGAGCAACTGCGCTCTTCGACGTTTGATGTACTGCTGACCGATATACAGATGCCTGCTATCAACGGTTTTGATCTGGTCAAATTATTGCGTGCCTCTAACATTCCGCAAGCCCGCAATATTCCTGTTATTGCTGTCACGGCACGTAGCGAAATGGATGAGAAGGCTTTGCATGAACATGGCTTTGCCGGATGCCTGCACAAACCTTTTACGGTGAAAGAATTGCTGGTAACTCTGAATGAAGGACAAATGTCAGCTGATGAGGCGCATATAACACATGATATGCAATTGATTGCAGATGCGCTGCCTGAAGATACTTTATTCAACTTTTCTGCACTGACTGCCTTCTCGGAAGATGATCCGGAAGCGGCGTGTTCTATTATCCGACTTTTATCGAAGAGACCGGCAAGAATGCCGACCGGATGCAACAGGCATTAACTGACAGGGAGGTGGATGGAATAGCCGCTATGGCTCATAAACTCCTTCCGCTTTTCACCTTGATCGGAGCTTCTGAGTCTGTTGCTTCATTAAGATGGCTGGAGTCTTGCCGGGGGGAAGAATTCTCCGAAGAAATAGAAAAGACTACGTTGGAGACTTTGGAGGCGGTGCGTAAAGTTGTTCGTGCTGCTGAGGAGTATAGTTTCGGTTTACATTAAATCTCTCTCGGCAGCTCCTTTGGAACAGCCTATATAGTGCCATGCTTGTGCCACCCTGTTGGCACAGTTGTGCCAAAGGCATGTCACGCTTGTGCCACTGCGGTGGCACAAGCGTGACAACGTAGTGGCACGGGCATAAGCTCGTAGCATAGTGAGAAGGTGCTGCCTTGACAAATATCTCACCTTCCGAATGAACGGAATGAACGGGATGAAATTGCGCTAAATGCAACCATAACCTCCGGCTTTTTCACATTTTAGCTTTTGGACAAACCTTTTTTCAAAGTAATTTGTTTACTTTGTATCACTTTTACACTGACACATCCTGCATGAAACGAAAATGGATAAGACGGGTGGGCTGGATATTGCTTACTCCTATAATACTTTTTGTAATACTGATGGTATTACTTTATATACCTCCTGTTCAGAATCTTTTGCGACGGGAGGTTACTGCGTATGCTTCTAAAGCAACCGGAATGCAGATTCAGGTGGAACGGATAGACCTTCGTTTTCCGCTTAATCTGCTGGTACGAGGGGTGGAGGTCATACAGCAGCCGGATACCTTATTGTCTTTGGAAAGCCTGAATGTCCGCGTACAGGCATGGCCATTGCTCAAAGGAAAAGTAGAAGTTGACGAGGTTACCTTAAGTCAGGTGGCGGTCAATTCTGCCAATCTGATAGAGGGGATGCAGATAAAAGGCGTTTTGGGACGCTTCTTTCTGCAAAGTCATGGAGTCGATTTATCGAACGAAACGGCAGTTGTCAATCGGACAGAGTTATCCGATACTCATATACAACTTCTGATGACTGATACCACGACCACTCCCAAAGATACGACGGCATCTGCTCCTGTGAACTGGAAGGTGAACCTTCATCAACTGAAGTTGAAGAATGTATCATTCGGTATGAAACTGCCTGCCGACTCCATGAAGATGGCGGCATACATAGGCGAAGCGACCATTGATGACGCCAAAGCGGATTTAAAGAACCAGTTTTATGGATTGAAGCAATTCCTTTTGTCGGGTGCCTCTGCCAGTTATGACACTGGAGAGGCCCAACCGTCGGAAGGTTTTGACGCCTCTCATATGGCAGTCCGGAATATCCGCATCGGATTGGACTCTCTGCTCTACGAAGGCAGAAATATGAACGCTGTGATTCGTGAAATAACGATGGAAGAGCGTTCGGGACTGAGTATTACTTCACTGACAGGGCGGCTCTTTTCGAATGATTCTATCATCCGCATTCCTGAACTGAAACTGCAAACCCCACATTCAGAAATAGACCTGTCCGCCCAGACTTATTGGGAACTCGTAAATATCCCGACGACAGGACGTTTATCCGCCAGCTTTAACGCACATATAGGCAAAGAGGACGTGATGCTTTTTGCCGGCGGACTGCCTCAAACGTTTAAAGAAGCATATCCGTTCCGTCCGTTAGTGATTCGTGCCGGTACAGATGGAAATCTGAAAGAGATGCAGATTTCGCGCTTCACGGTAGACTTGCCGGGAGCTTTCTCGCTAAAGGGGGGAGGAATCCTTGAAAACCTGACGGACAGTCTGACTCGTTCGGGAACTATTGGGCTGGATATGGTTACCCGGAATCTGAACTTCCTGACAGGATTGACTGGAGTCACACCCGATGGCTCTTTAGTAATTCCCGACAGTATGAGTCTCAAGATGAAGATGGAGATGAACGGCCCGCAGTATAAAGCAAAACTCGATCTGAAAGAAGGCAAGGGCAGCATGAATGTAAATGCCGCATTAAACAGTTCGACAGAAGTTTATACGGCCGATCTGAAAATAAACGATCTGCAACTACATCATTTTCTCCCGAAAGACTCGATTTATGAACTATCTCTTTCGGCAGATGCCAAGGGCAGGGGACTGGATGTCATGTCCTTCCATTCTTTAGCCAATCTGAATCTTTCTTTGGACCAGCTTCATTACGCCCGCTATCATCTTTCGAATGTTCATTTGACGGGAAATCTTAAAGGAGCTTTGGCAACGGCTCAGCTTACGAGTGACAATGAACTTTTGAAAATGACGGCGGATGCAGAATATAATTTAGCTCATAGCTATCCGGACGGTAAAGTGACAGTTGACGTTACTCAGCTTGATTTGTACGAACTGGGACTTATGCCCAAGCCGATGAAACATCCGTTGGCATTCAATTTAAGCGGAGAGGCACGGCAGAACCGTGTTTTTACTCATTTCACCGCCGGTGATATGAAACTGAATCTGAGTGCCCGTGCCGGTGTATATCCTCTGATTCGTCAGTCTACCCATTTTGTAGATGTGTTGATGAAGCAGGTGGATGAAAAACTCTTGGATCATGCTGCTTTGCGTGAAGCATTACCGTCGGCTATTTTCTCTTTTTCGGCAGGAAAGGAGAATCCGTTGGCATACTATATGGCAATGAAGAATATATCGTTCCATGATGCTTCCATGAAATTTGGCACTGCTCCCGATTGGGGAATCAACGGCAAAGCAGCCATCCATGCTTTGAAAGTGGATACCTTGCAACTGGATACGGTCTTTTTCACCGTCAAACAGGATACTACCCGTATGAATCTCCGTGCCGGAGTAATCAACGGACCGAAGAATCCCCAGTTTTCCTTCTCCACTATTCTGACAGGCGAGATTCGCGACCGCGATGCCGAGCTGCTGGCAGAATATAAGAACGAAAAGGGGAAAACCGGTGTGTTGCTTGGAGTCAATGCCCGTCCGCTGGTTGGAGGACGTGGAAAAGGGGATGGACTGGCTTTTACACTGATTCCGGAAGAACCGATTATTGCGTTCCGTAAATTCCACTTCAACGAAGATCATAACTGGATTTATCTGCATAAGAATATGCGCGTGTATGCCAATGTGGATATGTGGGATGATGAAGGTATGGGCTTCCGTGTGCATTCGGTACAGGGAGATACGGTTTCTTTGCAGAATATCGATGTCGAAATCCGGAGAATCCGCTTGGATGAAATAACGAGCGTACTGCCTTACTTCCCCGAAATCACCGGATTGTTCTCGGCAGAAGCACACTATATACAGACCGAAAAGGACCTTCAGCTCTCTGCAGAAGCATCCATTGATGAACTGACTTATGAACGCCAGCGCATTGGTGATATTACTTTGGGAGCTACATGGCTGCCGGGCGAACAGGGAAAACAATACCTCAACGCTTATCTGAATCATGATAAGGTAGAAGTGCTGATAGCAGATGGCAAGCTGCTCCCTACCTCGACGGGAAAGGATAGCCTGGAAGTAAATACGACGTTGGAACACTTCCCGCTTCGTATTGCCAACGCCTTTATTCCCGACGAGCTGGTTACGCTTGCCGGTGATATGGACGGTGACCTGAATATAACAGGCAGTACCGAGCAGCCATTGATAAACGGTGAACTGATACTGGACAGCGTATCTGTCCTGTCACGCCAGTATGGTGCTAACTTCCTGTTTGATAACCGCCCTGTGCAGTTGAAGAACAATCGTCTGATATTTGATAAGTTCGCCATTTACACCACGGGAAAGAATCCGTTTACGATCGACGGTTATGTCGATTTCCGTGATATGTCCCGACCGATGGCGAGTCTGAATCTGCTGGCGGAAAACTATACCTTGTTGAATGCGAAGCGTACTCGCGAAAGTCTTGTCTACGGAAAAGTCTTTGCGGACTTGCGGGCAACCATAAAAGGCCCGTTGGACGGGTTGAATATGCGTGGAAACCTGAATTTGCTGGGCAATACGGATGTCTCGTATGTACTGACCGATTCACCGCTGACCGTGCAGGATCGTCTGGGAAGTCTGGTGACATTTACTTCATTCAGTGATACCACCACAGTTGTCCGTCAGGAAGTGCCTACCGTATCTTTAGGTGGATTGGATATGCTGATGATGGTTCATATCGACCCTTCAGTCAGGGTGAAAGTGGACTTGGACGCCAGTGACAATCGTATCGAACTGGAAGGAGGTGGCGATCTTTCGATGAAATACACTCCGCAGGGAGACCTGACATTGACCGGACGTTACACACTGAGCGGTGGACTGATGAAGTATTCTCTGCCTATCATTGCAGTCAAGGAATTTGCCATCGATAACGGCAGCTATGTAGATTGGACCGGAAACCCGATGGACCCCATGCTGAACTTCAAGGCAACTGACCGTATCCGTGCTTCCGTATCCGAAGGAGAGAACGGAGGAACGAGAATGGTTAACTTTGACGTTTCCATTGTCGTAAAGAACCGGTTGGACAACCTGTCTTTTGCTTTCGACGTAGCGGCCCCGGAAGATGCGACCATACAGAATGAACTGACAGCAATGGGAGCGGAAGAACGTGGAAAACAGGCACTTTATATCATGTTGATGAAAACCTATCTCGGCACCGGACCGATCGGCGGTGGAGGCGGCGGACTTGGCAAGTTGAATATGGGTTCTGCCCTGAACTCCGTACTGAGCAGTCAGATAAATTCACTGATGGGTAACCTGAAGAATGCCAGCGTCTCTGTGGGTGTCGAAGATCATGACGCCTCGGATACCGGCGGCAAGCGTACGGATTACAGTTTCCGTTATTCGCAGCGCCTCTTCAATAACCGCTTCCAGATTGTAATCGGTGGTAAGGTATCGACGGGCGAAAATGCGACGAATGATGCCGAATCCTTCATTGACAACATCTCTTTGGAATATCGTCTGGACCGTACGGGAACCCGTTATGTCCGTTTGTTCTACGATAAGAACTATGAGAGTGTACTCGAAGGGGAGATTACGGAAACCGGAGTCGGTCTGGTACTTCGCAAGAAACTGGATAAGCTCAGTGAACTGTTCATCTTTAAGAAAAAGAAGTAAGAATGAAAGATATACGTATTAACATATTAGCAGGCTGTCTTATAGGTATAGTGTTGTTTTCGGCGTGTTCGGTGACGAAACATCTGCCCGAAGATGAAATACTCTATACCGGAGGAAAAACGGTGATAGTCAATAAATCATCGACACGGGTTGGTGAAACTGCTTTGACGGAAATCAATGCAGCGCTTGCCAAAACTCCCAGTACTACTCTGTTGGGAGGTTTTCTGCCTATTCCTTTTAAAATGTGGATGTATAACGACTTCGTGAAATACAAGAAAGGATTCGGTAAGTGGATGTTTAACCGCTTTGCCGCCAATCCGCCCGTATTTATTTCTACTGTCAATCCCGAAGTACGTGTCAAGGTAGCCACTAACCTGCTCCGTGATTACGGATATTTCAATGGAAAGGTGACTTACGAGACTTTGGTCGATAAGAAAGATAGTCTGAAAGCAAGTCTGCTCTATACGGTAGATATGAAGAACCCTTATTTCATTGATACAGTGTATTATCAGCGTTTCACTCCCCAGACTCTGAAGATCATGGAACGCGGACGTCGTATGTCTTACATCACCCCCGGCGAACAGTTTAATGTGGTGGATTTGGATGAAGAACGTTCCCGTATCAGTACCCTTTTGCGTAATCGGGGATATTTCTACTTCCGTCCGGACTATATGACCTATCAGGCAGATACAACCTTGGTTCCCGGCGGACATATCAGTCTTCGTCTGATTCCTCTTCCGGGATTACCGGCTGCCGCTCAACGTTCTTACTATGTAGGAGATGCTTCGGTCTATCTCTTCGGAAAGAATGGCGAGGCACCTAATGACAGTATCTTGTACAAGAATCTGAATATTCACTATTATGATAAACTGCAGGTCCGTCCGAATATGCTCTATCGATGGATGAACTATCAGCAGTTTGTACGGAGCAAACAGATGAGGGCTTCCAACCGTACCCGTCTTTATAGCCAGTACCGGCAGGAGCAGGTGCAGGAGAAATTGAGTCAGCTCGGTATATTCAGCTATATGGATATGCAATATGCTCCCCGAGATACGACAGCGGCTTGTGATACACTGGATGTCACTATGCAGGCTACATTTGCCAAACCGTTGGATGCAGAACTGGAACTGAATGTAGTAACGAAGAGTAATGACCAGACCGGTCCCGGTGCATCTTTCGGTGTCACTCGTAACAATGTATTCGGAGGTGGTGAAAGCTGGAACGTAAAACTGAAAGGCTCTTATGAGTGGCAGACCGGAGGCGGTGAGAAGAGCTCACTGATGAACAGTTGGGAAATGGGGCTTTCTACCTCTCTGACTTTTCCGAGAGTCGTGTTCCCGCATCTGGGTAAACGGGAGTTTGACTTCCCGGCCACGACGACCTTTCGTCTGTATATCAACCAGCTGAACCGGGCAAAGTATTATAAACTGCTGTCCTTTGGCGGCAATGCTACATACGATTTCCAGCCCTCCCGTACCAGCCGGCATAGTATTACTCCTTTTAAACTGACATTTAATGTCTTGCAGCATCAGTCTGAGGATTTTAAAGAGATAGCTGAAGCTAATCCTGCATTGTATGTCAGTCTTAGGAACCAGTTTATTCCGGCGATGGAATATACGTATACGTATGACAATGCTTCGGGTCGTCGGATAAAGAACCCTATCTGGTGGCAGTCTACCGTCACTTCGGCGGGTAATATCACTTCCCTTATTTACCGTGCTTTTGGCAAGCCGTTCAATGAAGAGGATAAGAGTTTGCTGGGGGCTCCGTTTGCACAGTTTGTGAAGTTGAATACAGAGTTGCGTCATTTGTGGAACATAGATAAGAATAATGCGATAGCCAGCCGCATGGCAGTAGGTGCACTGTTTACTTATGGCAATGCTACGATAGCTCCCTATAGTGAACAATTTTATGTAGGTGGTGCCAATAGTATCCGTGCTTTTACAGTGCGCAGTGTCGGTCCGGGCGGTTATCATCCGGAAGAGGGAAAATATTCCTACCTGGATCAGACAGGAACCTTCCGCTTTGAGGCGAATGTGGAATATCGTTTCCGTATTTTCAAGAGCTTTTGGGGAGCTACCTTTCTGGATGCAGGAAATGTGTGGTTGTTGCGCAAAGACAGAAAGCTTTTGGCTGATGGAAAAGAAGCACGTCCCAATTCACAACTGCGTCTGAAGACTTTCCCTAAACAAATAGCTTTGGGAACGGGTGTCGGTATCCGTTATGACATGGATATTCTCGTATTCCGTCTCGACTTCGGTATTCCTCTGCATCTGCCTTATGATACGGAACGTAGCGGCTATTATAATGTAACCGGAGCTTTCTTCAAGAATCTGGGAATACATTTTGCTATCGGTTACCCGTTCTAATGAATGATTTTTGTACGATTTTAGTGAATAATGATTGATATTTGTCCTGTTGGATTCAACTATTTTTGTAAATTTGCAACGAAATCTGATGCCATTGACATCACTAACCTTTTAATATTACACAATTTATGAAACCAACTTTATTCTTATTGGCTGCTGGTATGGGTAGCCGTTATGGAGGCTTGAAGCAATTGGACGGACTGGGTCCTAACGGCGAAACTATTATGGATTACTCTATCTATGATGCTATCAACGCAGGATTTGGTAAGCTTGTATTTGTAATCCGCAAAGATTTTGAACAGGATTTCCGCGAAAAGATTATTTCTAAATACGAAGGCCACATTCCTTGCGAACTGGTATTCCAGTCTATTGATGATCTTCCGGAAGGATTCACTTGTCCGGCAGACCGTACAAAACCATGGGGTACAAATCATGCGGTAATGATGGGAGCTGATGTGATTAGTGAACCGTTTGCGGTAATCAACTGCGATGACTTCTATGGTCGTGACTCGTTCCAGGTAATGGGCAAATTCCTGTCTGCTCTTCCCGAAAATTCCAAGAATGTTTATTCAATGGTAGGTTTCCGTGTGGGAAATACGTTGAGCGAGAGCGGTACGGTATCTCGTGGTATCTGCAGTACAGATGCTAACAACTTGCTGACTTCCGTAGTGGAACGTACGAAGATTCAACGTCTGGACGGCGAAGTAAAATACATCGATGATAACGGTGAATGGACAGCTACTCCTGATACGACTCCGGTAAGTATGAACTTCTGGGGCTTTACTCCCGACTACTTTGCTTACAGTGAAGAGTTCTTCAAGACTTTCCTGAGCGATCCGAAGAACATGGAGAACCTGAAGAGCGAATTCTTTATCCCGCTGATGGTGGATAAATTGATTAACGACGGAACTGCAACTGTAGAAGTTCTGGATACTACCAGCAAATGGTTTGGTGTAACTTATCCGGAAGACCGTCAGAGCGTAGTGGATAAGATTCAGGCATTGGTAGATGCCGGTGAATACCCTGCTAAATTGTTCTAAAGAAAAGCTTTTGATAAAGACCAGGAAGCAGTCATTCATGAGAATGACTGCTTTTTTTTCATAACGGATAATACTGCCCTTTATCCAATAATTATTCATTATCTTTGCAATCCAAAATCTTATAAATCAGAGACAGACGTGATTTCAGTAGAAGGATTATCAGTAGAATTTAATGCGACACCGCTCTTTGCGGATGTCAGCTATGTTATCAATAAAAAAGACCGCATCGCTTTGGTCGGCAAGAATGGTGCGGGCAAATCGACTATGTTGAAAATATTGGCAGGTCTGCAAAACCCGACCCGTGGAGTGGTAGCCGTCCCTAAAGATGTAACAATCGGCTATCTGCCGCAAGTCATGATCCTTTCGGATGTCCGCACGGTGATGGAGGAAGCAGAACTCGCTTTCGAGCATATTTTCGAACTTCAGGCAAACCTTGAACGGATGAATCAGCAGCTTGCCGACCGCACGACTATGAATCCGAATACCACCAGTTAATAGACCGCTTCACACACGAAAAACCGCTTCCTGATGATGGGAGGAACCAATTTTCAGGCGGAAATAGAACGTACCCTGTTGGGATTGGGCTTTAGCAGGAAGACTTTAACCGTTCGACTTCCGAATTCTCCGGCGGCTGGCGTATGCGTATCGAACTAGCGAAGCTCTTGCTCCGTCGTCCGGATGTGCTGCTCCTTGATGAGCCGACTAACCATCTGGATATCGAGAGTATACAATGGCTGGAGAACTTTCTGTCTACCCGTGCCAATGCTGTTGTGCTGGTCAGCCACGACCGTGCTTTCCTTAATAAATGTAACTACCCGTACGATCGAGATTACCTGCGGTCAGATTTATGACTATAAAGTGAAGTACGATGAGTTTGTCGTATTACGTAAAGAACGTCGTGAGCAGCAGCTCCGTGCCTATGAGAATCAGCAGAAGCAGATACAGGATACGGAAGACTTTATCGAACGTTTCCGCTATAAGGCAACCAAAGCCGTACAGGTGCAGAGTCGTATCAAACAACTGGAAAAGATAGACCGTATCGAGGTCGATGAGGAAGACAACTCTTCCCTCCGTCTGAAATTTCCTCCTGCCAGCCGCAGCGGGAATTATCCGGTTATCTGTGAAGACGTACGCAAGGCATACGGACAGCACGTTGTTTTCCATGATGTGAATCTGACGATCAACAGAGGAGAAAAAGTCGCATTTGTCGGAAAGAACGGAGAAGGTAAATCTACGTTAGTGAAATGTATCATGGGCGAGATTGATTTTGATGGTAAACTGACGATCGGGCATAACGTGCAGATCGGTTACTTTGCACAGAATCAGGCGCAGATGCTGGATGAAAACATGACGGTATTTGATACGATCGACCGTGTGGCGACAGGAGATATCCGGTTGAAGATACGTGACATTTTGGGTGCATTCATGTTTGGCGGAGAGGCTTCGGATAAAAAAGTGAAAGTACTTTCCGGTGGAGAGCGTACTCGTCTGGCTATGATTAAGTTGCTGCTGGAACCGGTGAACTTCCTGATTTTGGACGAACCTACCAATCATTTGGATATGCGTTCCAAAGATGTACTGAAAGAAGCTATCCGCGAATTTGACGGAACAGTGATACTTGTCAGCCACGACCGTGATTTTTTGGACGGACTTGCGACTAAAGTATATGAGTTCGGTGGTGGAACAGTGAAAGAACATCTTGGCGGTATCTACGATTTCCTGCAAAAGAAGAAGATCGACAGCCTGAATGAACTTCAGAAAGGAGTTTCTCTCTCTACTTCTCCTACCGCATCTGCCAAAGGAAACGAAGCGGATACAGAGCAACCTTCGGAGAACAGACTCTCGTATGAAGCGCAGAAGGAACTCAATAAGAAGATAAAGAAGTTGGAACGCCAGGTGGCGGACTGTGAGGCTTCGATTGAAGAAACGGAATCGGCAATCGCCATTCTGGAAGCAAAAATGGCAACCCCGGAAGGAGCATCGGATATGCAACTGTATGAACGGCATCAGAAGCTGAAACAGCAATTGGATACCACCGTTGAAGAGTGGGAACGGGTTTCGATGGAACTGGAAGAAGTGAAAAACTAATTTATTATATAATATGAAAGTAACCAAGTATTTACCAATTCTTGCCGTATGCCTTATGACAACAGGATGTAATAGCAAGAAAGAGGCCGTACTAACGTCCGGTATCGACCTTGCTAATCTGGATACCACGGCAATGCCGGGTACAAGTTTTTATCAGTATGCCTGCGGTGGGTGGATTGAAAGTCATCCGCTGACAGACGAGTATTCACGCTTCGGCTCTTTCGATATGCTTCACGAGAAAAGCCGCGAACAGTTGAAAGAACTGATTGCAGAACTGGCTGCAAAGAAAGACAACGCTCCGGGCAGTGCTGCCCAGAAAGTGGGTGATCTTTATAACATCGCTATGGACAGCGTGAAGCTGAACAAAGAAGGAGCAGCTCCGATCAAAGAAGAAATGGCGGCTATCGATGCGCTCAAAGATAAAGAAGAGATTTACACTTACATTGCCGAAAGTCAGAAGAAAGGAATACGTCCTTACTTTACCATGTTTGTTAGTGCGGATGATATGAACAGCTCTATGAACATGGTTCAGACCTATCAGGGCGGTCTCGGAATGGGACAGCGTGATTACTATCTGGAGAATGACGAGCAGACAAAGAGTATCCGCGATAAATATAAGGAGCACCTCGTTAAAATGTTCCAGTTGGCCGGCTATGACGAAGCTACCGCACAGAAAGCAATGGTGGCTGTGATGAACATCGAAACACGTCTTGCCAAAGCTGCCCGTTCACAAGTAGAATTGCGTGATCCGCATGCCAACTATAATAAGATGGATATGGAAACGCTGAAAAAGAACTTCCCTACTTTCAACTGGGATGCTTATTTCACTACTTCGGGACTGAATGACTTGAAAGAAGTGAATATCGGTCAGCCTGCAGCCATGAAGGAAGTTGCCGATGTTATTAATACAGTGCCTCTTGAAGACCAGAAGTTCTATCTTCAATGGAATCTGATCGATGCCGCAGCCTCTTTCCTTAGTGATGATTTCGTAGCACAAAACTTCGACTTCTATAGTAGAACAATGTCTGGCAAGAAAGAAATGCAGCCTCGCTGGAAACGTGCGGTAAGCACTGTAGACGGCTCTTTGGGTGAAGTAGTAGGACAGATGTATGTCGAGAAATACTTCCCTGCCGCTGCCAAAGAACGTATGGTTGGATTGGTGAAGAATTTGCAGACTTCTCTGGGCGAACGTATCAAAGCGCTGGAATGGATGAGCGAACCGACAAAGGTGAAAGCATTAGAGAAACTGGCTACTTTCCATGTAAAGATCGGTTACCCGGATAAATGGAAAGATTACTCTGCTCTGGAGATCAAAGACGACTCTTATTGGGCAAATATCGAGCGTGCCAGCCAATGGGATTTCAATGACATGATCGCGAAAGCCGGTAAGCCGGTCGACAAGGACGAATGGTTGATGACACCTCAGACGGTGAACGCTTACTATAACCCGACAACCAACGAAATCTGTTTCCCAGCCGCTATCCTGCAGGCTCCGTTCTTCGATATGAACGCTGACGATGCGATGAACTATGGTGCTATCGGTGTGGTAATCGGCCATGAAATGACTCACGGATTCGACGATCAGGGCCGTCAATACGACAAGGATGGTAACTTGAAAGACTGGTGGACAGAAGAAGATGCTAAAAAGTTCGAAGAACGTGCTCAGGTAATGGTTAACTTCTTTGACAGCATAGAGGTGGCTCCCGGTGTACATGGTAACGGTGAGCTGACTTTGGGAGAGAACATTGCCGACCACGGTGGCTTGCAGGTTTCTTTCGCAGCTTTCAAGAAAGCAATGGAAACAGCACCGCTGGAAGTTGTTGACGGATTCACTCCCGAACAACGTTTCTTCCTCGCTTATGCTAATGTATGGGCAGGACACATCCGTCCGGAAGAGATTCTCCGACTGACCAAACTCGATCCTCACTCTTTAGGAAAATGGCGTGTGGACGGAGCATTGCCTCATATCCAGAACTGGTACGAAGCATTCAATATCACAGAACATGATCCTATGTTCGTAGCGAAGGACAAACGAGTGTCTATCTGGTAATAGATTTTGATTAGAAACTATATATGCGAAGGAGCGTTGACTTTCCAACAGGAACAGTCAACGCTTTTTTTTATTAATTCACACCTTATTTATTACGTACGATAAACAATATTTCGTAACTTTGCGCATCAAATACTTAATAAGCAATTCAATGTCAGAGTCTAAAAGAATAAAAACTGCATTGGTATCTGTATACCATAAGGAAGGTTTGGACGAAATTATTACCAAACTTTACGAAGAAGGAGTCGAGTTTCTCTCAACAGGTGGAACTCGTCAGTTTATTGAATCACTAGGATATCCTTGTAAGGCAGTGGAAGATTTGACCACTTATCCTTCAATCCTTGGTGGTAGAGTGAAGACATTACATCCGAAGATTTTTGGAGGTATCCTTTGCCGTCGTGACCTGGAACAGGATATTCAACAGATTGAAAAGTATGAAATCCCCGAAATAGATTTGGTTATTGTCGACCTGTATCCGTTTGAAGCTACCGTGGCTTCCGGCGCATCCGAAGCAGACATCATTGAAAAAATCGATATAGGTGGAATCTCTTTGATTCGTGCTGCTGCCAAGAACTATAACGATGTCATCATCGTGGCTTCTCAGGCACAATATAAGCCATTGCTGGATATGCTGATGGAACATGGCGCTACTTCTTCACTCGAAGAACGTCGCTGGATGGCAAAAGAAGCGTTTGCCGTTTCTTCTCACTACGACTCAGCTATCTTCAATTATTTCGATGCCGGCGAAGGTTCTGCTTTCCGTTGTTCGGTAAACAACCAGAAGCAACTCCGTTACGGTGAAAATCCTCATCAGAAAGGTTATTTCTACGGAAATCTGGACGCTATGTTCGATCAGATTCACGGTAAGGAAATCTCTTATAACAACCTGCTGGACATCAATGCTGCCGTTGATCTGATCGACGAATACGAAGATTTGACTTTCGCTATCCTGAAACATAATAATGCTTGTGGCCTGGCTTCTCGTTCAACTGTATTGGAAGCATGGACAGACGCGTTGGCCGGTGATCCCGTTTCCGCTTTCGGAGGCGTATTGATTACTAACGGAGTGATTGACAAGGCAGCAGCCGAAGAGATCAACAAGATATTCTTCGAAGTGATTATCGCGCCGGACTATGACGTAGACGCGCTCGAAATTCTGGGACAGAAAAAGAACCGCATCATCCTGGTTCGCAAAGAAGCCAAACTGCCGAAGAAACAGTTCCGTGCTTTGCTGAACGGTGTATTGGTGCAGGACAAAGATATGAATATTGAAACGGTTGCCGATCTGAGAACTGTGACAGACAAAGCTCCTACTCCGGAAGAAGTGGAAGATATGTTGTTTGCCAACAAGATTGTTAAGAACAGCAAGTCGAACGCTATCGTGCTGGCAAAAGGCAAACAGCTTCTTGCAAGCGGTGTGGGACAGACTTCACGGGTAGACGCCTTGAAGCAAGCGATTGAAAAAGCCAAATCATTCGGATTCGATCTGAACGGTGCGGTAATGGCTTCAGATGCTTTCTTCCCCTTCCCGGATTGCGTAGAAATAGCAGACAAAGAAGGTATTACGGCAGTCATCCAGCCGGGCGGCTCGGTGAAAGACGATCTTACTTTTGCTTACTGCAACGAGCACGGTATGGCGATGGTGACCACCGGTATCCGTCATTTTAAACATTAAAAACAGGTATTGAGTATTAGGTATTAAGTATTAACCTTGCGGATAAGGCAGTCTACTTTATACCTAATATTTAATACCTAATACTTAATACTTAATACTTTATATTAATGGGATTATTCTCTTTTACACAAGAAATAGCGATGGACTTGGGGACAGCCAATACCATCATCATCACAAACGGGAAAATTGTGGTGGATGAGCCTTCGGTTGTGGCCTTGGATCGCCGTACAGATAAGATGATCGCCGTTGGGGAAAAGGCGAAGTTGATGCACGAAAAGACCCACGAAAATATACGTACTATTCGTCCGTTGAGGGATGGAGTGATCGCCGACTTCTATGCTTGCGAGCAAATGATGCGCGGTTTGATTAAGCAGGTAAATACTCGTAATCACTTGTTTTCGCCGTCACTTCGTATGGTGATCGGTGTACCGTCGGGAAGTACGGAAGTAGAACTCCGTGCCGTTCGTGACTCAGCCGAGCATGCCGGTGGGCGTGACGTCTATCTGATATTCGAACCGATGGCTGCGGCAATCGGTATCGGTATTGATGTAGAAGCGCCCGAAGGAAACATGATCGTGGATATAGGTGGTGGGTCTACGGAAATTGCCGTTATCTCTTTGGGAGGTATCGTTTCCAACAACTCTATCCGTATCGCCGGTGATGATCTGACTGCGGATATCCAGGAATACATGAGCCGTCAGCATAATGTGAAAGTCAGCGAACGTATGGCAGAACGTATTAAGATCAACGTAGGTGCCGCACTGACCGAGCTTGGCGATGACGCTCCGGAAGATTACATCGTTCATGGACCGAACCGTATCACAGCTCTTCCGATGGAAGTGCCCGTATGTTATCAGGAAGTGGCTCACTGTCTGGAGAAATCCATCTCCAAGGTTGAAACAGCCATCTTGAGTGCATTGGAAAATACGCCGCCCGAACTGTATGCGGATATTGTACACAACGGTATTTATCTTGCCGGTGGTGGTGCATTGCTTCGCGGACTGGACAAGCGTTTGACAGATAAAATTAACATACCTTTCCACATTGCTGAAGATCCTTTGCACGCAGTAGCCAAAGGTACGGGTGTGGCATTAAAGAATGTAGACCGTTTCTCTTTCTTGATGAGATAAATAATACGGATCATTATTCATGCGGAATTTAATAAACTTCCTTTTGAAATACAATTACTGGTTCCTCTTCATCGTATTAGAGGTAGCCAGTTTTGTTTTGTTATTTCGGTTCAACAACTATCAGCAGAGTACTTTTTTTACATCTGCCAATGTCGTTGTGGGGGCAGTTTATGAAGTTTCGGGAGGAATAAGCTCTTATTTCCATCTCAAATCGGTCAACGCAGACTTGCTGGATCGTAATATGGCGCTCGAACAGCAGATCACTAATCTGGAAAAGGCGTTGCGGGAGCATCAGGTTGATTCGGCCACTGTAAACAGCATCAGGGAGATACCTCTGACAGATTATCGGTTGTTCAAGGCACACGTCATTAAGAACAGTCTGAATCAGGCGGATAATTATATAACGCTCGATCAGGGTTCTTCTTCCGGCATCCGTCCCGAAATGGGAGTGGTGGACGGAAACGGAATAGTGGGCATTGTCTATGAAACCTCCTCTTCGTATTCACTCGTGATTTCGGTATTGAACAGCAAGTCAAATATTAGTTGCAAGATTGTCGGAAGTGACTACTTTGGTTATCTGAAGTGGGAGCATGGAGATTCCCGTTATGCGTATCTGAAAGATTTGCCTCGTCATGCAGAGTTTAATCTGGGTGATACGGTGGTGACAAGCGGCTTCTCTACCGTATTCCCTGAAGGAATTATGGTAGGAACAGTCGATGATATGTCCGATTCGCACGACGGATTGTCTTATTTGTTGAAAATCAAGTTGGCTACCGATTTCGGCAAGGTGAGTGATGTGCGGGTGATAGCCCGGAACGGTCAGCAGGAACAGAAAGAACTGGAAAATAAGGCTGTGAAATAATGATAATTACCTATATACATAGAATCGGATGGTTTATCGGGCTGGTACTTCTTCAGGTGCTGATCCTGAATAACGTACATATTGCCGGATATGCTACTCCCTTTCTCTACATTTACTTTATACTGAAATTCGCTTCCGGAACTTCCCGGAATGAGTTGATGTTGTGGGCTTTCTTCTTCGGACTAACCATTGATATCTTTGCCGATACTCCGGGGATGAATGCTGCGGCAACCGTGCTGCTGGCTTTCCTTCGTCCGTCCTTGCTGCGCCTGTTTACTCCGCGTGACAATCTGGACAGTATCATCCCTTCTTTCAAGAGCATGGGCATCACTCCTTTCCTGAAATATACCACGGCAAGTGTTTTTGTCCATAGCCTGGCATTACTCAGCATTGAGTTCTTCTCATTTACCAGCATCTGGCTGTTGTTATTGCGGGTGATTTCGTGCACCCTTCTGACTTTAACCTGCATTCTTGCTGTAGAAGGAATAAGGAGATAGGAATGGCAAAAGACTATAGATTAGAAAAGCGGAAATTTGTTATCGGGGGGATTGCTTTAACTATTGTGTTGATTTATCTGATACGCCTCTTTGTATTGCAGATAACGACAGACGACTACAAGAAGAATGCCGACAGCAATGCTTTCCTGAATAAAATTCAATATCCCTCACGGGGTGCTATTTACGACCGTAACGGCAAACTGCTGGTATTCAACCAGCCGGCCTATGACATCACTCTTGTCCCGAAAGAGGTCGAAAATCTGGATACACTCGATTTATGTGAGTCGTTGGGCATTACTCGTGCTCAGTTCCTTAAGATCATGAGTGATATGAGAGACCGCCGCCGCAATCCGGGATATTCCCGATATACCAACCAGCTGTTCATGTCACAACTCTCTGCGGAGGAGTGCGGTGTCTTCCAGGAGAAACTGTTCAAGTTTCCCGGTTTTTATATTCAGCGGCGTACGATCCGGCAATATTCATACAATGCTGCCGCCCATGCTTTGGGGGATATCGGTGAGGTATCCGTTAAAGATATGGAGGCGGATGAAGAGGGATACTACATCCGCGGAGATTATGTAGGAAAACTGGGAGTTGAAAGATCGTACGAGAAATACCTGCGTGGAGAAAAGGGAGTAGAGATTCTGTTGCGCGATGCGCATGGACGTATCCAGGGACGTTATATGGACGGAGAGTATGACCGTCCTTCCATTCCGGGCAAGAATCTGACTCTGAGTCTCGACATCGATTTGCAGATATTAGGCGAACGGTTATTGAAAAATAAGATTGGAAGTATCGTAGCTATCGAACCGGAAACCGGAGAAATCCTTTGTCTGGTTTCTTCTCCGAATTATGATCCGCATCTGATGATTGGTCGTCAGCGTGGCAAGAACCATCTGATGCTGCAACGCGATAAACAGAAACCGTTGCTCAATCGTGCGTTGATGGGAGTCTATCCTCCGGGGTCAACTTTCAAGACGGCACAGGGACTGACCTTCCTGCAAGAAGGAATCATTACCGAGCAAAGTCCTTCTTTCCCCTGTTCTCGTGGTTTCCATTATGGGCGTCTGACAGTGGGATGTCATGCTCACGGCTCACCTTTGCCATTGATTCCGGCTATTGCGACTTCTTGCAATTCCTATTTCTGTTGGGGGCTGTTCCGTATGTTCGGCGATCGCAAGTACGGTTCACCGCAGAATGCCATCACAGTTTGGAAAGATCACATGGTTTCTCAGGGATTCGGCTATAAGTTAGGAGTTGATTTGCCCGGAGAGAAACGGGGCTTGATACCGAACGCGCAATTTTATGACAAGGCTTATCGTGGACACTGGAACGGACTGACGGTCATCAGTATCTCCATCGGACAAGGTGAAATTCTGTCTACCCCTCTTCAGATAGCTAACTTAGGGGCAACGATTGCCAATCGCGGACATTTTACAACACCACATATTGTGAAGGAAATTCAGGATGCGCAGTTGGATAGCATTTATCGACATCCACGCAACACAACCATAGAGCGAAGACATTATGAATCTGTGGTAGAAGGAATGCGTGCTGCTGCCACCGGAGGTACTTGCCGTATGCTGTCCGTGATGGTGCCGGAACTTGAAGCCTGCGGAAAGACAGGAACAGCGCAGAATCGCGGACATGACCATTCGGTGTTTATGGGCTTTGCTCCGATGAACCAGCCTAAGATCGCCATTGCCGTATATGTAGAGAATGGAGGTTGGGGAGCGACTTATGGAGTGCCGATCGGTGCATTGATGATGGAACAATATATGAAAGGGAAGTTGTCGCCCGAGAATGAGTTAAGAGCAGAAGAAATCAGTAACAGAATCATCTTATATGGTAACGAGGAACGATAGTTTGTGGAAAACACTGGATTGGGTAACGATTGGTATCTATCTGCTTTTGATTGTCGGCGGATGGTTCAGCGTTTGCGGTGCCAGCTATGACTATGGCGATCGTGACTTCTTTGATTTCTCTACCCGTGCCGGAAAGCAGTTTGTATGGATTATCTGCTCCTTTGGTTTGGGATTTGTTTTGCTGATGCTGGAAGACCGGATGTATGATATGTTCGCGTACATTATATATGTAGGGATGATTGTGCTGCTTATTGTTACCATCTTTATCGCACCGGATACGAAAGGATCGCGTTCTTGGCTGGTGATGGGACCGGTCAGCCTGCAACCCGCCGAGTTTGCCAAGTTTGCTACGGCACTGGCGCTGGCGAAATATATGAACTCATACTCATTCAGCATAAAGAAAGAAAAGTGTGCCTTCGTCTTGGGCTTTATCATTCTTCTTCCGATGCTCCTGATTATCGGACAGCGGGAGACGGGGTCAGCATTAGTCTATCTTGCCTTCTTTTTGGTGCTTTATCGGGAAGGAATGCCCGGTGTAGTGCTTTTTGCCGGTTTGTGTGCAGTGATTTACTTTGTTGTCGGCATCCGTTTTGACGAGGTCTTTATTGCCGATACTCCCACACCGTTGGGCGAATTTATCGTGTTGTTATTGATTCTGTTGTTTGCCGGAGGAATGGTATGGGTGTACCCCAAAAAGTGGGAACCCACACGGAACATTATCGGAGGAAGCCTGATCATTCTGCTTATCGCATATTTAATATCGGAATACGGAATACACTTCAGTCTGGTATGGGTGCAATGGGGGCTTTGTGTTCTTGTGGTAGGTTATCTGCTCTATCTGGCATTGAGAGAGCGTCAACGTTCCTATTTCCTGATTGCCCTGTTTGCCATCGGCTCTATCGGCTTTCTGTATTCCAGTAACTACGTATTTGATAACATCTTGGAATCCCATCAGCAAATCCGTATCAAGGTTGTACTCGGTATGGAAGAAGACCTGACGGGAGCAGGATATAATGTCAATCAGTCAAAGATAGCCATCGGTTCCGGTGGATTGACCGGAAAAGGCTTTCTGAATGGCACACAGACGAAACTGAAATATGTGCCCGAACAAGATACTGACTTTATCTTCTGCACAGTGGGAGAGGAGCAGGGATTTGTCGGTTCGGCTGCTGTTCTGTTGGCTTTCCTTATATTGATTCTGAGACTGATTGCTTTATCCGAGCGGCAGACTTCCACTTTTGCACGTGTCTATGGATATTCCGTTGTCAGTATTTTCCTTTTCCATCTTTTTATTAATGTCGGGATGGTGCTTGGGCTGACTCCGGTAATTGGTATTCCTTTGCCGTTCTTCAGTTACGGAGGTTCTTCCTTGTGGGGATTCACCATTTTATTGTTTATCTTCCTGAGGCTGGATGCCGGAAGAGGCAGAAGGCTTTAATCTATTCTCCTTGTTTTTCAATCCGGATACCGACGTCATTGAGTCCGGTTAATTTCTCATCCTGCATTCCGTGCACAATCTTAACTGTGTAGTTTCCGGGATGCAGCGGGCGGACAGATTTGACAAAAACTGCTGTTTGATAGATACTTCCCCACCCATTGCCTGTCCATCTTCCTGTGGAATCAGCCAGGTTGACCGCTATCGTGTCAGTGCGCCATACTGTGGAGTCGAGCAGATTCTCATGAATGAATAAGTAAAGGTTGCGGTAAGGGTATTCACTTCTGTTGCGAACTTCCGCAAATAATCTGAGTGTACCAGGAATGCTGTCCGTAACAGGACACTGAAAAGAGAGTGTATCACTCTTTCCCCATCCCTCATTGGGCAGGGACTGGTAGGAGTGATACACGGTATTTTCATTACAGGCTGCCATGAGGCAGGCACCGAATAAACAAAATAAGCTATTCCTGAGCAGGCTTTTCATTATTTTGCGGTTTCTCTTGATTCGAATTTCTTTCAGGTCTGGGAATACGTTCCTGGTTGGGTTGTCTTCCTTGTTCCTGCGGGCGTTCCTGATTTTGAGGACGTTCCTGTTTGGGTTGCCGTTCTCTATTCTGCGGACGCTCTTGATTCTGCGGACGGTTCGGATTCTGTGGACGTTCCTGATTCTGTCCTCTTTCCGGACGTCTGTTCTCATTATTCCGTCCTTGATTCTGTCCTCTGTTCCGGTTATTATTGTTATTGTTTCTCGGACGATTTTCTCTGTCTCCTCTTTCTCCTCTGTTGCCGTTCTCTGACGGTTGGGGACGATTCTCGTTCTCCCCCCTCTGAGGTTGCTGCGGACGATTTCCACCTTCGGCCTGTGCCTGCGGGCGGTTGTCATTATTTCCTTTTCTCTTCTTCTTGTTCCGGTTACCGTTGTTTCCGTCCTTATTATTTCGGTTACGGTCGAAGCGGGTGAGGCTTTCCTGTTCCAGCAAGTCAATCGGCTTTTTGGATTCTTGCTTCACTTCAGCTTCGAGCAGACTATCCGGTTTCATTCCTTTCTTGTTCATGGCAATTACCTCAAAGGCACGTTTTCCACTGATTGTTACCAGATTGGCGGGGAAGTTCTTGTCCGTAGAGTAAGAAACATGATTACTCAGAATATCAGCCTTGAAGAAGTAGAAAGTGCCGTCCTTTGTTTCCAGTTCGATTTCTTTGGAAGGGAGGCGCTTCTGAGCTTCCACATAGCAGTCCACCTCATAGTTGAGACAACACTTTAACTTTGCGCACTGTCCGGCAAGCTTTTGAGGATTCAGTGAAATGTCCTGAAAGCGGGCGGCACTTGTAGATACCGATACAAAGCTCGTCATCCAAGTAGCGCAGCAAAGCTCCCGTCCGCAAGGACCGATACCTCCGATACGTCCTGCTTCCTGTCGTGCACCGATTTGTTTCATTTCAATACGGACACGGAAAGCTTCGGCAAGTACCTTAATCAGTTGGCGGAAGTCCACACGTTCGTCAGCAATGTAGTAGAAGATGGCCTTATTGCCGTCGCCCTGATATTCCACATCACCGATTTTCATATCCAGGTTCAGGTTCAGTGCGATCTGGCGGGCACGGATCATGGTCGCATGTTCCTTTGCTTTCGCTTCGTTGAATTTCTCCATATCCACCGGTTTTGCTTTCCGGTAGATTCTCTTTATTTCAACATCAGTCTTGAAGTTGGCCTTCTTCATTTGCAGCGGGACGAGTCTTCCCGTCAGGGTCACGACGCCGATGTCATGGCCCGGAGCAGCTTCTACGGCAACGATGTCTCCCTTTTCCAGTTTGATCTTATTGCTGTTGCGGTAATAGCCTTTTCGGGTGTTTTTAAATTGCACTTCCACCATATCACACTCTTCCGCGTTGCCTGGTATGTCTGCCAGCCAATCGTAAGTGTTCAGTTTCTTATCTTGTCGGGAGCATCCTTTGCAGCAAAGACCGCCGCTCCCATTATGAAGCTTATATTCCATAGTTTATATATTTATTATTGCTTCAACAGTACGATCATCTTCAGAGAGAAGTCGAAGAATACCATCTTGGCATTTACATTTTGTTCTATATGCAGTTGCGCTTCGCTTAGTTCATCCATGATGCCTATTACGTTCCTTTCGTTGACGAAAGGAGCAAAGCGAGAGGCGAAATTCTGTTCGTTGATTGTCATGTATGTCAGATCACGCTGATGGAGATTGAATATAAAGTTTTCGCGGATCATGCGCTGGCAGTATTCCAGAAAGTTCTTCTGGCGTTCACGTCCCATGCCGGCAACCTGTTCGCTCCAGAGCTTCATTTCCCTGATTTTCCGTTGATAGGACAATCGCATCAGGCTGACAAATAAGTCGAAGAAGAGCTGATTCTCTTCATTCAGATGAATAGTTTCCAGTGCTTTGATAAAGTTCCCGTTTGCCAGATGGGCAATGGAAAGGCTGTCGGCAGGCTGGATACCGTATTTGGACTGCAATACGCGGTCGATGGCCGGTTCGTCTATTTTTCGCACGTTCATGCGTTGAGTACGGCTCAGAATAGTAGGCAGAATCATTTCCGGAGCTTCCGATACGAGCAGGAAGATGGTTTTCTCAGGTGGCTCTTCGAGCAATTTCAATAATTTGTTGGCACATACCGGATGCATCTTTTCGGGCAACCAGAGAATCGTGATCTTGAATCCTCCTTCGCTTGATTTGAGGCTGAGTTTCTTCAGGATTTCATCGCTCTCTTTTGCGTAGATGATGGCCTGTGCATTCTCGGCATCCATTTCTCTCAGCCAGTGATTCAGGTTGAAGTACGGATTCTTCAGAACGAATGGTCTCCAGTCGGCGATATAGTCGTCGCACACTTCCCGTTTTCCTTTAGAACTTTTCACGATGGGGAATACGAAATGTACGTCCGGATGTACCAGTTTGTTGAATTTCACACACGACGGACATACTCCGCAGGCATCCGTCTCACCCCGGTTGGTGCAACTGATGTAGCGGGCATAAGCGATAGCCAGCGGCATTTTACCGACTCCTTCGGGGCCACAGATCAATTGGGCATGCGGTATGCGCCCTTCACTCACTTCCTGAATGAGTCGTTGCTTGATTTCTTCTTGTCCGATTACGTCTCTGAAAAACATATCAATAAATGATTTTAGCCACTTCTTTGATACTGTCCACTGCTCCGATGGAGTAGAAGTGGATGCTTGGCACTCCATGTGCCATTAACTCTTTGCATTGGGCGACGCACCATTCGATACCAACCTGTTCGGCTTCCTTGTCGTTCTTGCATTTCAAAACCTCCTTGACCAAATCTTCCGGCAAGTCTACTTTGAATGTCTTGGGCACCATACTGAGTTGAGACAACTTCTTGAATGGCTTGATGCCCGGAATGATAGGCACATTGATACCTGCTGCCTTCGCTTGCTCTACAAATTCGAAGTATTTCTTATTGTCGTAGAATAACTGTGTCACAGCATATTCCGCCCCTGCTTCTACTTTCTTTTTCAGCCAGAAGAGATCGGATTCGATGTTGGGAGCCTCCTCGTGCTTCTCCGGATAGCAAGCCACACCGTAGGAGAACGGACTGTTGGTTACTTTCATCTCCGAGCCGTCTACAAAGATTCCCTTATTGAAGTTATTGATTTGTTCCTGCAACTCGATAGCATGATGGTACCCGTCGCCCTCGGGAGTGAATACTGATTCATGTTTGGCCTTATCTCCCCGAAGTACCAGCAGATCGGTGATATTGAGGAATTGCAGGTCGAGCAGTACATATTCGGTTTCTTCACGGGTGAAGCCGCTGCACAGTATGTGCGGAACCACCGTTATATTATACTTGTTCTGGATAGCCGCAGCTACGGCAACAGTCCCCGGGCGTCTTCTCAGCCGGTTTCGCTGGAAAAGTCCGTTGCCCAGATCCTTATATACGTATTCGCTGCGATGCGTGGTGATATTGATATATTTCGGATCAAACTCCCGAAGGGTATCGACAGTCTGATACAGCTTTTCGATGCCTGTACCTTTCAGTGGAGGAAGGATTTCGAAAGAGAAAGCTGTTTTTTCGCTGTTATGTATTAAATCAATTACTCTCATTCTTTTTCGTTGATGTTCGTTGTCTACTTGAATTAAACGTGCATATTGGGACAAAAATACGAAAAAAGAAAGATTTCTTCTTGATTTGTTTGAAAATAGTTTGGTTTTTATCGCACTATTACATAAAAGTGGGGATGGATAAAATAAAACGGACCCTTATTTAGAGTGTTCCAGGAAATTCTCTAGAGCGGCGATCTTGTCATTCCGCAGATATTGCATATCCATGACCGGAATGTAGCTGTAAGGGATAAACTGTAACAATCTCACTGCTGCGAATTTCTTGTCAGCCGACATGAGGACATCCAGCCGAAGATTTCCGCCTGTTCCTTTCTCAATATTGATATTGTTAGAAAAATTGCCTGATTCGATCATTTCTTTCAATGGTTCAAGGTATTTCAGATTGAAAGAATAGTTCTTCTCTTTGATCACGCTTTTAGTCGGCAGATATCTCATTTCCCTGGAACGGAATTTAAGTTGGTATATACCAAGCAGACAGAGTAATATATTGCCGATAAGATACAATATGCTATCTAAAGAAATGCCGTCCATAATGAGGAGGATCGCTTCAGGTAAGTGAAATAATCCTATTAATAAAACAATAACTCCGATGATTGTTTTTTTTACGTTGAATCGTTGTCTGATATCCTGATTGGATGAACTATCAGTTCTTGATAATTGATTTGCCATAGTCTTTTCTTTTTATACTCTTTATACCTGTTTTCTATGCACTTTATGATTAAGTGTGGTTGCAAAGGTAGGAGGAATCAACTGAAATGCGGTGTTCCAATCAGGACGAAAATTGTTCAAAAGGAGTTTAAAGGAGTATAAACTTTGGGGGCGTTTTCGCATATATTTGTGAAAAAAGGCAATCTTGAAGAGAGAATGTTTTGATATTCTCTTTTTAAGACTGCCTTTCGCTCATTCTCTGACGAGTCGGAAATTACTTGTCGAGAAATGATTTTTTCATTCTGGCAATGTCAGTCAGGTAATCCTGAAGATCTTGTTCATGCTCTTCTTCTTCAGCAAGGATATGCTTGGCAATGTCGCAGGTAGTGAAATCTTTTCCATTGGTAAAGTCAGCAATTTCCTGATAACGCAGTATTGCGCAACGCTCAGAAGCTACATTATCTTTTAGCAGACTTACAGAATCAAATCCTTGGGGAGCATCATATTTGCATCTTGCCAGTTCGAACCATTTCTTCGGGTCCAATACGGGTACTCCTTCCAGTTCGATAATGCGGTCGGCAAGCAGTTGCGCATGTCTGCGTTCTTCTTCCGCATGTTCTTCGAACTCGCCCTGTACGTCAGCACGCATGGCGCCTTCTACTACTAATGCACCTACCCAGTATTGGTAATATGCCAACCATTCTTCGGACAATGCTGCATTCAACTGTGAAATCAAGCTTTCTACATCAAGCTTTCCTTGTAAGATTTTTACGCTTTCTCTAGCCATAATTTAAAAGTTTAGGTTACTATATTCAAGTCGGGTATGTAACAGACGGGAGATGTTTTTGTTTGAGAGTTCGCAGTGATTTAACAGTGATTTTATATATGCATGGTATGCAGGCGTTGAAATGAGATTTCTCCTGTAATATATATAAGTGTACAAGGTAGAAAAATGCCAATATGGCAGATGGATTGATTGATTTAGGGGTGGATGTTCGTGTGCCATTTGGTATTCTTTTTTTTGTGTTCGGTAACCGGGAATGCTTGCTTCATGCTGAATCAAGCACAACCGGTTTGCTAAGACAAATGATTGAAGCATCAATAGCAGGCAAATAATAAGAGTAGATTCAAGGCGAGTATATTTTCTGCTTACTATGAATTAAACACGTGTTTTGCTCCCATGCTCTCACTTTTTGCTTGTATCGTCTTATTCATCGTTGTTACAGCTGTTGTAGCAAGTGTGGTAGCAGTGTGAGAGCAGGCATTTGCTCTCACTCTATATCCATGTTTTAATACACATCTTTCTTGATACTATGATCTGATATTCAGTGTATTAATGTCTGATGGCCCTTCTTTTATTGTCTGTATTGTATTGGATTTAGTTGACAACCTCGATTGTTATACAGCAAGCGTTAGTTTCCTCGGAGGAAACGGCAGTTCCCTTTAAAAGGAACGGTCGTTTCCATTAAAAGGAACGCCCGTTCCCTCACCGGGAAACGACAGTTTCCATTCCAAGAAATGATAGGAAACTATAAGTTATTGAGATCTAGCTGTATAGAGTACTATCGGTAATGCTATAGAGTTTATGTTCATGTCTTAACTGATTTGAATCATTTCAGTATAATTTTGATTCAACTACTGATTCACATTTTTAATTTTAAAATATGCAACAGGGTTATTTGTAGTTTAAGAAATAATTCATATCTTTACAAGACAGCATAATACTTTTGAAACTGAAAAAATAATTATTGCACATATTGATACTATCTGTGTTTTCAAGGGTTCAACGGAAAAATGGGAAAAGAATTTTTTATCCCCTCGTTTAACTTACTTGTTTGTTTTTTATTCATATAAGCAAAACTATAATAATGAAACATTTATCATATGTGTTAACCTAGTGCTAATATTTTTTGTAGCTTGTAGACGGCAACAATCAGTGTCTACTCCGTTAAATGCTGCAGAGCGAATACTCAAAGACAATCCGGATAGTGCTTTTCGTATTATACAAAGTATTCCTTATCCTGATAAACTGGATAAGGAAGATTTAGTGCGTTGGTGCTTGATAGCTGGTAAAGCTGCTGACAAATTGAATACGTCTCTTCCTCCTTCTTACTATTTCGATCATGCATATTCTTGGCTGATTAAATATGGAATAACTAAAGATCAAGTAGATATAGGGTTGTTTTGGGGGCGCTCTCTAGTGGCTGATGGGGAATATGATAAGGCAATGAGCATTTATGCAGAAGTATTGGCAATCGCAAAAGAGAAAGAACTATATAATGAAGCAGGCTATATATGTACGTATATAGCCGATCTATATGATTTTAGGGATATGCAAAAAGAGGCCAGACATCAATATGAGGAAGCGCAAGGACTATTTAAGAAAGCGGGAAATATCAAAAGTCATGTATTTGCTTTGCGAAATATAGCTCGTGAATGGGCCTTTTTCGATTCTTTGGAATGTGCATTAAAATATATGGGAATAGCAGATTCTATTGCTCAGCAGTTGCATGATAATGAGGTTAGATCTTCTCTAGATAATGCTTTGGGTAACATTTATTTGGCAATGAATCAATATTCTAAAGCAGAATATCATTTCCTTAAATCAACATCTTTGGATAAGGAAAATGAATTGTATAATACATTCTGTCTGATCAAACTATATCTGCAAGTTGGTGATATTTTAAAAGCTCGTGAGCTTTTGTCTACACTGCCTTTAGATAACTCTGAATATGAATATGGTATAGAGCGGGCTTTTTATCAGGTAACTAAAGCGGAAGGCAACTATAAAGAAGCACTTAAGTATCTCGAAAGTTGTAAATCTTTTAGTGATTCCATTACTATACTACAGAATAATACAAAAATACTGGAAGTAGAAAAGAAATTTAATAATTTGAGACTTAAAGAAAAGAATCATCAATTGGAACTCACTCAGCAAAAGTATATGATTATAATTTGTATATGTTTGATTTTTGGTATAGCTATCACATTACTCTATTTGCTGTACAGGCAAAAAACCAAAAATGAAATGAATAAGCAAGCCCTTGAGTTGAATAATATAAAACTAGAGTTGGCTAATGCCTTTATAGAGTTGGATAAAAAGAAAAATCAATTAGTGGTTTCGCAAAAAGAGAATGAAAGTAGTCAAAGTCGATTAGAAAATGAAATTAAAAACTTAACCTCTAATTATAAGAAATTGCAGCGAAGAAGAATTGTTACGTCAATAATTTTTAGAAAATTAGTGAATATTGCTGAACGTAATACGAATTGCAATGAACCATTACTAACGGAGCAATTATGGTTCTCTATTGTTTCTGAAATAACAGAAACTTATCCGAATTTAAAAATGTATTTATTAGAACGATACCCCAATTTACTATCAAGTCAGGAGTGGGAATATTGTTGTTTATGCATGTTTAATTTTGATTCGAAAACCGAAGCTAGATTGCTTGGTATTAATCCTAGTTCAGTTTCTACAAAGCGATTAAGGTTCAGACAAAAATTGGGAATCTCTGCTTTACAGGAAGAAGCCAACTTGTGTGAGTATCAGTTAACGAGCT
>SCPN01001550.1_pt1 | contig 101339 bp, 108 predicted proteins | sample 6106831 | NCBI WGS metagenome assembly SCPN01 (sample SAMN10720447, study PRJNA508395) | human gut metagenome | isolation source: Participant 1, 0 month
GATAAAATTCTGCGACTGCCTTTGCTGTATGCTTTGTAGCCTCGTGCTGCTCCGGAAGAGTTGTTCCAAGAGCATCATGTCCGAGTGCAATAACTATTTTTTTCTTCTTCATGCCGACCTCCTATGCTGCATCCGCTCAATGTGTATTATATCTCATAATCATAAACCGATGTGTATACTATTATAAATCTACATATAAACCATCAATTTTAAAGAATTCCTATGCGGTGCAAAAAGTAAAATTATTTATATACATTATCTAATATTTTAGGGAATTTGTCTAGTACTTTGAACTGATTTGAACAACATTTCCACCATAGCGTAAGCCCCGGGCACCTGTGACGCACACGTACTCTTGCAGGAGCGAATAGCGAAGTGGCTTAGATACTGTAGAAATTATGCCCATGAATCGAGTAGGAGGCGGTGACTAACCGCCGTCCTCTCACAGCACCGTACGTACCGTTCGGTATACGGCGCTTTCAATAGTTAACGTGCACAGACTGATAGGCTGTGGCTAAATCATAAAAGCCACTGTTTATCAGTCTTTCTTTATTCAGCGCCCAAATCACAGCTTTGTTATTGCTGATATACCAATACTTTCTGCGACTGTTTGCTATTGTTGCCGCATAGTGTTCTGGGATTCCAAGCTTGACTAGATTTTTATATTTCGTTCTAGGTTTCTTCCACTGTTTCCATATGCACATGCGTATTCTGTGATAGAGCCATCCGTTGATATCATCTATGTTGTTCTTCATGCTTGCAATTCCGTAGTAGTTGCCTTCATCCTCTTGCATATACTTTGATTTTCTCAAGGCTTGGCTTGATTGACTGACATCGCTTACGGGAAGATAACTCCTTCAGTCTGACTTAAACTTCTTCCATGACTTCGGATGAACTCGGACATATATGCCTTTTCCGTTCCTTCCCAATGCAAAGCCAAGGAATTTAAAATTTCGGATTGCAAACACGCTGACTGTACGGCTCTTTTCTCGGTTGACTGTAAGTTTCAGCCCTCCTCAAGATATTTTGTACTGCTTTCCAAGAGTCTCTGATGCTCGCTTGCTCTTTGCAAGAAGCACGATGTCATCTGCATATCTTATGCATGGAACACCTCTTTTCAGGTATCCCTGGTCGAACTCATTGAGGTAGATGTTTGCCAGCAATGGTGATAGATTTCCACCTTGTGGTGAGCCTTCCTCTGTGTCAATGACCACCTGTTTTCCATTACACCGCTTTTCAGATAGCGCTTTATCAACTGTACTACACGTTCATCTTTTACATTCTTCCGGAGAAGATTGATGAGAATTTCGTGATTAAGAGTATCGAAGTACTTTGACAAGTCAAGGACTACAGCAAATGTATAGCCTTGTTCTGCATAACTTTAACCTTAAGTATTGCATCTTTTGCACTTCTGTTCGGACGATAGCCATAGCTACCATCTGCAAACAGCGGTTCATAGATTGGCACTAACTGTTGGGTTATTGCCTGTTGAAGTGTATGGTCTATCACTGTTGGTATGCCAGCTTTCTGCACACCACCATCTGGTTTGGGAATTTCAACTCGTCTTACTGGAGACGGAGTATACTTTCCACGATAAATGCGGTCAGTTATCTCTTGTTGATGTTCCTTTAGATATGGAAGAGCCTCTTCAATGGTCATGCCATCAATTCCCGGCGCTCCCTTGTTTGCCTTAACTCTCTTATACGCTCTGTTAAAGTTGTCTTTTAGTATCGTTTCCAAAAGTCTCGGCTGTGCACTGTCTCTTTCTTTCCATATCCGATTGAATGACCTGGACGCTTTCACATACCCTTCATGTTCCGCATTATCTCTTTGCGAACAGCCATTGTTTCTCAATGTTTTCTGCCATAGACGGTCATTCCTCCTTTCTCGGTCATACTCAAGACTCCTACTGATTCGGTCCTTCACCTCTCGGCTACTATGACCTCTGCTGACTTCTATGCGTTCAGCATTGCTTTATGCAATGGTTACCTCTTTCAAGGCATACCGCACAGACCTCCTAGGTACCACACGTTTCTTCCTCTCCATCCATCTGCCTCATTTATCATGCATTATTCCGTGTAGTTATTGGGCTTTAACATGGGTTGCTGTCTTACCCACATGCATGACCTCATATGAGATTTCTGTTCGTCAGACCAGAGATTTGCCCGTGAGTTGGTATATTCCTCACATCCAGCTTCCTTCAGATTCCATCTCACGATGGACACCCTTGCCTTCGGCTATATCCTTCCCACTACCGGGCGGATTCGGGACTTTAACCCATAGAAACGTGCGCCGCTAGGCGCACAACGCAGAAACACCCTGCATGACGCGGTAGGAGGGGAAACGCGCCGGAATTACTGCTGGACATCCTTCGCAGAGCTTAAGGTTACTTCAACCTTGCTCTCTTCGTACTGTCTGCCACTCTGACGGGCAACAGTAAGAGTAACCTTATCTCCGGCCTTGTAGCTCTTTAACGCTGACTGCAGCTCTGTCATAGAAGAAATCTTTGTGCTGTCAACAGCAGTGATGATATCTCCCTCCTGTAAGCCGGCATTTGCGGCACCTGAACCAGCTGAAACAGATGAAACATACACACCCTGTGGGAAGCCGTAGGCTACCATCTCAGATGAAACATCACCACCCTTGATACCAAGGTATGCCTGATTCTCATTAGTATATTTTCCATTCTGGATAAGGCTCTCAATAATAGGCTTTGCAACTGACATAGGAATTGCATATCCAATACCCTCAACCTCAGTTGAAGAATATTTTACAGAGTTTATACCGATAACCTCGCCATTTTCATTTAAGAGTGCTCCACCACTGTTTCCAGGGTTTATGGCTGCATCTGTCTGGATAAGCTTGTTGTTGGTAACAGTCTCACCTGTCTGTGAATCCTGTGTAGTAACAGTTCTGTTAAGTGCACTTACTATACCTGTTGTGACAGACTGTCCGTATCCAAGTGCATTACCGATAGCAATTGCAGGACTTCCAACAGCTACACTATCAGAATCTCCGATTGTAGCAATCTTGATATTTGAGTAAGTATCTTTTCCAAGGTCTGCTTTCTTTACACGTACAACTGCAAGATCGTCATCCGGATCTGTTCCTCTGATTTCTGCCTTTACCACAGAATCATCATCAAACTGTACTGTGAGCTCCTCTGAATCTGCCACAACATGATTGTTTGTAGCAATATAAAGATAATCATCATCCTCACTCACAATAATTCCTGAGCCACAGCTCTGAGACTGCTGTGACTGCCTTCCGAAAAAGCTGTTGTAGGTGACTGTTCCTGTATTTGTGATAGCAACGATGCTAGGCATAACCTCATCGACAACAGATGATACATCTGTCATATCCTTTGCATCCCCTGAGGATGTCTGCTTAGTCCCACCGGATGTTGTAGTGGTAAGCTTTGCACTTGCAGTAGAAGAATTTGAAATAGCTCTCGTGCCAATATAGCTTACTCCTGTGAAAACTCCGCCTCCGACGAGTCCGAAGATAAGAGCTGCAGCTACTGTCTTTGCTGCAAATGGTCCAAATGCACCAGGCTTTCTAGGTGCTCTCTGTTTCTTAGGCTTTACAGTCTGCTGGTATGCCTGACCATTCATATTCATCCGGCGGCTATATGAGTTGTCTGTCGAACCGGCTGATGCGCTGCCATATGCATTATTATTTGTGCCTGAATTATACGACTGATTAGAATAAGGCTGGTTTGCATATGACTGATTTGCATTTGGCTGTCCTGCTGTAGAAGCCTGCGAATATGGATTGTAGCTCTGTGAATAGCTTTCAGCTGATGTATTATTAGTCTGTGCAGCCTTCTGTGACTCATCCGGATTGTAAGGATTACCCGACATTGTGAAATTTACACCTGCATCAGATGCGTTACCTGTTGTATTAGCATTGTTGACGTTGCTGGTATAATCTCTGTTGTTTGTACCATTAGTATTATTTGTATCATTCATATTTCTATAATTGTTATCCATAATAATTTCTCCTTTCGTTTACAATTAGAAGTATACTGTCAATCTGTGTTTAATTTGTGACAGGATTATTTATTTTTTCATAAATCAGTTAACTATTTATAGCCTATGTTCCCCATTGCAGGCCACTATGCGATTATAAAAATAAAAATAACTGCTCATCGACAGATGCACCTCTAAGTCTGCGATAAATAGAAATTGCAGAATATCAATACATCCCTGCCAATGAACAGTTACCATAAATCATATATTAAATTTCAATTCCGTTCTTCTCAAGAAGAGCTCTCGCTGTTTCAACCGAATCTGTACCTGTCGCATTCTTTACAGGTGCAAACTCCTTCTCTCTGTCTACCTCAAATGGCAGGCTATTGTCCATCATGTATACCATATCGAGGATGAGTGTCTCGAACTTGTATGCATTCGGAGTCTCAGGCTTATGCTCTGTACCATTCTCATCAATGTAAGGTACCTTCTTCTCTACCACATGAAGCGGAAGGCTCTTCTCTGCGATAGCCATATGAGCTTGTCCACGCGGAATAAATAGTTTAAGATAACACCAAAGCCATACTGTAATGAACCATTCTCGTTCTTTGCCTCTGCCATCTCAGGTGTAAGCTCGTAATACTCGACAATCGAAGGCTTGCCATTCTCAAGACACATAGCACCAACTCTCTCATATGGATCCATTTTCTGACCACCTTAGAGCCGCTGACACAGCCGGACTCGATTGTAGCACCTACAAATACAGGATCTGCAATCTGCTGAAGCACATTGTCCACAGCAAATACATTGAGCCACTCAACACCCTTGTCCTTCAAATCCTTGTCAAGACCGGCATTGATGAGTGACTTGAACCATCCACCGTTTCCGTTTGGTGACATAGCAAGTGAATCCTCAGATTTCATGAGCAGATTTCCATCAAAATCAACTGCCGGAACCATCTCCTGCACGAAAAACTTCACATAGTCTTTGTTGTATCCAAAATAGTCGTGCTCTTCAAAGAACTCTCTTGTCATGCTATCATTTATCTCGCTTGTCATAACATACAGAGGCACCCATGTACCGGTCTGATTTGTAACCTTCATGAGGTTTGCGACAAGCTGCTCAAAGATGTAGAGTTCCTTTGTCTTTCCGATATTGAACATGCCCTTAGCCTTGTCAAATCCAAGACGTGTACCCTGTCCACCGGCAAGAAGAATTGCACCGACCTTGCCATTCTTGACAGCATCAAGACCTGTTGCAAGGTATTTGTCCTTATTTGCCTCTATCTCTGAAAGCTCCATAGCAGCAAGCGGTGAAAATGTACCTCTCTGCTGCTCCTTGTTGTTAATCATATCAAGGTATGACCAGTCCATGTGCTCAAGCTGGCTCTCAAGCTTAGCCGGAGCTTCCTCTGTTAAGAATTTCTTTAAGTATTTCTGGTTTGTTGCCGTGATTTTTTCTTTGATTTCTGTTTTCATAATAAATAATCTCCCAATAGCTAACTTTAATTATTTAGTCATCTGAATCATCGGATGAGGATTTTGTTGTCGAGTCATTTTCAGATTCTGACTGACTCTTCTTCAGGTGCATCCTGAGCATCTTTATTTTTTTTCTTAGCCCCTTCAGTTCCGGTTCACCAGCAGTATTATTATACTTAGTTGTATCATATATATCGGTCTTTGAATCAACATCTGTCTTTTTCTGTACAGTATCACTTATAGCCTGCACAGTATTTGATACCATATAAGACTCATCCTCAAAAAGATACTTATGCAACTGTACAACATCTGTAGCAAATCAATAGGAATAACCGTATCTCCTATATTAGACAACTTCATAGTAGTAACATTATATGGAAATCCTGTAGTAGATGAAATCTGATACTTAGTAACATTTTTCGCCAGTGCCAAGATTTCTTTAACCGTAAAATTAGTACTGATATCGTCCATCATTGACGAACACATGGATGTAAGTGTTGCTATATCTTCACCCTTACACTTTTCGAGTATCGCCTGCAATACAATTCTTTGTCTTGACGCCCTTAAGAAATCATCTCCTGATGTATATCGAATTTGGAGATGACGTACACCATTTAAATGTACTCTTCCTTCACCCTTCAATGCATCACAAGGATATCCTATTGAATTAGCCGTTTCAGTTATATATCCGTTAACCCAATGAACTTTTCCTTAGTAAGATCTAGATCCAAACCGCCTAATGCATCAATAACATCCACAAGCGCCTTCCAATCAACACACAGACATACTTAGTATTCATATCCATTGGAATTTATCATTCTGACAGCATTCTCTGCTCCACCAATTTCAAAAGCATTATTAGCCTTATAATACTTGCCCTTTCCAACAGACAAATAGGTATCTCTGTATAGCAAGCTTTTACTTCATTTGTATCATAGTTTGCTGGCAATCATTATACAGTCTGAATTACCACTTCATATTTACCACTCGAACGATTATCGAGTCCGAATAAAGCAACATTTAAGTAACCATGCATAGTCTGCACGCTTTCTTCATCAATATCGTCATTAATGCCGGCTTCGCTGGCTGAGAGATCATTCTTGAAATCAATTTTACCTATTGTACTATTATATAATCCTAAAACAGCCAATACTATAATTAAAACTAATATTTCAAATACAAATAATACTATTTTTTTACGACCTCTTTTTTTCTTTCTCTTCTTTGCCATGTTATTTTTCCTTTTTTCTATGAATGTAAAGCCACGCGTCTGCGTAGTCCTGACGCTCCTTCTCTGACATATTGGTATACTTTCCAAACTCCAGATTCGTCAGTCGCATCTGCGGTCTGCCACACTTGAAGCATTCAACCTCTTTCCTTCTTGAAACCATCCGTATCCAGCCACAATCCGGGCAAATGTATATTTTCATCATAGTCCTTATTCAAACTGTCCGAGAACCTCAGCTGACAAAGCATCAAGCTTAGCCTGTGAATCTTCAAGAGACACTCCTTTAACTCCGAAATAGAATTTAATCTTAGGCTCTGTACCAGAAGGGCGTACACAGCACCAAGCGTTATCGTTAAGTTCGTAGTAAAGTACATTGGAAGAAGGAAGACCTGTCGGCTCAACCTTTCCTGTTGTCATATCTTTTCTTGTGTCATTCTTGTAATCACGGATAGCAAGCACCTGATAATCGCCAAACTTCTTTGGCTCAGCGGCACGTGCCTTTGTCATAATCTCATTTATCTGTGCACCATCACTTTAAGGTCAGTGTGGATATGCCCTCTGTAGTAGCCATACTTCTCGTACATGTCAATCATGCCATCCCAAAGTGTCTTACCCTGTGACTTGTAGAAGGCAGCCACCTCACACAGCATACAAACTGCTGCAGGAGCATCCTTATCCCTTGCATATGACCAGGCAGGCATCCGTAGCTCTCCTCCATACCGAATACATAGTTGTTGCAGCCGGTCTTTTCGAATTTGAGCATCTGCTCACCGATATACTTAAAGCCTGTGAGCACCTCGATATGCTTTACACCATATGCTGCCGCAATTGCCTTACCCATATCTGTTGAAACAATTGACTCAACAAATGCAGGCTTCTCAGGCAAAGTACCATTGGCACTCTTCTGGCTTAAAATGTACTCACCGATAAGCATAGCTGACATATTTCCTGTAAATGTCACATACTCTCCTGTCTTTGTATCCTTGCAATATACACCGAGTCTGTCGGCATCAGGATCAGTTGCTAAAACGATATCAGCATCCTTTTCCTTTGCCAGCTCAAGCGCGAGCTTCCATGCATCAGGATTCTCAGGATTTGGATAAGGACATGTAGGGAAATTGCCATCAGGTACTGCCTGGCTTGGCTCAATGTATACATTCTCAAAGCCCATATCCTTAAGCATTCTCTGTACAGGGCGAAGTCCTGTGCCGTGGAGTGGTGTGTAAACAATCTTGATATCCTTTGCCATAGCCTTGATGATCTCAGGATGGATAGAAAGCTTACGAAGCTCTCCGAAATATCCCTCCTCAACCTCGTCAGAGATGACATTGTAAAGGCCTGCCTCAATAGCAGCAGCTTTGTCCATAGTCTTTACCTGATCAAATGATGTAACCTTTGCCACCTCAGCCATGATGCTTGTATCATGAGGTGGAGTAACCTGTGCACCATCCTCCCAGTATACCTTGTATCCATTGTACTCACGAGGATTGTGGCTTGCTGTGATAACAACACCGGCTATTGTACCGAGTGTCCTTACTGCGTATGACAGCTCCGGAACAGGTGCGAGCTGTGGGAATACATATGTCTTGATTCCGTTAGCTGCAAGACAGAGTGCTGTGGCATCTGTGAACTCATCATGCATATTACGTGAGTCATGTGCGCGATTGCAACACCTCTCTTTACTGCGTCCTCTCCCTGTGAAAGTATGTAATTCGCCAGTCCCTGTGTAGCCTGACGGACTGTGTATATATTCATCCTGTTGGTGCCGGCTCCTATGACACCACGAAGACCTGCTGTACCAAACTCAAGTGTGCGATAGAATCTGTCCTCTATCTCCTTATCATCACCTGCGATAGCCTTAAGCTCAGCCTTTGTAGCCTCATCAAAATATGGGTCTGTGCACCATTTCTCGTACTCAGCTCTAAAATCCATTTATATTAACCTCCTGTATCAGCTAGTAAATAAGCCTATTAATGTTAACCATACCGATTTTACCACATTAACGTGCATTTGAAAAGTTTTTGTTCCTTAATATTTTCTTACTTATTGATTTTTAAACACAAAGAGCTTGCTAATTATGTAATTGAGCACCACTACCACCACCTGGGCAGCCAGCTTCACCCACATGCTTGGGTACGAAAGCATCGTTATAAAAACGAAAATAATAGTTTCCTCAATAATCAGGGTAAAAAATCTGCCACTGAAAAACGCAAACATCTGCACAAGTGCTGCTGTTTTTGTAGGTGTTGATACGCGAAATACCCATCTTTTTGTTGGTAATATACGAAAAAAGCACCGCAAATACCCAAGCAAAAGGGCATTCGCTATTAATTCATTTATTCCAAGTGCAACATTAAACACTGCATATGACGCTATGCTGATTATAAATGTCATATTACCAAATACCGTATAGAGAACCAGTTCCTTTAAATCTTCTTTTCTCTTTTTCATGTCATATCCGTTTCATCTTATAAAATCTTCGTTAATCTGCGATTTTACTATAATAGCGTTATGAATGAAATAAGTCAATGCCTATTTTTGTATCTTAGGTTCCCAATAAATGGACGCCTCATAATATAACCTGCATGTTCCACTTTTCATATCCTCACGAACAGAGTTTATCATTTCTTTTGTTTTTTTCACACATTTATTCCATTTTACAATATCCCCGGTACTTTTCTCAGAGCTGACATCATACTTATTAATAATATACTTTCCAAGATACTCTGTCATTTTTTCCATTCCATTAATATTTAAATGCTCTGCATCACTATAGTCTGCCGGTACATCTATACCCAATTCCTTCGATTTATCGTTTAAATTCAAAATATCATATCCATATTCGGATATAATAGAACCAATTTTATCTATAGCTTCAGGATTTTCAAACTTACGCTGATGTGGAAATCCACAAACAATACCTTTTCTATATTTTGAGCCTGAAGATAAACCAAAAGTTCTCTCAGTGCATCTTCACAGCCACTATCAAAGTCAATATTCTGCAATTCCTCCCATCTGAGTACCTTTATCACTTCCGGACACCGTACAAAATCCCTTTAAATAGCTTTGTTTATTAAGGGTCATAATGCTTTTTTCCACGTATTTTTAACAAGACTGATTGGTTGTTTCCAATTAACATGAGAAAAACGCCATATTAAAATAAAACTGACCTTTCCCTTGCCCTTTAAGAAGAGAATCAACCGAATCCTTACGTCCATAAATATACGGAACATTATCTATCCAACGATGAAGCTGCACCGGATTTTCAAAGTCACTGCTTCCATGCAGTATCCATTCAGTGAAATTACAATCAATTTCGGATTCTGTCTCTCCAAGCCTTTTTTTATCATATCTTTATATAAATTTGCCGGAGCGGCTCCCATTGACAAATCATATGACGTATATCCATAGTTTTCCCAGGCAATTGCGGGGGAATAGTCAGAATACACTTCACTTGAGCCTATCATCAGCACATCCAAGGAATCCTTTTGCTCCATAAAAAATCCCTGAACATTCATCTGCGAAGGGCTGTCATTCACTGAAAAAGACTATACTTATCATCTCATATAAAACAATAAGTATAACCCAAAAAAGAATTATACTTATTATATTTCTTTTTCTTAACATATCATATCTTCCTTATATCCATCCATACTTATATATAGTATACCTCATTTAGCGATATAATACTTTAAGAAATCCTTATTTAATTATTAAAGTATTTTACATTCTTTATTTTCTTTATCATTAAGCACTGTCCTTACAATATATAACGGTCTTTCCTTAACCGGCATAAAAATATTGCCAACATAAGTTCCAACTATACCTATACACATCATAAGCAGTCCACTCATTAAACAAATAGTTGCAATGATACTTGACCAGCCGCTTGTCACAGCACTTGTAGTAAAATAATGAATAATTAATCCAATAATAACCAATGCCGAGCACATAGACACAACAAATCCCAATCCGACTGTAAGTTTTATTAACTTGTCCGATTGTGATGTAAGAATCGATGTAGCCATCTTCATTCGCTTCTTAAAATTATATGAAGATTTTCCCTCATACCTTTCTTCATGATGAACATCTAATGTGCCAATTCTAAAGCCCATCCATTTTACATAAATAACAAAAGCTCTGTGAAGCTCCCTCATCTTACAATAATTATCTACCACTATTCGCTTACTGATGCTAAAATTACATAAAGCCGGGTCATAGTTGCCATCGGAGGCCCATGAATATATCTTGTAGAAAGCCTTTGAAACCAATACTTTCATAAAAGAATCTTTTCGTTCTGCACGTCGTGCAAATACTGCATCTAATTGATCATCTATTGCTTTTTTATAAAGATTTGGAATTTCCTCTGGTCTGTCCTGTAAATCACAATCCATCACAACAACCCAATCACCTTTACTATAATCCAATCCTGCAGTTATCGCCTGAATCTGTCCGAAATTACGTGACAATTCTATTCCAACAACATGCTTATCTTTTTTGCATAGCTGCTGTATTACCTCCCACGAATTCTGTGGACAATTATCATTTACAAGAATAATTTCATATTCTTTATCCATCGCAACAAGTGTATCTGTTAATCTGCGATGTAATTCTTCCAATGCTGCCCTGCAACCATAAATTGGTATTACTACTGATATATCCATATATTATCCTCTCTAATTACTTATTTATCCGAATACTGAGTATATTATTATTCCGCCTACTATAAAAAACAATGCTATAATTTTCTTTTTATTAAGTCTCTCATGAAAAATCTTCACTCCAAATATCGTAACATAAATATAACTTGTTGCCTCTAATATCGGTCCCATTGATAATGGTATTCCACGATAAGCAATTATAGAAAGAAATGTAGTTCCAACAAACATTGCATACGCAAATATTACCATTGGATTCAAATACTCTTTTAAATGATTCTCATAATGTTTCATTGCCGCTTTTTTTAGTAAAACCTGTGAAATCGCGCTGACAAGCACTCCTATCAGAAGCACACAGGAATAGATTAATACCGTTTTATTCATTTACTTCTCCTTCATCAGCCCTGGCATAAATTACAACACCAACAATCACTAATGCTGCACCAATCACTTTTCCAACAGTAATTGACTCATGAAAAAAAACAGCTCCCCATATTATTCCCCAGACAACAGTTACAGCTTTATTGGCAAATGCCGTAGTTAACGGAAGTCGTTTGATAATCTGCTGCCAACCTATCGCATAAAATCCCAGGAGAAAAATAATAATAGCATAAAATAAACAGAATTTAAAGCTAAGAAAATCCTGCTGTGAAGCCATTTTACTACATATGCCACTCATAGAATAAATCATCAGCATCAAATGCAATGCAAAAAGTACCTTTAGTTTCGACTTATCCATCATTATTCCTCCATGTCATCCGGTAAATATGGATATAGCGATTTCAAATCTTTTGCACTCATCAGGCAATAACCATATCTTGTGGAGCTATCTATAACTTCGTGTCCATCTACCGGCTTAATATCCATATCAACTATATATTCAGGATGTTCTTTTTTGAGTTTTTCTAATATATCAACATCTTTCTGATCAAATACAAATCTAACCCCCGCTGCCGCATGATCTCCCAACTCCAAGTCCGGTTCTTCTCCTAATGATATATCAATAACCGCCTTCACAAAATCAATTCCTGTTGAAAGCTGCACCAGGTTGCTTCCGATAAAATCGCCACCCATTCTGCCACCGATTTCAATTAAAGCAATTGTGCCGTCCTTAGCAATCTTTAACTCTGTATGCGATGCTCCATATGTGATTTCCAGACTATCCAAAGCATGAAAGACAACTTTTTTTACCTGTTCCAGTTGTTCCTGTGATATTGGTGCGGTTCCATATGTCCGGTTTCTATAAAATGTGGTGCCCCTCTGTGGTAAATTTATGTCATTGCTAAAAGTGATGCTTTCCATGAAACACACTCAATACTATCTGGCCTGTAGCAAACTCCTCCACCAATGCCTCTCAAAATCCCTGAGCTTTAGCATCCTCGATTGCCTCTACAAGTCCAGATGAATCCTGTAGCTTTGTTATTCCGCGGCTTCTCAGAACGGTCTATAGGTTTAACAATAATGGGATAGTTCAGTTCTATTCCTTCTAAATCATCTATTGATGACAGAATACTTTAGGAGAAGGATCCATTTTCAAAAGCAGCTCTCATCAAATGCTTATTTGTAGATTTTCAGTACATGCAATGGAATTTAGCTGTAAGTCCCATATTATTTTGCCACATAATTCACTGTAATTACTGCCAGATCTGATGCTATCGTACATATTCCGTCAATGCCAATCTCTCTGCATCTTTTAAGATTTCATCTTTCTCTACAATACTGATAGGATAAAAATAATCTGCACTCTTTTCTCCCACATCGCCTGCTGCCCAGAATACATGCGTCTCGATTCCCATAGATTTTGCTTTTTCTATTAATGGTTCCTGTAAATATGAAGCCCCAATTATTGCTAATTTCTTCATCTTTTTATTTCCTCCAAAGCTCGGCAAAACGATTAAGTTCCTGCTCATTCTTGTAATCCTGCAGATATCTTATATATGAAAACTCCGGTTTATACCCTAAATCTTTTTTTGCATTCTCAATATCCATCACAAAACTTGTAAAACTGCTTTTTTCGGGTTTCTCAACAATATTTGACCTATGCTCTTTAGGTGAAAACACATCTACTATCCCTTCAATCTGCTCACGTAATGTAGTTCTTATTCCTGTTCCTGCATTGTAAGTTCCACCATCAACCTGTGCAAACAGAGCTTTATACATCATCTGACACAAATCTTTTATATAGAGGATATCCTTAAATGCATCCGGATTTCCCCACATCTCAATAGTATCACCTGCTGTGGCTTTATCAATCATATATCTATAACCAATCGGTTTTTTGACACAATCTACATAATAATACTTTTCCGGATGATACAAATACACATTAGGAAGTCTGAACACGAAATTTTTCAGACCATATTCCTGCTTGTAATACTCCATTGTATCTACAATCATACTTTTTGTAATAGCATAAAATGCATGATCACCGGTAAACAACAGTTTTCTTGGATACTCAGGATGAAGAACATCTTCTTTTCCCCAATATCCTGCCTGCTCTGCCCATGTCTGAGTATATAAAGCCCTGTCTGCATTATTCTTTCGGGCATATTCCAAAATGCGAAGTGCACCATTTATGTTGGTCTCCACATATTTAAATGGATCATATTCCTTCATATAAGCAGGCAAAAGTCCCGCTAGATTAACAACAGCATACAAATCTTCTGTTGGCAGCCTCTCAAAATCTGATGCATTACATAAATCCACATTTATATATTCAATCCCTGCTTTCTTGTAATAATCTGTATGTTTTCTTCCTACAGCAATAACTTCATATTGCTTTTTATCTATCATATTATTACAGTAATCGGTAAAATACGCTCCAATATTTCCTGTTGAACCAAATATAACTATTTTCTTCATAATAATACCTATTTTACTTATAAAATTCCTTTACCTTACTTATAATGTACTGTACTTCTTCATCCTTAAGACCGTAATACATAGGAAGTCTCATAAGTCTTTCACTCTCTCTTGTCGTATATTTGTCTTCACCATTAAACCTACCAAATTTTTTTCCTGCCGGAGCTGAATGTAATGGGATATAGTGAAATACAGCCTGAATTCCATTTTCCTTCAAGAAACTAATCAGAGCTGTTCTCTCTTGCAGATCCTTTGCTTTAATATAGAACATATGAGCATTATGGGTACAGCCTTCCGGTATATATGGAAGCTCAATCTTCCCTGATTTCTCCAACTCGCCAAATCCGTCATAATATGTATTCCATATATTAAGTCTGTAATTATTAATCATATCTGCCTGCAGAAGCTGTGCATACAAATATGCCGCATTCATGTCACTAGGTAAATATGATGAACCATAATTTACCCATGTATACTTATCTATCTGACCTCTAAAGAATTTACTTCGGTTTGTACCCTTTTCTCTAAGGATTTCAGCTTCTTCTGCCTTATCCTTATCCTTTATTAAGATGGCTCCACCTTCACCCATAGAATAATTTTTTGTCTCATGAAAACTATAACAGCCATAATCGCCTATAGTACCTAAAGCCTTTCCATGATAAGTACTCATTATTCCCTGAGCTGCGTCCTCAATTACTATAAGATTATGACGCTTTGCAATTTCCATAATCTTGTCCATATCACAAGACACACCGGCATAATGAACCGGTACGATAGCTTTTGTCTTTTCTGTAATAGCATCCTCTATAAGATTAGCATCTATGTTCATAGTTTTCGGATCAATATCCACAAAAACTACTGTTGCACCTCTTAATACGAACGCATCCGCTGTGGAAACAAATGTGTATGATGGCATAATTACCTCATCGCCTTCTTTAATATCGCATAAAAGGGCAGCCATCTCAGTTGCATGTGTACATGATGTTGTGAGAAGTGCTTTAGCTGTTTTCGTCTTTTCCTCAAGCCATGCGTTACACTTTTTAGTAAACTCTCCATCTCCACAAATTTTTTTATTTTCAACTGCTTTTTTGATATAATCCATTTCCGTTCCGATAAACGGTGGTACGTTAAAATTAATCATAGTATTCTCTCCTAAAAAATAATATAAACTATACAATCATCCTGCCTAAAACATAAAAAACAGGAATAACAACAACCAATGTTCTTAACCAATATATCCATCTTTCCGTTTTTATTGATGGTATATTTAAAAACCCTAATTTAGCTCTGGGATTATTTAACACCAGGATAAATATACTTAAAATCACCACTACCGTGGCAAATATCTGCAATAATATCGTCAACATATCATTTGAAATCCAACATGAAATATCCATTCCTAAACTAAAGTTTTCTTCAACACCACTTGTTCCAAATACAAACTTAAAAACATTTTTGTTTACAACACTTGAAACAAATAAATAAAGACCACTTTGTATTATTAAAATTAGAAACAGCGAAATAGAAATAATTGTTTCCATAATTACATTAATTCGATATTTTTCTTTATCAATAACCATCAATATTGCAATAAATGGGCATACCATAACAACACGATAATACTGAAATGTTGAAAATAGTAACATAGCAAGACACGTTGCAACAATATAATATATCAAATATCTATATTTTTCATCATCATTTTGAGGTGAAGTTAAATATGCCAAAATATATATTATCAATAACATTCCAATAAATAAAGAAATAGAATTATTGTACACCACCGGAAAAGCACCACCAACCATTTCTTTTAAAAGAACAGAAATCGGACTACCTTGTGAAGCTGATTCACTAACCATTGGACAAGCCCTTGTAACAAGCCAATATATTCCTGTTGGAATAATACCTAATACGATTTTATATATAATCCTTAAAACTCTTTTTTCAAGCAATAATATAATTGCAACATATGGAATAAAGAAAAAATATTTTACAGAAATAGCCATACCAGCCAAAAAATAAAACCATTTATTCCTTCCATCCATTAAACAATACACAGCTGCTGTTGCAAATGCACATATAACTATATCATTTTGTCCTCCATAATAAACACCTATATATATAAATAGCGATGAAGCTAATAAAAACATTGCCCATTTAGCACTATTTACATCACCAGTTATTTTTTTCACAATCTTATTCACAAAAAACATTGTAATACATAAACATAAAACAAGAAATAACTTTCCCCATATATACACAAGCGGGTTATGCAGTACTTCAACTCCAAATATTGTTTTAATTATCCCTATAGGAATATTCCATATTGCCCAAATTATTAAACTATATAATGTTCCTGAAACATAATTATTCGGAGCCATATTGGGATTTTCGATAGAATACCTATAAAAATCTAATGGCTTTCCTTTTACTGTAACATCAAACATGTTTAGTGTCCATTTAATCAAATTTTCAGTATCGCCATGTATAAAGAAACACAAAATAATAAAAGAAATAATGCCAACCATTATCCATTCTATTATCAAAGGTTTATCATTATTATATATTTTTTTAATCCCGTTAATTGCTTTTTTTATCATTATTAAATTCCTCATAGGTTTCTTATATTTATAAGCATTGCAATCTCATTTTTCAATTATGCAATGCTTATAATTTAATCAACTTCAAAGATAATATACCATGTCATTAATTCAATGTTATCTATTTACGATAACTCCCTGTGTCATAGAATTTACAACCCCATCCGATGTTCTTGCTTCAACATATATCCAATATGTTCCATTTTTTGGATACCAGTTTGTCCAATTGCTTTTATTCCAATCAGAAACAAGTGACCAATGATTATTTACCACATCATACTGAAGCCATCTAAACTGCACATCGGAATCATTAGATGAATATGTAACACCAACCTGATATAAAGATGATTTATCAATCATCGCAATACCATTTAAATCAATATAATTCTTGCTAAAGTCTGTTGAAACTGCAAAACAAATGGTTTGCTCATCAAATCCACCATCACCATTTGCTGCTTCAACATGAAGCCAATAATTACCCGGCTGAGGTTTCCATGTTGCCCAGTTTCCACCATTCCAATCTGCTATTCGGCTCCACTTCTTTGTATCCAGATTATATGCCTGCCATTTAAATTTCACATTTTTATCATCCGATGAATATGCAGTTCCAACATCAATACCTGTTTTCTTTACAGACCATACCATTTAGTGTCATTGGTGTTTTTGACTTGTCTGTACCAACATTAAAACAATAAGTATATTGATCTTGTGCACCACCTTGTGTTATTGCTTCTACATGCACCCAATAATTTCCAGGTGTTGGTCTCCATGTAATCCAATTACCACTGTATCTATCAGCCAGAGTGGTCCACTTTTTAGTATCAAGATTATAAACTTGCCACTTAAATAAAACATCACCACCACTGTGATTATATCCAACACCCAAATCTATTGAATGTGGATTAATCTTCCATGTTGCTCCATTTATTTTAACATAGCTTTTTGTATAATCAATATCTGACGAAAATGCCGAATCATAGCTTGCCACCGCACCATTAGGTGCAGTAATTTCCACATGAATATAATAGCTTTTTGCTTCCGGTTTCCAGGTAACAGTAGAATCTGTGGAATCAGAAGCTAAGGTTACCCAGATTTTTTTATCCAAATCATAAGCTTGAACCTTATATTTTGGTTCACCAATATTGGAATCAGCATTAACTGTAATCCTGTCATAATCATTTTCTTGTGAGAAATCTACAGATTTTATACCAAAATAGGTTTTTGATAATCCATAATACTGTGCAATACCCAATGCATCAGCATGCCCCATCTTTTGCAAATTATCCTCATTTCCCATAAATGATGCATCTGACTTATTGGTAACAAATGCATGCTCAATAATTATTCCTGGAAAACCATTAAGTTTAGATCTTCTTATAACCCCATAATAATCCGCTAATGATCCATCCGGATATAGTGTGTTATCTTCAGAATTTCTAATTAATATTCCATGATTATTTAATCCTAACGATGTGAGATTATCCAATATTTTTTGTGACAACCCTGCCCCTTGCGAGCCAATATTACCATTATAATTTGCATTTGGATAAAATATTTTTGCTCCACTTGCTCCACTATTTCTTGATGAATCACAATGGAAACTGACGTAAGCATCTGCACCAACACTTTTTGCATACTCTACCCTTTTAGCGTTATCATCTGTAGACGTTGTTCCGGGATACGGACATGTAGACGTTGTTCGCGTCATATATACCTGAACTCCATAATATGATTCCAATTCCTGTTTACAATACTTTGCTATCTTTAGATTAATATCCTTTTCTGAAATACCATTTGCTGCTGCTCCTGTATGAGTATCATCATGTCCGGGATCTAATACAACAACATACTTTCCATTTGATGACCTTGCAAGATTTGAATAATTTTCAAGATCTGAATAATTTTCAACCTGTATTTCATTTTCATCAAGATAAGCATCCGGCTTATCCTTATCAAATCCCATTTTTTTCATGTCAAACTTTGTAGCGATTTCATTATTATAAATTGACAAATCAATCAATTCATAATCATCTAAACCTGAAGAAACCTCAAATAATAATCCTGATGACGAAATCTTGCATGAATTAATAGAAATATTCTCACCTGTTTTAGTATTTTTGACATTTAATTCAGCTTTTTCCGGAGTATCTCCTGTATATCCAACTACAATTGCCTAGTTATTTTCATCTAGCATATTAGAATCATCAAGTATCACATGAGTTATTCCGAAATCTGACTGTGCAGTTTCTGCAGTTCTTTCTGATTCTGTATTTTCAATTTGTTTCACCTGGTCAACAGCTTCTGCTGTTTCAGATGCTGATACTGTATTGAAACTAAATGATGTTACTATCATAGTCGCAGCCAGCACTATAGTTGCTGTTTTTTTAAATTGCATTTTATTTTGCCTCCTTTTTTAATAACTGAACAACTTTATCATTAACATGTAAAAGTAAATACGAAAATACAGCTATTACAACTATACAACAGGCAAATAACAAATAATTTTGCCCCATAGTTATATTATCTAAATTGAATTTTTCCACCATTCTGTAAATAATAAAATGATGAACTATAAAACATGGGTAACTGTATTTACATATTACCTTGCATATCTTTTGAATTATATCAAACTGAAGTAACTCAGAAACATATGCCAGACAGACAAATGAAGCTATCCCTACGTATGTACACTGCACAACAGAAATAAAATCCGGTTTGACTAATGTATTAATAACAACAATAACAAGGGAAATCAAAGCCATTTTCAAATTTGGCTTTTTTATAAACTTTATAAAATACATTCCAAAAAGGAATTCCGGAAGCTTTACAAACAGGGAAACATCTTTAGCACCTAATACAATTGACAGAATATATAAGACTGCTGTAATAATCGCCAACAATAACGGATATTCATTAACGCCCTTTCTCAATATCGGGAAAATAATATATATAATAATTATATACCCCAAAAACCACTCTCCCACCAGAAAAAAGGTCTGAACTCCCCAATTTGCTATATATCCATCAATTCCTAAAATAGAAAAAATATATCTCCATTTTCCAATGCTTGTATCTATACTTCCAATCCTATAGAAATTAAATAGCATAGCAAAAATATATGCTATCCAAAACATAGGATATATGTTAATAAAGCGTTTTTTCCAAAATTTTAAAACATCCAGCTCATTTTCATATACATACATCAAAGCTGCTCCGGATATTATTAAAAAAAGCGATACTCCCCAGCTTCCAATATAAACATTTCCAACAGTCATCGTCAAAATAGCCTTTTGTGGCATTGGGATAGATGTATTATATATAAATAACGCATTATAATGCGTAAATATAATACTAATAGTTGCAACTGCACGTACAAAGTCCAGATAGAAAATTCTCTCTCTCTTCACAGTTTTTCCTTACACTCCATTCTTTCTTTTAATTCTTTATATTCATCCGCAAGCTTTTGATATTTATTATATAATTCTATCATTTCATTAGAGCATTTCTGCCAATTCAATAAATTATATTGCGCTTCAGATTTATATTTTTCAATAACTCCTGTTCTATCGCGATATTGATTTGACAACACTGACAATAAACCTGACATTTCATCAATTACATCAGAAAATGACAAAAAGGCTTCATTGTATCCACCTTGATTATTTTTTGTCAGACTATCTGCTATCTCGTCAAAATGCATATCAACCTTCTGCTTCATGTTTTTATATACACTTTTTAATTGCTTTTGTTCTCTCTCAAAAGCACATTTAATTCCATCATGAAGCATCGATTCATCTGAAACATACTGCTCTGATAAACCCAATTGATCATATAGATCACGTGTTTTCTTATTGTGCACAAAATCAAAACCTACAACAGGATTGCCATAACAAAATGCAGTAATCGCACCATGGAAACTCACACCAATATATAAATCGCAAAAGGCTAAATATGAAACTATTTCTTCCATGGTTAATTGTTCTGAAGGAAGAATAAAAATCTCATTACTGTCTTTATATAATTTTTTCAAAATATCATAATCGTCATTTGTAACAGCTAAAGGAAGGAGTAAAATCTTATAAGTTTTACTCAGCTCCATAAGTTCCTTCAAAGCACTTTGATATGAATTTTCTCCTATAAATCTATTGCTATGAAATACAACATATTTACCCTTTACCTGTCTTTTTAATTTCCATTTAGGAAACACCTCTTTTATATTAAATGCCGTATCCACAGATACTTTCACATTTGCATTATAATTTATTAATGCATCATATGAAAACTGGTTTCTAACGCTCATAAAAGAAACATTACCTAATACTTTCCCGGCAATATAATTTTGATACCCATCAAACTCAAATGGGCATCCCGGATTATTCCATATCACGGGTATTCCATATTTTCTACCAATAATAGAAGGCACTATCCATGTTTCAAAAATAGGATATTCCACATATTTTTCTTCATGGTTTTTTTGTTTAAAGGAATAAAAATGAATAATCTCCCCACCACCAACCACAATTGCATCAAACTTATTAATCTTGTGGAGCTTTTCCATTTCTCTTATAGAGTATACTTTCTTTGCTATACCAAATCCTTGTGTACTCTCATATGGAGAAAAGAGGAACAATTCAACATCTATTTTTCTTTTTCTTAAACTGTTTTCAAATATTATAGGAAATAAATGATCTCCAAAATTATCAATATCGAAAACACCTGTAAAAGCTATTTTTATCTTTTTCATAGAAGTTCCCTTTTCCCAAAAATCACTTAACTTTATATTTTTTCTTAAAATTCAAATTCTCAACCAGTAACGCATCCATTTTTTCAAGTGTCTCATTGTACAATTGAGTACACTTTTCATTGATTTTTTCTAATTCTTCAACTCTCTCCCCATATCTAGGTGATTGCTCATACCAATTTCTATATTTTTTCAACTCATTATCCAAATTAGTAGCATGAGCAAGAATAGAATCAATATAAACCTTTTTATCCTGAATCTCATTTTTCAATTCCTGAATCATTGTAGATTGTTGTTGAATTTGAATTTGTAAACTATTATTATCAATTTCCTGTGCAACAACACCATTATTGTTTCTCGGTCTGCTACCATACATATAAGTCATAAAGGTATGCTTTTTCTTACAGACACGTGCCACACTTACATAATGTTCTATCGTTGTCAAAACATCAATCCTATTTTTTGTAATTTGTGAATCAAGCCACTCTTCAAACTCTTTTACAGGTGAAATCGACATATAGGTTTCTCTGTCTTCTTTATTTTCAATAGCAATATCTATTTTTTTTAATACATCTTCGGGTATTATAATAACCTTATGATCTATTAATTCTACCGAAAAATTCGCCTGATATTCTGCTGAAAGAATAAACAATATATGCTCCTTTTCACAATTAAGCAATTCTTTCATTTTGTCTCCATAAATAGGATTGCCCATATTATCTACTTCAAAAAAAACATATCCATCCATAATAAAATCCTTCCTGCTTAATTATAATTTGTTTTTTAACTTGTTACAAACTCGTGTTATCTTTTGAAAAACTGTCCTTGACCTGCGACTTATCTTATGATTATCTAAATCACTGATTCTTCTCACTCCATGACCTTCTATCGTCACTTTTGAAACATGATACTTACCACCTAACTTGAAATTATCACCTGTGGATCCGGAATAACAAATACAATATGATTTCCTAAATCTATTCCATTTGTTGTTACATCTTCTATAGAATATTTTTTCTCAATATCATTTTCACACGTAACTGTTACAACAACATCATTAATTGTTACATTAGCATTTTCACCTGGATCCCAACGAATTTCACGAATAGCATTATCCATTTTTTTAATATCAAATTCATACTCAAACTTATCATTATCTTTTGATTTATTTGATGCATCTACCTTATATTTTTCATTATAAACACCATCATTATTCAAATAAAGGCTGCTATTCTTAAGCCCTGCCTCTAATGCATTGCCACAATTGCCATATCCGAACTCACTGTGAAGTCCATTTATCACGTCTTCAAACTTACCGGCCCCCGGGCCTTCATGAAATACAACATTATTCATTGTCCTAAGCATGTAGTTTAAATTTGTAATCTCTATATCTGCACATTTATCAGATAAAGCCCATGCCGGATAATAACCTTCCTGTTGAACAACATAACTATATATTCTTTCAATTGCATGCAATAATGTTCCATCAATTGCATTTGGTTCAGGTGGAAAATCTTCATATTCCCAGTCTCTGTCAAAAAGTAATTTCATAGCCCTTGGTCTAAACCAAAACATAGTTCCTAAAGGTGCAATAGGTTCTTTCTTTTCATCAATAGGCACTGTAATTCCAAGCTCTTTTGCCAGATTTTTTGTATTTTCAAAATTCATGCCCCATTCTAATCCTAATGTTATATAATAATCACCATGATTAGGTGGTGGTGGCATAAGCATTCCAAGTCTCGGGTTTTCTTCAAATGTTTCTATAGCATTTAATACTACATTTTTTGACCCCAGCATATTCTCAAAACATTTATACGAAAATCCATAACCAATAGTTTCAGGCTTTAGCTGTGTCACCTTCTTATCATGCATAAAACATACATAATCATAATTCATTATAAATTTCTTTGTAGCAACTAAAAGAGCACTAACATCCCTGCCCCTGTTTTGAATAACTATCACCTGAACATTATTATTTAATTGTTTAAATGCCTGTTCAACTATTTCTTTATTTTTTTCACAAGGAACAGTAATATATATATCTGCACTTTCAGGCATCATAGAAGCATAATGAAGACAATACTCCGTTAAATCCTCAAAATAACAATGCATTACAAGAGCAATTTTTCTTGCTTTGATAATTCCGGCATCAATATTCGAAGACTTACTTGAAAGTATATAATTTAATTGCATATTTTTCTTTATATCAGCCTGATTTTCCAACCTTAAAATGTTCTGCCATATCATATCCACATCATAATCTGTATTTTGGTCGATATAATTATAAGCCTCCAGAGCTGACTGTCCAAAAGTATCACTTATAATGTTATCATAACTTTGCATAAATGATCTACGCTTAAAAAACGGACATCTTTTTTTCTCTATCATCTCTCTTGTGGCACATAAAATAGGGTGATTATTATATTCCTCACCCATATCTGCATATACATCCCACTTAAATCCCATTTCAGAAAATCGCTTTGTAAACATTGCCTCATGTTTACCTACTGCATCACGATAATCATTTATCTCTCCCATTTTATTCCAATAATTTTGAAATTGTTTACTCTTAATCATTGAGTTTCTTACCGCAATAAAATGAGATTGGATATGTTCAGGAATATATCCAACCTTTATTGTTCCAAAAGGATCTCCGTTTTCATATTTATGAAATTTTGTCACTCCCCAAAAATCTAAATCTTTTGCATCCATACATTCGAACATTTCATTCAAAGGATACACCGGTCCCATTATAGTAAAGTTCATCATTATCATTTCATCGAACTTTACAAGCTTTTCCCAACCATATTGATCTATTGCTGTTTTGTATGCCCATACATCAAAGCCTTTATTTTCTCTCTCAATGACATTATTTGTAATGGATAGCAGCTTATCTTTAGATTTATTCTCAAGTGTTCCATTAACAACTGCAACTATTTCCGATGCATTTTGCCTCAATGCATTTAACATATATATAATATAGTCATCCACAATGCCATCTTTATCATATATAAAATAAATTATAAGTCTTTTCACATCATTTTTATTTAAAACCATAAATCCTCCATCTCTCTAAAGATGTGTATACAAATCGCAAACAGTATCTACATCATCTTCTATCAGCATTTTTCCTTTATTTATAAGGACAGCCCTGTCACATATTCTTCTAACCTGTTCAGTGCTATGTGATACAAGAAGTAAGGTTGTTCCGCTATTCAGCATATCACCAATTCTCTTTTCACATTTTTTTTGAAACGCAAAATCTCCAACCGCCAATATCTCATCTACAATTAGTATATCAGGAGTATATATAGTAGCTATTGAAAAACCTAATCTGGTAGTCATACCAGATGAAAAATTCTTAACGGGAACATCTACAAAATCCTTCAGCTCCGCGAAATCAATAATCTCATCAAATCTTTCTTTTAACATTTCTTGTGGATATCCCAATATTGCTCCATTCAAAAAAATATTCTCTCTTGCTGTAAGCTCTGGGTCAAATCCAGCTCCAAGTTCAATCATAGGAGCTACCGTACCATTTACTTTGACAGTACCCATTGTCGGAGTCAGAACACCCGCTATAGTTTTAAGCATTGTGCTTTTTCCACAGCCATTCTTTCCAACCAGACCAACTGCTTCCCCCTTCTTCACATTAAAACTAATATCTTTTAATGCCCAAAAACTATCCTTTGATATTTCTCTTTTAACCTTTTTAATGAAATATTCCTTAATACTACTAACATTTTCGGAATAAAGGCAAAATTCTAATGATACATTTTTCACTTCGATTGCGTAATCTTCCATAAGTCACCCTATATTTTTAAAATAAACGTATTTTGTTTTTTACTGAATATCAATGCTCCTAGTAAAAGAACAATAACACTAGTCAGTAGGCACCTCAAATTTAATGCTAAAGACGGAACCTGACAGTATAATATAACATCTCTGATCATTTCAACATATGCTGTAAGAGGATTAAGATTTACTATTTTTGCTACCCATTCCGGCAACATTGACACAGGGTAGAAAATAGGTGTCAAATACATCCACGCTACTATAATAACCCCATATAAATGTTGAACATCTCTAAAAGCCGTCACTAAAACACATAAAATCATTCCCATTCCATATGCAAACATCCATGTGTAAATAACCGGAACTATTACCAGTAAAAATGTCCATGAAACCTGAGATCTTGTTATCACAATAACAATAATTAACGCAATAAACGATGTTAAGAGGTTCACAAGACTAGTACATACACTTGACATTGGTAACAGGTATTTGGGAATATAAACTTTTTTTATTAATGCCCCATTCCAAATAATAGAATTCATAGCTGAATTGCTTGCTTCATTATAAAAATTAAAAACTAACTGTCCGCACATCAAATATACCGGAAAATTTTCAATTCCAGCCCTAAATAAGTGCGAAAATACCACAGTCATAACAAGCATCATTCCAAGCGGATTCAAAACAGACCATAATATTCCAAGCACAGAACGTCTATATTTAGTTTTAAAATCTCTTTTTACAAATTGTTGTAATAATGGAAGATATTTCTTAAAATTTTCCAATGATTTGTTCATATTTCTGTTCTCTTTATTTACTCATTATTTTATTTATCTTTGTTGCATCACCCCATACGGCCGGTGAATCATATGGTCTATCAGGAAATGCACCATATTCAAGCTTAATAGAATATCCTTTTTTCTTAATAAAGCCCTCTATTTCTTCACCTAATGCTACCGGCTTACCCGAACAGCAGTTTATTATACCATCAATCTCTTTCTGACAAGCCACGGCTGCAATCTGGTCAGCTAATCTATCAACGGTAATAAAGTCATATTTATTCTTTCCTGTAGTAAACGGAAAAGTTTTTTTGCCTTCTGCATCTGCTTTTGCTATTTTTGAGAATATTGAACTTCCTCTCAAATCATCTCCATAAATATAGTATGCCCTGACCCACTGCCAGCATGCGCCATTAGCATCTGCCAAAAGCTTGGAAATATCTCTGAGGGCATTTTTCGCGATACCATAATATGAGCTAGGATGTGTAGGTGTATTTTCATCTATAGCACCTTCCCAATAACCAACCTCATGCATTGATCCCATTGTAATAATCTGTTTAAGGCCTCCCTCCAGCATATTCTTTATGAACGCATAATGCTTAGGCAGATCGACAATATGTGCCTCTGAATTGTGCACGAACCCATCTCTCCATGCCATGTGAATACACACATCCGGGCAACCACTTTCTTCAAAGATATTCGGATTGTCAAATATTGGTGCAGTTACCTTATTAACCCGCTCATCCATTCCTTCGAATCTTACATCTGCCGCATAAACGTCACAGCCTTTGTTTAATAAAGCCTCAACAACATGCTTTCCAATATATCCATTTGCTCCCGTAACTAATACTTTCATTGTTTTCTCCTTTTATTTACTATCAGTATTCGTAATCGAGTATAAATCTCTGTAAAACATTACAATTATATACTTATATATCTCATTTTGCAACATTTCTGTAACAATCTAATTTATTGATTATATTTTTCTGCCTCAATTTCATCAATTATATCAAAATGTTCATGTGTCTCGCGTATTCTACAGTCACCATACATTAATGTCAAATTCGGGTTATAAAACGGATCGCCCTCATCAAGTTCTTTTTTCCATCTATCCCTGAACCGTGATATTTCACGTTTAAACCGCTCATGCTTTTCAGGTGTTTCCTCCAGCCCCCTGCTTTTTGATTCATAATGATACAATTCTACACCCGGGTGAATTATTACATCATAGCCTGATTTTCTAACCTTTAAACACAAATCAATATCATTAAGCGCCACCTTAAAACCTTCATCAAAACCTTCGACCTGTTCAAATACCGACCTTTTAATCATCAGACAGGCACCGGTAACAGCACTTACATTTTGAACAGCCTGAAGTTTTCCAAAATATCCCACTTCATTTCTATCCGACAAAGTAAGAATATGCCCTGCAAAGCCACCTACTCCGATTACTACACCACAATGCTGTACACTATCATCCGGATACAATAGCTTTGCCCCTACAATTCCTGTCTTTTGTAGCTGACAATATCCAACCATTTTTTCCAGCCATTTTTCCGTAATTACCTCTGTGTCATTATTAAGAAAAAGTATATATTCACCGGTTGCATACTGCACGCCAAAATTATTCACTTTCGAATAATTAAACTCTCCATCAAAATACACTACCCTTACTTTATCTGTCTTTTTTTGAATTTCATTATAATATTGAAAGGTTTCACCTTCAGTGCTATTATTTTCGACAATTATTATCTCATAATTATTGTATGTCGATTTATTTAATATCGAATCTATACATTTATTTAACGTATCTTTTTGATCCTTATTACAAATTATAATAGAAATCTTTGGATTATTTTGAACTACAAAATCAGTTCTAAACATGACAAATATTCCTGTATCCTCTATCTTTGCTTCCAATCCAAGTCTTTTATAATGTTCTTCTACTGCTTTTCTTCCTGCAGCTATAGCATATTTCTTACTTGCCGGATTTCCCGCTGTAGAGCCTTCATGAGCTCTCCAATGATATAAAATTTTAGGCACATGTCCTATATATTCCGTCTGTTCACAGCATCGTAAAATTAAATCCCAGTCCTGTGCACCATCAAACTCCGTTCTAAAACCGCCGACCTTATCAAGTATTGTTTTTCTAACGAGGAAAATATGACAAATATAATTTATACTACGTAAAAAATTTATATTAAAATCAGGTTTAAATCGTGGTGACAAATATTTTGTTCCGTTTTTATTAGTTAAATCCTCATCTGTATATACAATATCCAATTTTCTATTCTTATTGAGTAAACTCACTATTTCAAATAGAGCATCTTTTTCCAGAACATCATCATGATCAGCCAACATAATAAATTCACCTGATGCCATATTCAATGCTGTATTAGTATTTCCTGCAATTCCCAGATTTTTATTCAAACGTTTATATTTTATTCTTGAATCACTCAAATAATGTTCTCTTAAATATTTTTCCACATCATCTGTTTTGCTTCCATCAGCCAGACATAACTCCCATTTCTGATATGATTGTCCGACTATAGAATCCATGATATCTTTTAAAAATTCTCTTTTGGTATTATACAGTGGAATAGTTATACTAATTTCAGGTTCATATTCAAATTTATAATTCGCCTGTTCCAAAATTAATTTATCAGAAACTCTTTGTTCCAAAAACCATTTATTATAATCTGTATCCGGTGATAAATGTTTTAATTTTCTAATAAATCCTTTAACTCCATACTTATTTAAATAATTAACACCTTTTTTCCAATTTTCTTTATTTAATGCTTTGCTAACTATAACCGTTATATTCATTTTTACTCCTAACCAAAAAAATCATCCCCACACAGCCTGTCCCAGCCGTCTCATGGTCCCGGTCTTATACATATCGTTTTCCTTATAAAACCGTTGTCTCACGCGTCTGGATTTACCTTCCAGTGCCGCATACCTTGCTGCCAGGCTATCATCGGGCAGATTATATGTCTTTGCAAATTCTCTCGCCTGAAGCCGCCCAAGCCTCATGCTCTCCTGTATCTGTTTCTTCTGCCAGACACGACGCACAATATATGAAAGCTTATTTATCCCAAGTGCTCCCAAACTGTTGTCTCCATGCTGTCTGTACAGTATTGTAGGCTCATCTATGAATGCTGTTTTTCCAAACTGTGCGGCAACAAGTGCTGCCCACCAGTCATGCATTATTGTGTTGTCTATATCAGTAATGCGAAGCATTATATCTCTTAAAGCCCTGTTTACCATCATTGTACAGCCTGTCACAGAATTCTGCAATATAAACTGATTGATTGTGCGCTTGTGGCAGTCAAGACTCTGGTATTCGCTCATCGTGTCCGCTATTGTATTCAGCTCACTATCTACCACGCATAGCTCCGTGTACACCAGACATGGAAGTCCGGATTTAAGCTCTTTACCATCTGTTTTTTCAATAGCCAGCATCTTATCATAGGTCAGCTCTATCTTCTTTTCCAGCCATACATCGTCCTGATCGCAGGTCATATAGTATGGCGCTTCCACCTGACTAAACAGATAGAAGAAGTTGTACTTTGCTCCACCTGTTGATTTGCCGTCTATCAGATGTATCTTATCAGGGTATTTTTCCACATAGCTTTCTACAGCAGCTATCGTGTTGTCCGTAGAGCCATCATCGTGTATATATAGTTCCCAGTCCTTGCAGGTCTGCGACAGGATAGAGTCTATCTGCTGACATATATATTTTTCTCCATTGTATGTAGCCATGAGAATGGCTATCTTGTCTGTGCTATGCATTATTCCTCTTCCACTTTCTTCCGGCCCTGTTGCCAAGAAACTTTGCTGCGCTGTCAAATATGCAGTGCACTGCTGCCCATATCTTAAACTGCTTTAAGAGCTGTTTTTCTATGAAAAGCACCATCCTGATACCCTCACCTGTGGTACCATCACACTTTATCTCATCCTTGTAGGTCTCCATAAAGACCGCTACGTCAAAGTTGCGCTTGTACTGCTGCTTAAATGTATAGTTGTGTGAGTGATACACCTGCGCTGTGGCACAATAACCTATCTTGTATCCTGCCTTAAGCGCCCTTGCTGCCATAAGCATATCCTCATTTGTGAGCAGCGGGCTTTCAAAGCCTCCTATGTCTTCAAAGAAATCACGTCTGTAGGCTGAGCATACATCCGAGAAGAAATATGCCTTTATCCCAAGTTTTGGTATATCAGCTTCACTTCTGACAAAGCTCTCCGCAGGATAATTAAATTTTCTCACTAATACCTCGTCAGGCTTTGCATCCTTTCTGGGGAGCTGTCTGGCTGATATCATGACGACATCTTCGTTTTCAAAGCCTCTCAGCATATTTTCCACATAGTGTTCATCCGAAGGCAGTGCATCCTGTGACAGAAACATCACTATATCACCCTTTGACATGGCTACGGCATAGTTTCTTGTGCCACCATGGTCAAACTCACTCCTTTTGACCTTTAGTGTCCTAAAGCCTGCCTGCTCTGCCATACGCACTGTGGCATCCTCGGATTCTGAGTCTATCACTATTATCTCATCGGGCTTACGGTTCTGTCTGCCCAGTATATCTATCAGACCGGGCATATACTCTGCTGCGTTGAGAGTAGGTATTATGAGACTTATTTTTATACTATTTAAATCCAGTTTCTTCATCATATTTCTCACATATGTTCTGATTATTGTGCCCCATCCTTTCTGATTACAGAGAAAACGGTTCTGAAAAGTATCTTTATATCCAGCCAAAGTGAGCAGTGCTCCACATAGTACATCTCCATCCTCTGGCGCTCTCCGCTCTCATAGGTGGCATTGTTTCTGGCATATGCCTGCCAGTAACCTGTCAGTCCCGGCTTTACGCTCAGAAGCTTTGCGATGTCACTACCGTATATCTCGGTTTCCTTCTCCACGATTGGACGCGGTCCCACTATTGAAAGCTCACCCTTAAGTATGTTTATTAGCTGTGGCAGCTCATCAAGGCTGGTCTTTCGCAGAAAGCCTCCTATTTTGGTGATTCGCGGATCGTTGTCTATCTTGAATTCCTTTACATACTGCTCAAGCTGTTCAGGTGTCAATATCTTTTCCAGATCACCTGCGTTCGTCTTCATGCTCCTGAACTTGTATACAGATATTTTCTTTCCCTTATATCCAATTCTGGTATGTCCATAGAACACGCTACCACCATCACTCAGCTTTACACATATTCCTAAAACTATAAAAACAGGACTCAGAACAATAAGCGCAAGAGCCGATAAAACAATATCAGCCAGCCTTTTAAGCATCTTATAAATTACAAATGACGGTCTCTCTTGTTTTTCTAAAACAACCGACCTATATCGTAATGGTTTTCTCTCATTAAGTATAACATCAAGCATCTTCATCTCATCATGCGCCAATGCATTAGATGAAAACTTTGCCTTTGGAATAGACTTGCAAAACGGACAGATAATTCTAAATACAATCCTTATATCAAGTCCCAAAGTACAGTTTAGTATATACTCTCTGTCAAATTCGCTTTGTTCCTCCTCACTTAGCCTCTCACCATTATCTGCGTATGCCTGCCAAAAACCAAAAACACCTGGTTTTACACTAAGACTCTTTCTATGATAGTCGGAATAATCCAAAAATTCAGGCAATGAAGGAGCCGGATTTCCAACTATACTCATATCTCCCCACAAGACATTCCATGTCGATGGCAAATTTTCCAATTTAGTCTTTTTGAGAATCCATCCAACCGGAGTATATCGAGGATCCACTCCTTTTTTCCCCTCCATAATCCATTTATCACATCTTGACACAGCATCCATATACATTGTTCTGAATTTATGATAATAAAAACGTCGGCCATTCTTACCTACCCGTACAATCGTAATGATAACCGGTCCCAAATCTCCTGTGACGAGTTTTCCTATAAAAGCAAAGATCCATACCGGGATAATAAGTAAACTGCCAAACAGTCCAAAAATCAGGTCAAATCCTTTTTTTGCTAACAGATAACGAAGTCTGTATGTTTTATTCTTCCATGTGACAACAGCATATCTTCCAAGAAAATCTAATCTTCTCTCCCCGATTTTCATCTCATATTCGTTCACATTCAAATATACCGTTTTTCCCATATCATTGACAGCAGTCACAAAAGCTTTTTGATCGAACACATATCCATTAGGTAAATGCACAAATACCGAGTCAATCTCCGCTGTTGCGAGAACCTCCATCAGATTATCCCCATTTGCAACAATTTCAATCTTGTCTATAATCTGGCCGGTTCTATCACAATCAACTATCGCAATATTCGAGATTCTGAAATCCCAGTTTCTCGTAGTCTTTATAATCTTTATTACATTTTCCACCTGATCAGATGTGGTAACCAGCATTATTTTTTCATTAGCTCCGGACCTATGATATTCCTTCGTAACAAGTCTCTTGAATATCTGTCTGACTATAACTGTCGCAATCGGACTAATTATAAAAGTAATAAGCATTTGCACACGAGAGTAATATTCCCCCATCTTTGCAAAATAAATGCATCCGGAGGTCAATACTATGATATAAGCATACATCTTTCCAACAGCATATATTTCCTGAAACAGCTTACGATTGACTATATTGTCGTTTCTGAAAGCCACAAAATATACTACTACGTATACCGCAAACTCCAGCAAAAACAGAGTAAGGTAATGCTCTGTTCTGTTTATCAGACCTGTTCTAAAGAAACCGAATTTAATCCTATTGGCAATCAGATATGAGGTAAACATAACCATCACATCCAAAAACACTTCTATATATCTTACGATACTTTTCTTCGAATTCATATATTCATATCTCCTAATGCTAAATAACGCAACCCGAAATGTATTTTACCATATTTGATATATAATTGCCAAATTTTAAAAAATTATAACAAAAATTTAATAAAAGCTACAGTTTATGTGTCTCCGCTCAACTGTAGCCTTTAAAAACAAAATTAATAATTTTTTTAAAATTTAAATGTATTTTTGAGTGTCTCCCACTTCTGATCCTTATCACTCAGGTTGATTGGTGTGCCATCCTCAAGTGTGTATCCGCTTCCGTCAGCGCTTCCCGGATACTCTCCGACAAGCTGTGGCCACTCGATGCCGATTGCAGGATCATTCCATGCAAGGCCGCTCTCATCTCCAAGGTGCCAGAAATCTGTTACCTTGTAGCAGAACTCTGCTACATCTGAGAGTACTAAAAATCCGTGTGCAAAGCCTTCCGGGATAAGGAACTGCTTCTTGTTCTCCTCTGTGAGCTCTACTCCGAACCACTTGCCGTATGTCTTTGAATCGCTTCTTAAGTCTACAGCCACATCAAATACTGAGCCTTTTACTGCACGCACAAGTTTTGCCTGTGGGTATTCCTTCTGGAAATGTAGTCCGCGGAGCACTCCCTTTGTGGAGCATGACTGATTATCCTGTACGAACACTCTGTCAATGCCGGCTTCCTGCATATCCTTTGAATTGTATGTCTCCATAAAGTATCCACGGTTGTCTCCATGCACTGTAGGCTCGATGATGCAAAGTCCTTCGATTCCACCTACATTTTTCTGTACTTTAATCTGTCCCATGATTTCTATGTCCTTTCTTGTATTACGTGAACATCCCAACATCTAACTCAACCTCGCTACTTCGTAGCTTCTGTGCTTCTTAGTTCACTAAAATTCTATCTCCTGCAGATATCTGTGCAGCGCATCCTGCCATGTAGGGAGTGGCTTAAATCCATTCTCCACGAGCTTGCTCTTGTCCAGTCTGCTGTTAAACGGACGTGCTGCCTTTGACACACCATACTCTGCTGTAGTAACAGGTACTACTGTGAGTCTGTCCTCAGAATACTCTGTATGACCAAGCTCCACTGCCTGCTTAAAGATTTCCTTTGTAAAATCATACCAGCTTATATATCCGCCCTCGTTTGTAGCGTGATAGTAACCGTATTTATCAGTCTCTATCATATCTACGAGCAATCTTGAAAGGTCGAGTGTATATGTCGGTGTACCAATCTGGTCACTTACTACTGTAAGCTTATCGTGTGTCTTGCCGGCATTTAGCATTGTCTTGATGAAGTTCTTGCCGTTTACACCAAATACCCATGCTATACGCACTATAAAGTACTTCTCAAGTGTATTTGCCACTGCAAGCTCTCCGTCAAGCTTTGTCTGTCCATATACATTGAGTGGTGCATAGTCCTTGCAGTCAGGCTGCCATGGTGTGGTGCCCTGTCCGTCAAATACATAATCTGTGCTGATATATACCATCTTGGCATCTATCTTCTTGCAGGCATCTGCAATATTCTGTGTGCCGTCTGCGTTGATTGCATGCACCTTTGCTTTTTTATCATCATCCTCGGCCAGATCTACAGCTGTCCATGCTGCACAGTGTATTACAACATCGGGTTTAAGCGCCCCTATCACCTGCTCTACCGCTGTTCTGTCAGTAATATCCAGAGATACATATGGCATGCGTGTCACTGCTGTACCATCAGAGATACCATTATATTCTGATGCAATATCTGTTCCTATTCCTTCGTAACCGCGCGCCGCAAGATCATTCATTATATCATGACCAAGCTGCCCCGCAACTCCTGTAACAAATACTTTCATTTTTGTCTCCTTAACGCTGTTATTCGTAAACAGGCTCAACATATATACGCAATCACATATTCTTTAGGCATGCACAAAAGCCTCAAAGAGTAGCAGTTATCTATTCGCATACATCTTCTCGTAGTAATTCTGGTACTCTCCGCTGATGATTGTCTCCCACCACTCACGGTTGTCAAGGTACCATTTGATTGTCTTCTTGATGCCGTCCTCAAACTTGGTCTCTGGAAGCCATCCGAGCTCATCGTGGATCTTTGTTGGGTCGATTGCGTAACGCATATCATGGCCCTTACGGTCTCCTACGAATGTGATAAGGCTCTCCGGCTTATTGAGCTCCTTACAGATAATCTTTACGATTTCAAGGTTTGTCTTCTCATTGTGTCCACCTACGTTGTAAACCTCTCCTACACGTCCGTTGTGGATGATAAGGTCGATTGCCTTGCAGTGATCCTCTACATAGAGCCAGTCACGCACGTTCTCGCCTGTTCCGTATACCGGGAGTGGCTTATCATTAAGTGCATTTGCAATCATAAGTGGGATAAGCTTCTCCGGGAAATGGTATGGTCCGTAGTTGTTTGAGCAACGGCTGATTGTTACAGGAAGTCCATATGTGCGGTGGTAGGCAAGCACGAGTAAATCTGCTGCTGCCTTTGATGATGAATACGGGCTTGATGTATGGATTGGTGTATCTTCATGGAAGAAAAGGTCAGGGCGGTCAAGTGGCAGATCTCCGTATACCTCATCTGTTGATACCTGGTGATATCTTTTAATACCATACTTGCGGCATGCGTCCATAAGTACTGATGTTCCGATGATATTTGTATCAAGGAATACCTGTGGGTTTTCGATTGAACGGTCAACGTGTGACTCTGCTGCGAAGTTTACAACCATATCAGGATGCTCTTCCTCAAATAATTTGTATACGGCATCACGGTCTGTGATGCTCTCCTTTACGAAACGGAAGTTTGGATTGTCCATTACAGGCTCAAGTGTTGAGAGATTTCCTGCATATGTGAGACAGTCTAAGCATACGATACGATAATCCGGATATTTGTTAAGCATGTGAAATACGAAGTTACTTCCGATAAATCCTGCTCCACCTGTTACGATAATTGTCATTTTGATTTCCTCCTTAATATAACTGCTCGCGGTATTTTCCATCAAGTACGTCCTTTAAGTACTGTCCGTACTGGTTCTTCTTTACGAGCTCATATGTCTTTAATACTTCATCCTTTGTAATCCAGCCGTTTAAGTAAGCTATTTCCTCAAGACATGCTATCTTACGGTGCTGATGTGTCTCAACTGTCTTGACAAAGTTTGTGGCATCTACAAGGCTCTCATGTGTTCCTGTATCAAGCCATGTGAAGCCCTGTCCTAAAAGCTCTACATTGAGGGCTTTTTTCTCAAGATAGATTCTGTTAAGATCTGTTATCTCAAGCTCGCCTCTGGCTGATGGCTTAAGGTTCTTTGCGTACTCTACTACATTGTTGTCGTAGAAATAAAGACCTGTAACACAATAATTGCTCTTTGGATGCTCCGGCTTTTCCTCGATTGAAATAGCCTTTCCCTCTTTATCGAACTCTACGATACCGAATCTCTCAGGGTCATCTACATAGTAGCCGAATACTGTGGCGCCCTTACCGCTCTCTGCGTTTTCAACTGCGGCCTTGAGTCTCTTGTTGAGTCCGTGTCCTGCGAAGATGTTGTCTCCGAGAACCATGGCTACTGTATCATCACCGATGAATTTCTCACCGATAACAAATGCCTGTGCAAGTCCGTCCGGGCTAGGCTGTACCTCGTAGGTGAGGTTGACACCAAACTGATGTCCGTCTCCTAAGAGCTCCTTGAATCTTGGTGTATCCTGTGGTGTTGAAATGATCAGAATATCTCTGATGCCTGCATTCATAAGCACTGACATAGGATAGTAGATCATTGGCTTGTCATAAATTGGAAGTAACTGCTTTGATGTTACCATTGTGAGTGGGTAAAGACGTGTGCCTGAACCTCCCGCTAATATAATACCTTTCATGTTGTTCTCCTTCAAACTGAAACTACGTGCTGCACTTGATGCTTTCGGTCTGTAGAATCCACTGACCTGATTCATCATTTACCTGCATTATAAAAGGTGCCCCAAGGGCACCTTCAAGTACTTTTTTATATTTTTAGCATTTTTCACAAAATATATGCTTATATTATCCTGTTTTTAAATCATTTTCGTGCAATAAATACACCTGCATCCTTTGTGATATGAAAGCCTCCCTCTGTCTTCTTTCTGACAAATGCCGCAAATTCCTTATACCTGTCGACAATATACCTGTTCTGGTTGCCATGGCACGAAAGCACATACTCTATCACAGGCTCTGCTTTTTCTACCACAAGCTCATCCTCGTATCCGTGCCAGCTTACCTCGCTAAAGTATTTCCCAAGTATTGCCTCACCATTTTCTTTACCAAATTGCTCATACAGCCTTTCCGCTGACAGCTCTATACGGTCATCAAACTGCTGCACCAGGATCGTTTATCTCCTTCATGTGCCGTGAGCTGTATGTACTGCACACGAACACACCACCGTGCTTTAACACCCTTAGGATTTCACTGCACACGGCATCCAGATTATCACAATAGAACAGTACATGGTCTGCTATCACGCAGTCATACGATGCATCCGGCTTATACAGCCTGTGGGCATCCATCACCTCATATGTGAAGCGCTTGTCATCTGCGCCTACATTTCTCGTCGCATCCCTTACCATGCCATACGATATATCGGTTAGGGTTATCTGCATATCTGCCGGTATCCTGTCTATGTTCTGTGTCCAGAGAGAGGCATCACCACAGCCCACCTCAAGCACCTTTTCCCCCTCAAAAAAGCTACACTCATCAAATACCCAGCTAAACCAGCTCACCGGATTCATCGAGAAATCCCTGTGCAGATTAATTCTGGCTGATATATTTGAAGCATCCCTGTACTGCTGCTTTAGCTTTTGCTCCATCTCGTTTATATTAACCAGCTCCAGCATATGACTCCAGTCCACGCTTCGCCCCTCGTCTATTACCTCTGAAGCCTCCTGCAGTGCTGATTTCATAAGCTTCATCTGCTCTATCCTCTCCTCCACGAGACCAAGCTGCATGTGAAGCGACTCAGACATGACATTGCTGTCCGTGTTTCTGAGTGTCATCTCCTTGATATCATCCAGGGAAAAGCCCAGATATTTGAGGAACAGTATCTGCTGTAGACGCGCAAAGTCGTCATCATTATAGAATCTGGCTCCGTTTTCGTTTACGTAGGATGGTTTTAAAATATTGTGCTCGTCATAGTACCTGACGGTCTTTTTTGTAATATGTGCTTTTTTTGCAAATTCTCCTGAGGAGTAGTAGCCGGGTAGTTTCATCGTTGCTTTTCCTCTCATTTTCTTACTTTTGAACTTCCTATATCTAAGTATATCATAATTTTCTAATACAGGATTTATTAATATTTACTTATTTTCATTGTTTCTGCTTGTTTTTCCGGAAAATGTACTTATAATTATAATATCACTATGCAACAAGGAGAATACAATGAAATACGATTATTTAGTAGTAGGTTCCGGTCTCTACGGAGCCATCTTCGCCCATGAGGCAAAGGCCAAGGGCAAATCAGTGCTTGTTGTGGACAAGCGTCCTAACATAGCAGGAAATGTTTACACCGAAAAGCAGGAGGGCATAAATGTACACATGTACGGAGCCCACATATTCCACACCAATGATAAGAGGGTCTGGAACTACATCACACAGTTTGCTGAGTTCAACCGCTTCACAAACAGCCCTGTGGCAAACTACAAAGGTGAGCTTTACTCTATGCCATTTAACATGTACACATTCAACAAGATGTGGGGTGTGGTGACACCTGAGGAGGCTGCTGCCAAGATTGAGGAGCAGAAAAAGGAAATCACCGGTGAGCCAAAAAATCTCGAGGAGCAGGCTATCTCACTCGTTGGCCGTGATATCTATGAGAAGCTCGTAAAGGGCTATACTGAAGAAGCAGTGGGGCCGTGACTGTAAGGAGCTTCCGGCTTTCATCATCAAGCGTCTTCCTGTGAGACTTACCTTTGACAACAATTATTTCAATGCTCTTTACCAGGGTATTCCAATCGGTGGCTACACCAAGATGGTTGAGAATCTGCTCGACGGCATTGAGGTCAGACTGAATACCGACTACCTTGAGCACAAGGCTGAGCTTGATGCTCTTGCTGACAAGGTTGTATACACAGGTCCGATTGACGCATACTTTGGCTTTAAGCTAGGTACTTTAGAGTACCGCTCAGTGCGCTTTGAGAATGAGACCCTCGATATTCCTAACTTCCAGGGCAATGCCGCTGTCAACTATACAGACCGCGAGACTCCATGGACACGTATCATCGAGCACAAGTGGTTCGAGTTCGGTAAGGATGAGAATGGCAATGATCTGCCAAAGACTATTATCAGCCGTGAGTACTCTTCTGAGTGGAAGGCCGGCGATGAGCCTTACTACCCTGTAAACGATGAGAAAAACGGAAAGCTCTACGCCAAGTATAAGGAGCTTGCCGATAAGGAGAACGGTGTTATATTCGGTGGCCGTCTCGGCGAGTACAAGTACTACGATATGGATACTACCATTGCTTCTGTACTTGATATGTGTGAGAAGGAGCTTGGCTAATAATTTAGGCTTCCCACAAAAGGCTTTGTTTATGTCATATTCAAAAGCGCCATGGCAATTTACCATGGCGCTTTTATTTACAATTTTTTTCCGGCCAGATTTATCTCAGCCGCAGGAATATGCTCCCTCAGGCACTCATATCCATACTCCTTCGAATATGCATATATAGCCGGAAGCTGTCTTGACAAAAAGAGTACCGGTGCTTCTGTCACAGAGTATGCGCCACAGTGCCCGAACTCAAGAACATCACCAAGTTCAAGCTTCTTAAGCTTCACCTCGCGTACCAGCACATCTGCCACTGTACAGAGGCTTCCGCAGAGTGTATAGTCTATGTCCGGCAGTTCTGTGAATTCCACACCGGCAGCTCTATATATACTAATCGGCGGCACCTGCATTGCCATCCTCTGCCCAAAGTAATTCAGATGGTGGATTCCTCCATCCAGAATCGCATAATTGGCATCACCTGTCGATTTTAAGTCCTTTACCTGTGTGTAGTATTTACCGCATGAGGCTGCGAGGAAGCGTCCCATCTCAATGCCAAGCGGATATTCCTCGGCAAATTCTCTAAGCACCTCTGCTGCCTCATCAAGTGATTGTTTTTCCTTTTCCTGCCAGTCTTCCTCAAAATAATCCACACAAAGTCCCGGGCCATACTCTACAAGCTGTGGCTCAAAGCCGTATTTTTCTTTTAATCCGGTCAGTGCAGACTTTATTTTTTCCAAGTCCTTATTTATTTTGCGCAGGCTCTTCTGTGTGCCGGAATAGTAGTGGATGCCCATTACCGCAATACCCTTAAACTCATCCGGATGCGAAATGATATATTCAATATCCTCAAGCGACATGCCAAACTGGTTGCCACTTGTCAGGCGCAGTATGACCTGTGCCTTCTTTTCGACCAATCCGGCTTCCTGCGCGCCTTCAGACATACATTCAAGCATCACCTCTGATATAAGCGTCGCATGTCTTATGCTTTCACAGGTCAGTATGCCGGCGCCATACGAAACGGCTCGCTCTATATCGCATTTTTCCTTCATCACGCCTGAATAGATGATGCACTCCGGCTTCACGCCAAGTGCTATGCATATCTCAAGCTCTCCCGGGCTGCACACCTCCACATGGTCTAAGCCCGCCGGCAGCCTGTGAAGCAGAAACGGATTTGCCTTTATTGAAAAAACAAAGTGGTATCCTACGTCCTCCTTTACAATCAAGAGCAGCCCTTATCATGGCTGCTCTCTTTTTGCAAACTCGTCCGTATCAAATACATAGTACGGTGTCTGTCTCATATGCTTTATTCCTCCACAAGCTCTTTCACAAGCTTCTCGATTGCATCAACTGAGTTGAAATTCTCAGGAACCAGATCCTTTGGTCTGATTGTGATGTCAAACTCATCAGTCAGCTCCGATACGAGTGAAACTATATCAAATGACTCAAGAATTTTGTCATCGATGAGCTTTGTCTCCTTCTCAAAATCCACATCCGGTCTTAATTCCTCTAAAATCTCTAAAATTGTGTCTCTCATTTTACATTTCCTCCAGTTTTTTCATATCATATTTTCCGTTTGGAAGCTTAGGAAGCTGCTCCAGTTTCTTGATTTTCCTTGGCACCATAAAGCCCGGGAGCTCATCCCTCAGTGCCAGCGCAAGGCTTCTCCTGTCACAGTCACCTGTGTAGAAAAGTATCAGCACCTCTTTTGCTTTATTATATATAACGCAGCTTTCTGCGACTCCCATCGACCACATTGGCGGCATGCTCCACCTCATCAAGCTCCACACGGTGTCCCATGTGCTTTATCTGGCGGTCCATACGTCCACAGAAATGAAGTATGCCGGCTTCATCGAGCCTTCCGTAATCCCCGGTGCGGTACATCCGCTCAGGATAAGCCTTGTTGAGTAGATTGAGTGTAAATGCCGCATCGGTTCTCTCCTTGTCATTATAATAACCCAGCGCCAGGATTGGTCCACATACGCATATCTCGCCCTGTTCTCCGACAGCCGGCTCATTTCCATGCTCATCTATCAGGAAAACCCTGTAATTGTCATAGGCTTTTCCTATAGGAAGCACCTCGTCATCTTCCACTGTATGATCCACGCTATAGTATGTGCATGATGCTGTGGCCTCTGTCGGTCCATACTGGTTCACAAAATGTGCTTCCGGCAGATTTTCCTGCCATTTTCTGAGCACCCTGCACGGCATCACTGAGCCTGAGAAGCAGATTTTTCTAAGACTCTTAAGCCCTACTTCCTCAAATGCTCCAAGCGAAGCTGAGGATGGTAAATGCTGAAACACTCCAGCCGACACTGCTGACCTTCTTCTCATTCATGTAATCAAACAAGGCATTGGCTCCATAAAGTACTCTTTCGGGATAATAGCTGTGCTGCAACCGGTCTTTAGCGGCAGATAAATGTCCCTGATTGCCGCAATATAATCAAGCGGTGACTGATTGCCTAGCACATCACTTTCCTCTATATGCATCACATCACAATATCACAGTAAGCATTGATGTATGTCATAAGTGACAGATGCGATGTCATGACTCTTTGACGTTGTGGAGCCTGACGTGTAGATGATATACAGTGGGTCTGTCATGGACATCTGCCTGCGGACTACAGCGAGCATATCCCGTGAGTCATCTTCCTGCGCCGCTGCAACACACTCATCTGTATCGTCACCATCCGTCAGCAGGTGCTCTGCTGATTCAACTGATTTTACAATTACTATCAGCACACGCCACCTGCTCGAAGCGCGATATATCCTCAGCAATAAATATCTGCGGTCTATCGAAACCTTCTGCCTTTGCCAGCTCATCCACTATGCTCTCCACATGCTCAAGGCTTTCCCTGTCAGCAACAATAGCCCCTGGACACAGATTTTCAAGTATTTTTTCAATTCTCTTGTCAGGAAGCGATGCATCAATCGGCGCATACGGTCTGCCTGCATATACCACTCCCAGGAAGTATGCCGGTGTTACCATTTTCCTTCCGGCAAATACTGCAACAGGGGTTCTGTCCACTCCAAGCTGTTCTACCAGATATGCTCCTGTATTTCTTGCTATATCATACACCTGCGCAAACGTAATGCTGCATTCAGTATCCGAAAATGCAGGCTTGTCAGGGTATTTTTCTACTGTGGCCTCAAGCCACTCCAGTACATTTTTCATCTTAGTCCTCTTTCATGCATTAATAAACGTTGCCGAAAAAATTATAGCATATAACATCCGAAAAAAATGTCATGTGCTATCGAATTAAGAATTCTTAAGAAAGCCTTAATTTTTTTCTGTAGATTTTTCTATATTTGATTCTCCTATTAAATATATCGGTCTGTCCTTTGCCTCGAGATATAGCTTCGACAGATAAAGTCCCAAAATGCCTATGCTAAGCAGTTGTATCCCACCTATAAAAAGTATGATAACAACGGTCGAAGCCCAGCCGGCTACCGGATCTCCGAATACAAGTCTCCTGATAATGATAAAGAGCATTGCAATTATTGCGACAATAAAGCTGAACACTCCGGCTATTGAAGCCATGTATAGCGGCGCGTTGGAAAATGCCACTATTCCGTCAAGGCTATACAAAAAGAGCTGCCAGAATGACCACTTTGTCTCACCTGCCACTCTGTTTACATTCTCAAACTCAAGCCACTTCACCTTAAAGCCTACCCAGCCAAACAATCCCTTTGAAAACCTGTTGTATTCCTTAAGCGAAAGCAGTGCATCCACGTATTTCCTGTTCATCAGCCTGTAGTCACGTGCCCCATCAACCATATTTGCCTTTGATATTCTGCTCATGAGCCTATAGAACTTTCTGGCAAAAAAAGATCTAATCGCTGGTTCACCTTTGCGTGTCACTCGCCTTGTACCGACAGCATCATAACCTTCTTCCATAAGAGCCTTGTACATCTCAGGCAGCATATCCGGCGGATCTTGAAGGTCAGCATCCATTATCGCCACATATTCCCCCACAGCATGCTGCAAGCCTGCATACATGGCTGCCTCCTTGCCAAAATTGCGTGAAAAGGATATGTATTTCACACCGGAATCATTTACAGCAAGCTCCTTTGCGACATCGAGTGTCCCGTCCATAGAACCGTCATCCACTACAATCAGTTCATAGGACAATCCTCGCTGTCTCACTCTCTTGACTCATCTGATTAAACACCTGAGTTATTTTATTATAAAAAAGAGGCAGAGCCCTTTCTCGTTAAAGCATGGTACCACAATGCTTATCTTATTTTTTTCCATACCAGCCACCCTGCATATAATATCAAATAAATAAAAAATCCGATTGCTGCTCCTGCCGTATTTGTCACAAAATCATCAAGCTGACAATATCCCCTGCCGGTAACCAGCTGCGTGTACTCAATTGCTGCGCTTATAAGAGCACCAACAGGTATTGTAAACCATCTCATCCAATTTTTAAAAACCAGTGGAAATAAAAGCCCAAATGGTATAAACAATACTATATTTTCTATAAAATAAGCGTGCATCTGAAGTGTCATGCCCCAATTGCTCCACAGCACCATATCGGCGACGCCGGTTCTGCTTCCCGGCTCCCTTGAATAATACACTATCATTATAAGCGTATACATATAGGCCACAAAGGTGCCGCAGAACAGCATATGCCAGATTTTGCCCACTATCTTTTTTCTTCTCTCATCTGCCTGTGATACCTCTCTCATTGTGAAAAGATATCTCAGCAGGACACACAAAAATATACATCGCAATGCAGATTAAAGCCAAATATACCGCTGACGGAAGATATTTGAACTTTTCCTGTGTATGTCTCTTATTATATAATCTTTTAAACTCAATGTCCTTTTTTATGCTCCTTGTAGGCGCGAATGAACTCCAGCTGTTGTCGTTCATCGTCCTTTTTCTGTTCGTCATCAGACATATGACTCACTTTAATAATTATACACAATATTATGCCAATTACAATAATACCGGCACATAATATAAAAATAATTAAGATTTCAGGCATAGACTATTTCCTCCGGCAGAATTTAATTACTATTCTCTCTACAGATTAAATTATATCCACTTAATTTATCTTAATTCACTCATTTATGAACCCCGATAGCAACTGCAAAAGCTGCATGATATTCTCACACAGCTTTTGTATATTACGTGTATTATCTTTGGCATTAACCTTTATTTTAATTTTGGACAACCATATCCACATATTTCTGACAGATTTCCTCGCTCTCTGCCTCAACCATAACACGGATAACAGGCTCTGTGCCCGACTCACGCACAAGTATACGTCCTGTATCGCCAAGCTCTGCAGTAACCTGGTCGACAGCCGCCTGAACCTCAGGATTGGCAAGTGCCTCGGCCTTGTCAGCTACGCGCACATTCTGAAGTACCTGTGGGATAGATGCTAAGCCCCTCACAGAGCTGGCTCATTTTCTGTTTTCTCGCCATCATGACCTCCATCATCTTAAGGCTGGTAAGGATACCGTCGCCTGTTGAAGCATACTTAGAGAAGATGATATGTCCTGACTGCTCTCCGCCGATGCGGCAGCCGTTCTGCTGCATGTACTCATATACATATTTATCACCTACTGCAGTCTTTGCGTAGCCGATTCCAAGCTCATCAAGGGCCTTATAGAGTCCAAAGTTTGACATAACTGTTGTGACAACAGTATTGTTATCGAGCTTTCCTCTCTCTTTCATGTACTTTCCATAGATGTAGAGGATATGGTCTCCAGTGATTACATTGCCCAGTTCGTCTACACAGAGACATCTGTCTGCATCTCCATCGTATGCGAAGCCTACATCAAGACCATTGTCCACCACGTACTTCTGTAAGCCCTCGATATGTGTAGAGCCTGCATTATTGTTGATGTTTAGACCGTTTGGCTCATTGTTGATGACATAGCACTTTGCTCCGAGTGCCTCAAAAATAGACTTTGCCATGTTCCATGAGCTTCCGTTGGCACAGTCAAGACCTACCTTCATGCCCTTGAATGAGTAGACACCAAGCGATATGAGGTATCCCATGTAACGGTTACGGCCTGCTACATAGTCAACTGTGCATCCGATAGCATCCTTATGTGCATAAGGCAATTCCTTCCACTCCTGACCAAACAGACGTAGCTTGCCGTCTATATAGTCCTCGACAAGGAGAATTGTCTCCTCATCCATCTTCTCTCCATTGCTGTTGATAAGCTTGATTCCATTGTCATAGTATGGATTATGGCTTGCCGAAATCATGATACCACAGTCAAAATCATCGGTTCTTGCTACATATGCCACTGATGGAGTTGTGGTAACATGTAATAGATATGCATCTGCTCCCGATGCTGTAAGTCCTGATACAAGGGAGTACTCAAACATGTAGCTTGAACGTCTTGTATCCTTTCCTATTACTATCTTTGCGCCGGCTCGTCGAGCTGCTTCTGCTTCTTAAGCTCTCCATAATACCAGCCTAAAAATCTACCAATCTGATATGCATGCTCTGCTGTTAAATTGACATTAGCCTCTCCACGGAAGCCGTCTGTTCCAAAGTATTTTCCCATTGTTGTCCCCTTGTGAATAAATTTTTCTTATTTATTATACACTTAATAAATGTGTTTGTGTAGTAAAATAATCTTGTTTGTTAAATTATTCGACTTCATAAAATCAATTGTTTATAAATGTGATAAAATTAACATATGTATATAAATCAAAGCTACATAGATATCTTATGACACTCCATATAATATCTCTTCTCATTCGCTTCTCCGATTGAGAATGTCTTTCTGGGAAGCACCCCGCCCGCATTTATTGCAGGGAACAATGTGCTTTTGTCTATCGACTGAAGAAAAATTCCACATCCCTTAGTCTCCTTAACCAGTCCGTGAAGTGCCTCATCACCATGGATATAGTCAATTGCCACATTGGCATGTGTCTCAAGATATTTATCTAAAATACCCTGGAGTATCTCAACCGGGAGGCGGTCACCTCTATTTGTGATATTAATTCCGGAATTCTTTATTGCGGTAGCGCCTGATTCAACATACTCAAATACTATCTCATCGCCCTCAGCGCTCTCAAGTCCTTGTTTTGTGATTTCAGCTTCGAAAAACGACAGCATGTCCTTTACATCAATATTTGTTAGCAGTCTGTGAATAGGCTTAAACTCAAGTGCATCACTATGCATATTACAGATTTCCACAAGAGCATGCCTTGCAGGATGAGTTTTTCAACTGCTCCTCTGTGAATTTTCCGGTTTTTTTGATATTTTCCCAGCAGGTCTTCGCTGTTGCAAGGGAATGGTTTCCATCACCTACTGCAAACAAAAAGCCTCCACAGCTATTCTGTTTTGCTGCAAATGCCTCTGTCACTTGCTTTGCTGCCTCACCCTCGACAGCATAGCCGCGGATATGTCCGCCACCCTGCATAAGGTCTGTATCGTAAAGCTTACGAAGAGTATCCCTGATGGCATACACATACTCGATTATTCCATGCTTTACAGCTGCTATATTTACTGCATCTTCCTGTGAAGCACCCTGGCAACCATCAATCTTTTGTCTATCTATAGGATCATCAACAAGCAGCATAACATGTGGCAGCTCAATAGCTGCATTCTCTCTTATTTTTCACTCTCGGAGGTATACGTGAGATTACTGTTCCCTCTGTTGCTCTGATGAGAGTCTTCTTTTTCGGGTCGAAATCATAGTCATCCAGATCAATAAGTCCTACTATTCCAAGACGCACCCCCGACTCCGTAATACGCTCAACAAGCACATAGCCATCTGCCACCGCTTGCTTTAAGGTTCCATCTGTGAGATATGTATCCATAGTGGTATTAATATATTTGATTCTCTCATCATCAGTCATTGAAGCATATTTTGTTTTTCCTGCCGGTTTCTTTGTCATTTTTGACACCATCCCCTGACGAATTGCAATCATTCTCCCGATTCTCAATTGTTCCCAGATATATTTCGGGAAACACCACATTAAGTGTTGACGGAGCATCGCCCACATACTTTTCCACAGCATCCCAATAATCAGCCTGACTTGTGAACTGGTCACAGGCGATAACTGACCATTTTTCCATATCTATACCATCGTTTGGCAAAAGAATATTTGCCGGATTGAAACAATTTGACATATCAACAATTCTCCTTTAAATATACAAAATATATAACAAAAATCCGCTATACTCTATAGTATAACGGATTTACTTTTATTTGCATATATTAAATTCCTTTTGTTGTTAGAATTCTTCCCAACTGCATCATCTAATTTTTCTGCCGGTATCTCGCCACTGTTAACTGCAGACAACACTGCATTATAACTGCTCTCAAAGCCTGTTGAAACATAAAGCATGCTCATTCCTGCCTTAACAGCTGCCACAGCAGCCTCATCCTGTGTACATACCTTATTAAGAGATGCGTCTGATAAATCATCTGTAATCAAAAGGCCATTAAAGCCCATGGTAGTTCTCATATAGTTTACGGCACCTGCTGATGTAGAGCATGGCGTGGTTTCCTCTCCTGTCACACTCTGGCAAATCACATTTCCCATCATGACTGCCGGAACACCTGCCTCAATTGCCTTCTGATATGGCACAAAATCAGATGCCTCAAGATCCTCCAGCTTATCTGTCATCCAGAGCATTCCTGTCGCTGAATCTGTAGTAGCCTTTCCTTTTCCCGGGAAAGCTCTTTGCTACAGAATTGATTCCTGCACTATTATAGCTGCTTACCTGTGCTGCAACACAGTCACCTACAGTCGCTGACTCGCTGCCAAATGCATATGTATCGTTATCTGCATTATCACCATATGCTATATCCGCTGTCGGCCCAAAATTCATATTAAGGCCATTGGTAGCCATATATGAGCCTATCTTTCCTGCACTGCTGCCCGCTGCGTCAGCATCTCCAAGCTGTGATGGCGCCTGCTGTGCCTCATATCCATTAGCTGAAGCAAGAGGAAGTCTTTCTCCACCTTCTTCATCAATTGCAAGAAACAGATTCACGCCCAGTCGCTCCTGCGAAAATGACTGCAGACTGCTCATCATCTTTGTAACTGCAGCCTCTCCTGAGAAGTTCTCCTGTCTGAAAACAAAACCACCAAGAGGATATGTACCAATAGCTGCCTTTGTCTTGTTACCGGCCTGAGTGAACTCTGATACACCTGTAATCTCCTCAGGTCTCGTAATGAATAGCTGGGCTACCTTTTCCTCTGTTGTCATAGAAGACAGCTTTGTCTTGACAGAATCTGACGGAGTAAATGCCGGTGCTGTCTGCTGTCCATCAGCTTGTACCTGCTGAGTTCCATCCATCTCCTGAATAGGATTCTGTGTCTCCTGCTGGCTTTCTGTTATTTTCTTATTCGCCTTATTCCCCGGCATCACAAAATGCACTGCTCCAAATACCAGCACAACTATCAGTGCAATTACTTCTATTGTGATGAGGTACTTATATCCATTTTGTCTGAAGTTCATATTTAATCCCCAAAATTTGTGTTTGTTAAATCGTTATTAGGCCCGCTTACTTTTCCTGATAATGCACTGCTGTATTCGTTTACAGTTGCACTAGGAGTATAGCCTGTATCACCTTCAAGGAACTGATGCACTCCTGTAGCCATGTCTGCAAGTGTAGTAGGCACCTCAACCCATGCACCATCGACCTTTCCACCATAGAACACCTGTGGATACGCCGTAGAATCCTCTACTGTATAGTCTGCAAGATTTTTAAATACTAAAAGAATCTCATCAGTATTATAGTTAGTGTTGACATGACCAATCAGAGTCTGATACCATCTTAATCTTTGACGCTGTATTCATCTGCTTAGCTGATTCAAAAACCTTGAACAGCACTGTTCTCTGTCTTTCAGCACGCTTATAGTCTCCTCCGGCTGTATAACGTATTCTGGAATACGCAACTGCCTGAGTTCCATCAAGTGTATATGTGCCGGCTGAATCAATATGGGATGAGCTTGTTCCACGAACCTTATTGACCTCATCAATATATCCGTTTATCACCTTTGCCTCAGATGCATCAATATCCTGTACAATGCCTCCTACCTCATCTACAATCTCACCGACTGTATTGAAATTGACTGTAACATAATTCTTTATGTCTAAGTCCAGATTTTTGTTAAGTGTATCTACTGCAAGCTCCGGTCCGCCAAACGCATGTGCATGTGTCACCTTCTGGTATCCATGACCATCAATATTCATCATACAATCTCTGAAAATAGATACCATGCGGATTTTCTTAGCATCATGATCAACCCTGACTACCATAATGGAATCGGAACGTGTTCCTTTATCAAGCTGATCTGAGCGGCTGTCAACACCAAATAACGCAAACTCCTCAATACCTGATTTGTCTGTAGTGCTGTCATCCTCAGTCTGAGTATCGGCTTTTGTCTTAACTGCCTCTGTACCCGGCTTTATGCCTTTAACTTCTTTATTCTTAACATTACTGCTGTTAACCTTTACAAGTATTATCGCTATAATAGCAATAAGTACAACCATTACTGCCGTAATAATTATATTTTTCTTTTTTTTCATCTGCACTTATTCTCCGTCATTCATATGTGTCTGCGCCTGCTACTTTTCGTCATCGTCCTCTGCCATAGTAATTACCATAGTAATTACCATAATAGTTTCCATAGTAATGACCATACTTAGACTCCTCAAACCTGCACTTATTGAGCACAGCTCCTAAGAATCTTGACTCCTGAGTCCTCAAGTGTACGCTTTGTATTGATGATTGCACGGCTGCTTGTAACATTCTGGGCAGCAACTATTACTGCTCCGTCTACATTCTTTCCAACTACGGCCGCATCAATCGCAGCGCCTGTAGGAGGTGTGTCAACAAGTACGTAATCAAAATTTCTTCTCTCCAAACTCGATAAGCTCTTTAAACTCCTCTGTCTCAAGAAGCTCTGTCGGATTTAGGCACCTCATGACCTGCAAAGAGGATAAACACTCCTTTGATGTTTGTCGCATATACTACTTTGTCCAAAGATACCTGACCTGAAGATAATGTGAGAGTCCGTATATCTTTCCACCGCTCTCCACTTTCGCTCTGAGTCTTCCTACAAGGACTGACTTACGCATATCGGTATCTACTATAAGGACTGACTTCTTAGAGTCTGCCATCGAACGGGCCAGATCCATAACTACGGTTGTCTTTCCCTCATTTGGCACGCTGCTGGTAAAAAGGATAGACTTCACACCCTTTCCACTAAAGCTGATGCTTGTTTTAAGAGCTCGAAGAGACTCCTTCATTGTATAACTCTGGTCTTTTATCTGATTAATAACTACTGTTTCCATTAAACTGCCCTCTTCTTATTCTTGCTATCGTCTGATTTAGATGATTGAGTTTTCTTCTTTTTTCTTCTCTTTGTCTTGGCTCCATCATACTCTGTCTCATCAACAGGAAGTGATGCAAGCACCTTGAGGCCTGTTCTGGTCTCCATATCATCTGCATTGGAAATTGTATCGTCAAGCATATATCCAAGTACAACTATGCCGGCAGCAAGAATCAGTCCGAGTACAGCTCCTATAACTGTATTCTTAAGGATATTATTATTCACCGGTGTCTTTGAAGCATATGCTGTCTGGATAATCTTTGGCTGTGACTGTTCCATATTGTCAGCGATATACTGTGATGAAACCTTTGCAATCTCATCTGCCACTGTTTTTGAAGCTTCTAAATCAGTGTCTGTAACCACAATCTTGAGCACACGTGTATCTGTCGGATTCTCTATTGAAACCCTCTTGCTGAGCTGCTCATATGTCTCGTCCATATCCAGATTGTCAATTACCTGTGATAAAACTGTCCTGCCTGTGATAACGTACTCATAGTCGTTTGTCAGACTCGAGCCTACCTGAATATCAGCAAGACTGGTGATAGATGTTGACTTGGTCAGTACATACATCTCTGCAGATGCCTCATACTCCGGTACAAAAGTAATCTTGGAGTATAATCCAAATACTGCTGCAAGAAGCACCATTGATGCCACAAGTGCCTTCCAATGCTTCACTAATTCGTGAAACAGCGCTAATAAATCGATTTCAATTTCCTGATCTCTTATTGGTTCGTTGTTTTCCATTTTCCTACCCTTTACATATTGTAACATTATTTTTCGGTTTAATCCTATGTTATATTACTACACTTCATTTCTTTTGTCTATTTTTAGAAGTCACAAAAAAATTATTAAGAATATGTCATATTTTGTAAATAATTATGCAATATAATAGAAAAGTGCCGTTTCCGGCACTTTTCTTTGTTGTATTTTCATTTGCTATATTTTATTTGTTCCTGTTCTATTGTTGCTGTTCTAGTTCTGCTGTGGCTGTTCTGATGGTTCAGTCGGTGCCACCGGCTGTGGCTGCGGTTGTGGTTTTGAATTTACTGTAACGGTTATTGAACTGCTTGCGCTATTCCAGCCTGCCATTTCACCTGCTATAGCTGTAATCTGTACGCTACCAGCCCTGTAAATGGTCACATTTCCGGCGCCATCTACTGACGCAATCGAAGGATCACTTGACTGGTAAGAAAGCGCTGCTCCGTTTGAAGCACTTGCTCCGAGAGAAAATGGTGCATCTCCCTCTGTTACAGTTTTATTACCGCAACCTATTGTCACAGATGGTGTCTGGTTTGGCTGTGGCTTTGCATTTACAGTGATTGTAATTGTCTTGCTGCCGGCCTTATAGCTTGTAGTAGCCTCAGACTTGACAGTGATTGTTGCAGTTCCGACACCTGCTATCGTCACATTACCGTTCTCATCCACTCTCACTACACCATTATTATCACTTGAGTATGTGAGCTTTGCATTATCCTCTGCTGTCACACCGAGATTGAATGCTCCGTCGCCCTCTGTCACATTATAAGAGTCAGCTCCGCCAAGACTCTGTGCTTTGCCGGCCACCTTGTCAACACCACCATATACAATTACTTTTTCATCTAATGTTACATTATCATATAGCTTCTTTGCAGCTGAATAAGGCATATTTATGCAGCCATGGCTGCCGCTGTACAGGTAGATATTTCCACCGAAAGTACTTCTCCACGAAGCATCATGGAAGCCAATTCCACCATTGAATGGTATAAAGAAATTAACCCATGACTTATATCCGTCTCCCCTTAAGTATCTATCCTTATCTCTTGAGAAAATAGAATACACTCCGGTAGGTGTTCCGTGTCCTTTTGAAATACATCCTGTAACACACTGACTTGATACAACAAGCTCTCCATTCTTGTATACATATACCATCTGGTTGGTAAGATCCACTTCACAGTAATTGCCACCATATGTGACATATTCACCTGTTTCTTCTTCCTTTGCCTCACTGTAAACTGCTTCCACTGTTGCAGACTTTTTATTGTTTATTGCCTCAGCAATCGCCTCATACAGCTTGTTTCCATCTACAGTCTGTCCTGATGATGCTACAGGCACATTTATTATACTTCCGCCTGTTGTCTTAAACTGTCCTGTTTTCTTCTTTGACACATCATGCTTTTTTGGCTAGCTCTGTACAATATGTAGCCATATTCTCGCCATCAAGCGAAACTGACAATCCGTCATTGTCCACTATAAGCCACTGGGCTATCTGATCCTTTCCTACAGCCTCTGTAGCAGCTTCACCTGTTGCCGGTGTGAAATTACATGTCACCGTCACATCAAGATATGCATTGGCTTCTTTTAATGCATTCTTTACCTGCTCGCTGTCCGTAGCCTTTTCTCCATCAACATATCCTGTTGCAGATGTAAGCTCTACCTTATCCTTCAGCTCCTTTACAGCGCTTGTCAGATTTGCAGCTGCATTGTCATATACAGGTGCATCTCCCGATACACCGTCAACACCCTCAAATTGTCCTGCATCTGCATTGTAGGCTATTGTAGCGCGATATGGCACAATTGATCTTATATCAAAGGTCTGTGTGTCTGTCGCAGCCTTCTTTTGTTCGTCATCATTTGCATCTGTATCCTTATCACTCTGAGCCGCAGCATCAGACTGTGACTGCGTTTTTGCAGTGATATAAGAGTCTACAAGAGCCGTCTCCAGCTCATCAGACTTGTCCATTTTAAAAAGCTTCACCTGCTTTTCCGGTTCCTTATCCTTATTGGCCGCATTTATCAGTTCCTGAAGATCTGCTTTGTCATTGTACTTGAGTCCCAAATCCTCAGCTGTCATATCAAATGATGCATCGTCAAGCTTCACTGATATCTTATACTTGCCTACAGCGGTCTTTATGGCTTTCTTTGCCTCGTCAGCAGTCATTCCACCTACATCAACTGATGCAAGCTTGTACTTTTCAGGGAATGTCTTGTATGCTTTCTTTCCACAGCCTGCCATGCCCAACGCCATAAACACACAGGCCAAAACTACCAGGAGTTTTATACTTTTCTTCTTCATCTTTATCCTCTTTATCTTAATTTTTATATTATTCTCACAGTACCATATTTTATCACTTTCTTATATATGCCTCAAGTGAGATTTGTCACATATTTTTATCGCAATTTACCATTTTATTCACCATAATGCAGATAAAGATCCGGATTTCTCCAGACCCTTAAATCAATTGTTTCTTAAACTTGCTATAAAACCATGCTACGATTGGAAAAGCTTTAAAATCAGTTTTTCTAATGAGCCATATCTGCTTCCTGCTGCACGCCCGGTACACTCCCGGGTGCTCCTCACGCAGCATCTCGTCAAACTTCTTCATATGCTCAACGTTCCTTGCATCATTGCCCTTTGCCAGAAATATCTGGTACTCATCATCGACTGCCTCGGCTATGCCGCGCTCAAGGTACTGCTTCTTGTAGGTCTGCAGATTGCCGTGCACGTTGTTGTACTCAAACAGTGCATCAAGCACCTTAAGGTGCTGGTCATGACGCTTGATCATCATCTTTATGTCCACGCTCTGGCCACTCCTTCCAAGTCTGTACTGATACAGCGGCAGTGGTGAAAACGTGATGCTTGTGCAGTATGGTATAGGGTAGAGTATATACTCCTGGTCCTCGTAGAAGCAGTGCTCATCCACACGAATATCATTCTTCTGCAATACATCAGTACGGATGGTCATGGAATGTATAGTGATCAGCGGGTCCATGACTGCCTCAGCAAAGCCCCACTCCCTGTTGTAGTGATAAGAGTTGGACACTGCCTTTCTGCGCTTTGTGACCTTCTTTGTCCTATCATCCACCAGATTGAAGTCATTGGATATGACATCCGAGTGCGTGTGCTTCAAAAGCTGTACAAACTGTGGCAGAAGGCTCTTGTCCAGCCAGTCATCACCATCCACCACCTTGAAATACTTTCCTGTTGCGCGCGGTATCGCATAGTTGATTGTAGATCCATGGCCTCCGTTCTCCTTAGAGAGTACCTTGAAGCTGTATGGATATTTCTGCTCGTAGGTATGTGCCAGGCTGGCTGTGGAATCTGTGGAACCATCATCCACTATGAGTATCTCCAGACTTCTGAGCACAGACAAATCTATAAACGAGTCAAGACAGTTCTTTATATACTTTTCAGCATTGTAAGCCGGAACGACTATGGTTAAAAGCTTCTCCATATATGTTTCTCCATGTATACCTGTTTCCTTGTGTACTACTCTCCGAGTCCATCCTTGATGTACTGTATAAGGTATTCAAGCGCCTCACTCTCATCCTCGCCATTGCAGATAAGCTCTATCTCATCGCCTGACTTTATGCATGCTCCAAGCACTGAAAGTACACTCTTTGCATTAGCTACATTTTTCTCGTCATATATAAATGTTACCTTTGATTTAAATTTCATTGCCTCTTTGCAGAGATTGCCGGCCGGACGTAAATGTAATCCGGTAGGATTCTTGATTATTATTTTTTGTGCTACCACTTTTATTACCTCTTTTCGGTTATATATCTATCAATGTGATGAACTGTCAGAGCCGTTATTTCCGGTGTTTCCTGACGATGTGCTGCCCGATGACGTACCAGCTGACGATGAACCACCTGTGCCGGTGTCGCCTGATGTTGTACCGCCTGTTGTTGAGCCCGAGGCTGTTCCTGTACCATCAGTTCCCGTTGTGCCGCCTCCGTCACCTTTCCTTCCGATAACTATCTGAACCTTTATCTCGCCCCATGTGTACTTGGTCTCATCCAGATTTGGCTTTACCGTCACTGTATGTGTACCTGCATCAAGGCCTGTCACATCAATTTTACCCTTCAGTGTAGTTCCCGAAAGCGTATCTATATCAGACTGGGTGCCGCTTACTACGACACTGCTCTTATCTGTTACAAATGTAAGCGTATATCCATCTTCCAGTCCGTCATATGTGATATTGGAGCTGTTCAGCGTCATGGTTGAAGTCGCATTTGTTTCAACCTTTATATCTATACTGAGCTTTGCCTTGTATGAGTTCACTATAAAAACTCCATCCGGCAGATATCCTGTCAGGTCAACAGATGTACTTATATCGTCTGTTGCGCCCGATATATCGATTGGGCCCACATCTATAGATGTGATATTGTTCAATGCTTCTGCATTACCCTTGAGCATTACAGACTCCTCTGATAGTTCTACTCCGAGCACGCTCTTTCCTCCTGCCGGTGAGCCTGTCGTAGTACACTTGATAGGTACCTCCTTGGTACTTAAGACATCAACTGTCACTGCTATAGACTGATACTGGCTGTCCACATCAAGCTTTGATATATCTATCTCATCGCCATTATCATCAATCAGAGTGAGATCACCGCGATCAGTTATCTGATTATCTGATATTATGGTATTGTCATCGACCTTTATATTTACATTAGCCGATGCTATAGTTGAAACAATGGACTCAGGACCTCCGATCTTTACTACCTTTGGATTTGCCTGTGGCTTGTTTCCCAGTGCTTTCGCACCTGAGAGACTTCCAATCCACTGATACCTTTACCTCAAACTGCTTCTGCATATATTTTTCAACCGAAAGCGGGAGCATATGGTCTCCACCGTTGAATGTAATCGAATGTCTGTACTTGGTGCATCCAATATCTACCTTTACGCTTGCCTTATTCGTATCATCCTTATCTACTATGATATTTGCAAGGTCAACATTTGCGTAAAAATCGGAATCATCAAGCTCGTTCAGATAGCTTCTCTTACCTGATACCGAAAAGCTGATGGTCTTTTCCGAATCCTTGATGGTAGGCCATAGCCCCTTGTCAACAACCGAATCACGCCCTGTGACGGTGACTGTTGTGGTAAATGTCTTTGTCTTGACCGGGTCATTGAGATTGTAGACCACAAGCCAGAGTATAAATGCAAATGCTATCGCGAGTATTTTAAAGCCTATATTATTTGTGAAGGTTTTTAGAAGCTTCTTTCCCATTCTTAAACCTCCTTTTAATTAATTCAAACTTACCCGGCTCCCTATGTCTGTTCTGCAGAAGCTTAAGCTGTGTGCGTAGATGATCGGCATCTATATCGTGCTCAATCTGCCCCTTGTATGCTGTAGAAACTGATCCTGTCTCCTCTGAGACTATGATGGTAAGCGAATCACTTACCTCACTGACTCCGACCGCTGCACGGTGTCTGGTTCCCAAATCCTTCGAGAGTGCCAGGCTGTCTGATAGCGGAAGGTAACATGTAGCTGACACCACACGGTTGCCACGCACGATAACCGCTCCGTCATGAAGCGGTGTATTTTTCTCAAAAATATTGATGAGGAGCTGACTTGTAAGTATGGCATCCACATCTATTCCTGTTCTGATATACTCTCCCAGATTTATCTCATCCTCCATGACTATTAGTGCTCCTGTCTTTACTCTGCCCATCGCAAAGCATGCACGCACCAGCTCATCGATTGTCTTGTCGGAGAATTTCTCAATCTCGCCTCTGCCGGTATTGAAAAAATCACCCAAAAAGGTCTTTCCACCAATATTCTCCAAGGCATTTCGAAGCTCAGGCTGAAAAATAACAACAAGTGCCACGAGACCTATATTAAAGAGTTTCTCAGCAAGCCACAGTATTGTATCCATCTGGAACAATGCTGCAACAAGCACAAACAACAGTATGATAATAAGGCCCTTGAACAGATTCCATGCCCTCGTGGTCTTTATCCACAAAAGTATATGATAGAAGAGCACTGAAATAATAAGTATCTCTATAATGTCTATCACACCGATTTTGATGCCCGGCACATTTGTGAATGTAAGGAACTGATCCTTGAAGCGTATCAATACACCACTCACATTATCCATAGCGCCCTCCTTTCTCTTATACTATGTAACTATTTGTCATCCTCAAATATATTTTCGTCTATTTCGAGATCTTTTGCAATAGCCTCTTTGCTGATATTTTCCTGATTATGTCTCGGAATCTTCTTTCCAAGGCTTCCTGTATTGCCAAAGTGCTTTACAACCTTTTCCTCCTTGGCAATCATCTTCTTTGGAACTGCCTTGACGTAATAATAATATTCATCATCCTCAAACTGTACGTTTTCTGTACGTGCATAGTCAAGATTCATAAATATAAACTGTATGACAACACCTGCAAAAATAGCAGCTACAGGAGCACAAGCCAGATTATCTTCTCCGGCAGTCCGAGCACCAGATAAGCAACAACAAGTGCAACCAACTGTACGAGCCCTCCTGCTATGGTGGCAACAGTCCATGAATTGTTGATTTTCAATCGTCTGACCTGATACACCACCAGTGTGGTGATAACAAAGATTGCCATAACTATAAACATCTCTTTGTTGTCAAGAAGCTGTCCCATTGTCACATTGAGCTTTGTAGTGCTCTGCCCCTTTTTATCTACCACCTCTGCAAGCGCTGATGCATTCTGTCTGATTCCATCAAAGAAATAGTACAGCAGTGTGCCACATATTATTGCAACAACCGAATAAGCTCTTCTTAAAAGACCTGCTGCAACCGGCATAACAGATGGTATGTGAAGCTGAAAGCATATAGGTGTGAGTATCACTAGCATGCCATCCTTCGGTGCAAAACGAAAATAGACAAAATACAGTACTAAAAAAAGTACAAATGTGATAGCAACAAACCTCTATGGACAGCGCATACATATCTAAAAGTATCATAATCGAAGCAATCCAGAGTATTGCATTCACCGGAAGCAGTGCACACACAAGCGCTAAAAGCAGTGCCACAAGCATCGAGCTGATTTTCGCCATATAGCCGATATTCAAATCTATTGTTATAAATGCGATAAATGCAACGGCAAATCTCACAACCGGAAGTATAAAGTGCTCATACTCACCGCAAAATTTGACTGCCTTATCCTTAATTTCCAGTAACTTGTTCATAAAGCCTCCCTAACGCTTAATCTTTTCCTCACGGGAATATATTCTGCCCACTGCCTTCAGGTGATTTGCGTATTTGCGCACTTCTCTTCTGCCGGCCTTATATCTTGCAGTATACACCACAATTGTGACAAAAATGTAAACCGCCATAAATGCAATATACAGTATGCCTATTGTGACACCTATTGCCTTAAAATCAAGCTTATTGATTCTGTCCAAAAGCTCTGCTGCATTGACAGCAACCCACATCACAACAAGCCCTGCAAATGCGAATGTACCTGTAAAGAAGCTTTTTAAGCTCTCTTTCCATATATAGTCCCATCCGTAGTAGCTTGCGGACTGCTTCTGCACACGGCTGTCATCGCTTTTGCTGTCACAAAGAGCAATATTAAACAGTTCCCTTACTTTTTCTTCGTTTATCATAAATCATCCTCTTACCTGTTATATCTCATACGGTTTTTGTCATCCTGCTGCCACAGCTGCCTATCCTGGCTCTTTGGTGTGTCAAGGGCACTGCGTAGTGTGTTTGTGAGCTTAGTCTTGCACTCATCACAAAATCTACCTGTACGTATCATCCTTCCACAGTTCTCGCATGGTATACCATATGATGAATCCGGTGAAAACGAAAGCCTTTCCTCACGTATCCACCTATTTATCTGCTTCATGGATGTATCGGTCTCCTTGGCCACTGTCTCAACCGGCACATTTGGATTATCCTCAACAAATCTCTTTACTATATCAAATTTCTCATCCATTTTTTTCTGGCAGTTCGGGCAGTACTGCTCATCTGACAGTACATTAAATATTCTGCCACAGCCCTTGCAATTAGATATTCTCATCTGATAAAACCCTCCTAACTTCCCTGTCCTATGCAAATACACAGCACATATACACGGCCAGGAGATTTCTTTGCTATCTCGTGCCCAATCGACTCCGCCGTACTGCCTGTAGTATATATATCATCTACTATTAGTATATGGTCATATTGTACAATACTATCGGCCACTTGAAAAGCCCCCTCGAGACAATTTCTGCGTTCAACATACCCCATTGTCTTGAGTGGACTGGTATTTTTCACTCTGCGCACAAGCCCTTTTGCCATCCTTATGCCTGTTTTTTCAGACAATGCCCTTGCAAAACACTCTGCCTGATTGTAGCCTCTCTGGCGCATTTTTTTACGGTGCATCGGCACCGGAATAATAACATCTATCCCACATCTCTAGTATCCAGTCCGAATATCTTTCCACTGCTGTCTGTGCAAAATAAGCCGCATACTCACGTCTGTTTGAATACTTGAACCTGTACATGGTCTGCTTTATGCTGCCCTTGTATGCAAAAAGTGCCTTGCCCTGCCTGTAGCTGTCATCTTCCCGCATCTGCCTGTGATGCTCGAGTGCCCGTGCGCAGTCGTCACAATACTCTCTTCGCTCAGACAAAACCGGCTTCCCGCAGCGCATACACTGTGGCTGCTCAACCGGAAAGAGCTTTTCACAGCATCTGCTGTGTATATATCTTTCAACCGGACCAATTATACCATCACATACCGGACAGCGAGGTGGAAATACCAGATTGATTACGCCTCTCCAAATATCCTTTATTTTGTTCACTAATCCCCCTGACTGTAATATCCCAATTTGTAACAATATTAACAAAAAAGCGACAATACATTCCTGCAATGCAGGGACATATCATCGCCCTCACGGCTGCCTGTTATAAAACGTATATTCTAGAATTCTTCATCTCTCTTGCCTGCAAGGAACTCTACATACTTTCCTGTACCGATAGCAACACATGTCATAGGCTGCTCTGCAGTCATTGTATTGATGCCGGTCTTTTCCTCGATAAGCTCCTCAAGACCTCTGAGCAGTGAACCGCCTCCTGTAAGCACGATTCCTCTGTCTGCGACATCGGCTGCAAGCTCCGGTGGAGTCTTTTCAAGCACTGAGTGCACTGCCTCAACTATCTGAAGAGTTGCCTCACGAAGTGCTTCCTCTGTCTCCTCTGAGCTGACTGTAATAGTCCTTGGAAGTCCTGTTACAAGGTTTCTTCCTCTTACCTCAATTGTCTCCGGCTGTGCGAGAGGATAGCATGTACCAATCTTGATTTTGATATCCTCAGCTGTTCTCTCTCCGAGAGAAGGTTATGCTTCTTTCTCATGTATCTGACAATTGCCTCATCAAAATCATCTCCGGCTATCTTGATAGATGTGCTGACTACCGAACCACCGAGTGAGATAACTGCTATATCTGATGTACCGCCTCCGATATCTACTATCATATTTCCGCATGGCTTTGAAATATCAATACCTGCACCGATTGCAGCTGCGATTGGCTCCTCGATAATCTTAACATCTCTGGCTCCTGCTGCAAATGTAGCATCCTCAACGGCCTTCTTCTCAACCTCTGTAACACCACTTGGCACACATACGCTCACGAGCGGCTTTCTGAAGCTCTTCTTACCAAGCGCCTTCTGGATGAAGTGCTTGATCATCTTCTCTGTAACTGTATAATCTGAGATAACACCCTGACGCAGCGGTCTGACTGCAACGATATTACCCGGTGTCCTTCCGAGCATGAGGCGTGCTTCCTCTCCGATTGCCTTAATCTTGTTGGTGTCCCTGTCAAAGGCTACTACTGAAGGCTCCTTTAACACAACACCCTTTCCTTTTATATAAACAAGTATACTTGCTGTTCCTAAATCGATTCCGATATCTGATCCGACCATTTTAATAGCCCCTTTCCTGCCATATCTTTAAATTTACACATACACTCTCTTATTATATACAATAAATCCCATTTTTCAAACTTTTTTAAAAAGGTCATATTTAATAAAATTTTAAAATTTATCCTTGTCTTTTCCAGATATGGTTTCAAAAAAACCGGCCTGTATATGACTGTTTTACCTCGCATATCTCCTCAGGTGTGCCCTGCGCTATGACGGTTCCGCCGCCGTCTCCGCCCTCAGGTCCCATATCTATGATATAGTCAGCTGTCTTTATCACGTCGAGGTTGTGCTCGATAACAACCACCGTATTGCCTCCGTCTGAGAGCCTGCGCAGTATCTCCACAAGCTTGTGTACATCTGCAAAGTGCAGCCCTGTGGTAGGCTCATCAAGTATATATATGGTCTTTCCGGTACTCTTTCTGCTAAGCTCTGTGGCAAGCTTGATACGCTGCGCCTCACCACCCGAAAGCTCTGTGGACGGCTGTCCCAGCTTCACGTAGGATAGTCCGACATCATAGAGCGACTGGATTTTGTTCTGGATCTTTGGCACATTTTTGAAAAACTCAAGTGCCTCCTCCACTGTCATATCAAGAACATCGTATATACTCTTGCCCTTGTACTTTACATCGAGCGTCTCCCTGTTATATCGTTTGCCTCCACAGACCTCACACGGCACATATACATCAGGCAGGAAATGCATCTCTATCTTAAGGATTCCATCACCGCCGCAGGCCTCACACCGACCGCCCTTTACATTGAAACTGAAACGGCCCTTTTTATAGCCCTTTGCCTTGGCATCAGGTGTTGATGCAAACAGGTCTCTTATCATATCAAACACGCCTGTATATGTGGCAGGATTAGAGCGGGGTGTACGGCCTATCGGTGACTGGTCGATGTCTATGACCTTATCAAGCTGTTCAAGACCATCTATACCATCGTGGTCACCTGCGATACACCTGGCTCTGTTTAAGGATTTGGCCAGATGCTTGTAGAGTATCTCATTGGTCAATGAGCTCTTTCCCGAGCCCGACACGCCTGTAACACAGGTCATGATACCAAGAGGTATCTGCACATCAATATTTTTCAGGTTATTCTCCCTGGCTCCTCTTATCGTGATATATCCGCTTGGCTTACGCCTCTCCTGTGGAACCGGTATCTTTATTTTGCCGCTCAGATATGCTCCTGTGAGTGATTTTTTGCACTTTATAATGTCCTTTAACGATCCTGCTGCCACTATCTCCCCGCCGTGCGAGCCGGCTCCCGGCCCTACATCCACGATATAATCCGCTGCACGCATGGTATCCTCATCATGCTCCACAACTATGAGCGTATTTCCCAGATTCTTAAGATTCATAAGTGCACCAAGCAGCTTGTCGTTATCCCTCTGATGCAGTCCGATACTTGGCTCATCAAGTATATATGCCACACCTACAAGCCCTGAGCCAATCTGCGTGGCAAGCCTGATTCGCTGGGCTTCCCCGCCTGAAAGGCTTGCCGTGCCACGGGTAAGGGTGAGGTAATCAAGGCCAACCTGCTGCAAAAAGCCAACTCTCGCACGGATTTCCTTTAGTATCTGGTCTCCTATATAGTGCTGCTGCTCTGTAAGCTCTATATCAGCAAGAAACTTCACAAGCTCCTTCACAGACATGGAGGTCATCTCATATATGTTCTTGTCCGCAACCGTAACTGCAAGTGACGATGGCTTAAGCCTCTGCCCCTTACAGCTCGTACACGGAGTAATGCGCATAAACTGCTCATACTCTGCCTTTGCCGTATCAGAAAAGGTCTCCTTGTATCGGCGCTCAACATTGTCCACAAGGCCGTTCCATACAAGGTCATAGACGCCTTCGCCTCTCTGACCCTTGTATCTGACCTTGAGCACTCTGCCGTCTCCACCGTAAAAAAGCAGTTTTTTCATATCTGCAGATAAATCATCAATCGGTGTGTCGAGAGGAAGCCCATAGCCCTCATGCAGCGCACGAAGTGTCGCATAGGTATAGCTCTTTGGGTCTGTACATGACTGCCAGCCCATCACCTGTATGGCACCCTCAGATATGGAAAGCGATGCAGTCTGGCACCATAAGCTGCGGGTCAAACTCCATCTTGTAGCCGAGTCCGTAGCAGGTCGGACATGCTCCGAACGGATTGTTGAAGGAGAAGCTTCTCGGCTCAACCTCATCTATGCTTATGCCACAGTCAGGGCACGCAAAATTCTGGGAAAAGGTCATCTGTTCGCCATCCACAATATCAACTATGGCATTGCCCTCTGTCAGTTCAAATACATTTTCAAGTGAATCAGTAAGCCTCTTTTCTATGCCTGGCTTTACAACCAAACGGTCTACAACAATATCAATATTGTGCTTTATATTTTTCTCCATTGGGATATCCTCAGAGAGCTCATACATGCTGCCATCTACAATCACACGCACGTATCCGCTCTTTTTGGCTCTCTCGAACAGCTTCTGGTGCTCACCCTTGCGGCCTCTGACCACCGGTGCAAGAAGCTGGATACGGGTGCGCTCAGGCAGTGCCATAACAGTATCCACCATCTGATCTATAGTCTGCTTTGTAATGGCACGCCCGCACTTCGGACAGTGTGGTATTCCAATTCTGGCATAAAGCAGTCTGAAGTAATCATATATCTCTGTGACCGTTCCGACAGTTGAACGTGGGTTCTTGTTGGTGGATTTTCTGGTCAATGGAAATGGCAGGCGGAAGTCCCTCTATAGACTCCACATTCGGCTTCTCCATCTGTCCTAAAAACTGACGTGCATACGATGAAAGTGACTCCATGTACCTGCGTTGCCCCTCAGCATATATGGTATCAAATGCCAGTGATGACTTGCCGGAGCCTGAAAGCCCTGTAAAAACAACAAACTCATCTCTCGGGATGTCGAGACTGACGCACTTTAGATTGTGTTCGCTGGCACCTCGTATTTTGATGTATTTTCTTTCTTTTTTTGCCATAATTTGTGTTCCTCCAAATTGCTTCCGGATGTTATAAGCTTTTATTTTACGTCTCTCAATGTGTTTTTAAGCATAATAAGCTTATCCCTGTACTCAGCAGCCGCCTCGAAATTGAGCTCTGCCGCTGCTTTTTTCATCTTTTTCTCTATATCTGCGATATGCTTCTCAAGCTCTTTTTTGCTCATTGACTCCGGATCTTTGTCAAGAGCATTCTCATCGGCCGCTACCTTCTTTGAGATAGCTATGAGATCACGCACGGATTTCTGTATAGTCTGTGGCGTGATGCCGTGAGCCTCATTGTACTCTTCCTGTACCTTTCTACGACGCTTTGTCTCGTCAATTGCGACACGCATGGAGTCTGTAATCTTGTCAGCGTACATGATAACATGGCCCTCACTGTTACGTGCGGCACGTCCTATCGTCTGTATAAGTGAGGTCTCTGAACGAAGGAAGCCTTCCTTATCCGCATCGAGTATGGCAACAAGTGTAATCTCCGGGATATCAAGGCCCTCCCTGAGCAGATTGATACCGACGAGCACGTCAAATACGTCAAGACGCAGGTCACGTATTATCTCCGCTCTCTCAAGTGTATCTATATCTGAATGCAGGTACTTTACCCTGATTCCAAGCTCTGCCATATAGTTTGTGAGATCCTCAGCCATACGCTTTGTGAGTGTCGTGATAAGCACCTTGTGATGGTTTGCAGTCTCCTTATTGACCTCTGATACAAGGTCATCAATCTGTCCCTCGACAGGGCGCACTGATATTTCCGGATCCAAAAGTCCTGTCGGTCTGATAATCTGCTCCGCACGAAGCAGCTCATGCTCATTCTCATACTTATTAGGAGTGGCTGAGACAAAGAGCATCTGGTCTATTTTACCCTCGAACTCCTCGAAATTGAGAGGTCTGTTGTCAAGGGCCGAGGGCAGTCTGAAGCCATAGTCCACAAGAGTGGTCTTTCTGGAGCGGTCACCCGCATACATACCGCCTATCTGTGGAATCGTGATATGTGACTCATCCACGATTATGAGAAAATCATCCGGGAAGAAATCTATGAGTGTCATAGGAGGCTCCCCCGGCTTTGCAAAGTTCAGATGCCTCGTATAGTTCTCAATTCCTGAGCAGAAGCCTGTCTCCTCTCATCATCTCTATGTCAAAATTGGTCCTCTCTGCTATTCGCTGAGCCTCTATGAGCTTGTCCTCGCCTTTAAAATACTTCACACGCTCATCAAGCTCTTTCTCTATATTGAGGCAGGCCTCATTTATCTTCTCCTGCGAAACTACATAGTGAGATGCAGGGAAAATCATCGTATGCTCAAGCGAGCACTTTACCTCGCCGGTCAGCACATCAATCTCCACTATCCGATCTATCTCATCACCGAAAAACTCAACCCTGATTGCTGTATCATCGGCATTTGCCGGAAATATATCAAGCACATCACCGTGCACTCTGAAGGTGCCTCGGTGAAAATCCATATCATTCCTGGTGTACTGTAAATCTATGAGAGCCCTCGCGAGATCATCCCTGTCCCTCTCCTGCCCCGGGCGCAGCGAAATACTCATGCCTGTCCACTCATCAGGACTTCCAAGTCCGTATATGCAGGAAACCGATGCCACGACAATGACATCCTTTCGCTCTGTGAGCGCTGCCGTGGCTGAAAGCCTGAGCTTATCTATCTCATCATTTACAGAGGAATCCTTGGCTATGTACGTATCAGACTGCGGCACATATGCCTCCGGCTGGTAATAGTCGTAGTAGGATACAAAGTACTCTACTGCATTTTCGGGGAAAAACTCCTTCATCTCACCATAGAGCTGCCCCGCCAGTGTCTTATTGTGCGATATGATAAGTGTAGGCTTATTGAGCTGCTGTATGACATTAGCCATGGTAAAGGTCTTGCCGGAGCCTGTAACTCCAAGTAAGGTCTCAAACTGGTTGCCCTCCTTAAAGCCCTTTACAAGCTGCTCTATCGCCTGCGGCTGGTCACCGGTCGGCTTGTATTTTGAATGCAGTTTAAATTCCATAACGCACGCTTCCTCCAAAAAATCTTAAATACTGCTTTTGTAAAATTATAAAAAGACAAAGTCAATCATTTATAGTATGCACTTACGTGCTTTATTTTACTACAAAAAATCGACTCTGTCCACAATTTTTCAGAACATTCGTTCTTGTTTATTTATTTTATGTTACTGTTCACACCTAACAGTGTGACCAGCAACGATTACAGCCATTTAAAATTTACTTCACACGTCCACAGCACTGCTTATATTTCTTGCCACTGCCACATGGACATGGGTCATTCGGATATACCTTGGCTGTTGCACGGCGCTTTGGTGCATTCTGTGCTGACTCATCCTTGTTTGTGCCCGAAATCTTTGCAACCTGCTCTCGCTCAACCTTCTGCTCAACCTGTACATGATACAGCAGTCTGACAGTATCCTCCTGGATAGCCGAAATCATGTCGTCAAACATATCAAAGCCTGCCATCTTGTACTCTACGATTGGATCTTTCTGTCCATAAGCCTGTAAGCCGATTCCCTGACGAAGCTGTGCCATATCATCGATGTGATCCATCCACTTTCTGTCGATTACACGAAGAAGCACGACACGCTCAATCTCTCTGAACTGCTCAGGCTCAGGGAATTCTGTCTCCTTCTGCTCATAAAGCATGACAGCCTTTTCCTTTAAGTACTGCTTAAGCTGCTTTGCATTCTTGATTGACTCAATATCCTCTTTTGTAATCGGATCAAGCGGAATGACCGGAAGCACAAGCTCGTTGAGCTCTACAAGATCCCAGTCAGCTCTGTCAATTTCCTCGGAAATACATCTGTCGACAGACTTCTCAACCTGCTCCTGAACCATCTTAAGGATAGCATCACGCATGTTGTCACCGTTAAGCACCTTCATACGCTCGCTGTAGATAATCTCTCTCTGGTCATTGTCCACCTGGTCATACTCGAGAAGATTTTTACGAATACCAAAGTTGTTGGCCTCGATTTTCTCCTGAGCTTTCTCTATAGCAGATGTGAGCATCTTATGCTGGATCTGCTCGCCCTCCGGTACTCCGAGCGCATTGAAAACACCCATCAGACGCTCTGAACCGAAAAGTCTCATGAGGTCATCCTCGAGTGAGATGAAGAACTGTGACTCACCAGGATCTCCCTGACGTCCTGCACGTCCACGGAGCTGATTGTCTATACGTCTTGACTCATGGCGTTCTGTACCGATAATCTTAAGACCTCCGGCAGCCTTTGCCTCATCGTCAAGCTTAATATCGGTACCACGGCCTGCCATGTTGGTTGCTATTGTAACTGCACCGTGCTGTCCTGCAAGTGCAACAATCTCTGCCTCTTTCTCATGGAACTTGGCATTTAATACTGTGTGAGGGATTCCCTCTCTCTTGAGCATGCCGCTCAAAAGCTCTGATGTCTCGATGGTGATTGTACCTACAAGAACAGGCTGTCCCTTTTCATGTGCCTCTTTAACCGCATCCACAACTGCCTTGAACTTTTCCTTTTTGGTAGCGTATACAGCATCCTGCAAATCAATACGCGCTACCGGCTTATTTGTAGGTATCTCGACAACATCCATGCCATAGATATCACGGAACTCTTTTCTCCTCTGTGAGAGCTGTACCTGTCATACCGGCCTTCTTGTCAAACTTGTTGAAGAAGTTCTGGAATGTGATTGTGGCAAGCGTCTTGCTCTCTCTCTTAACCTTTACATGCTCCTTTGCCTCGATAGCCTGATGCAGTCCGTCCGAATAACGGCGACCAGGCATGATACGTCCGGTAAACTCATCTACAATAAGTACCTCATCATCCTTTACCACATAGTCCTGATCTTTGAACATGAGGTTGTGCGCACGAAGCGCAAGTATGATATTGTGCTGGATTTCAAGATTCTCCGGATCTGCAAGGTTCTCGATATGGAAGAACTGTTCTACCTTTTTCACACCATCCTGTGTAAGGTTTACGACCTTGTCCTTCTCATTTACGATGAAATCACCGGTCTCGTCCTGGACAATGCCCATGATGGCATCCATCTTTGAATACTCAGGAACATCCTCACCACGCTTCATCTGTGTAGCCAGGATATCGCATGCCTCGTAAAGTCTTGTCGACTTGCCACTCTGTCCTGAAATGATAAGAGGTGTACGTGCCTCATCGATAAGCACTGAATCGACCTCATCGATGATAGCATAGTGGAGACCTCTCTGAACAAGCTGTTCCTTGTAGATAACCATATTGTCACGCAGGTAATCGAATCCAAGCTCATTGTTTGTGATATATGTAATATCACAGCCGTAAGCCTCCCTGCGCTCGTCATTGTCCATGCCGCCAAGTACCACGCCGACCTTAAGCCCTAAGAACTCATGAACCTGTCCCATCCACTCAGCATCACGCTTTGCAAGGTAATCATTGACTGTGACAATACACACACCCTTGCCCTCAAGTGCATTAAGGTATGCAGGAAGTGTAGAAACAAGTGTCTTACCTTCACCGGTTCGCATCTCTGCAATACGTCCCTGATGCAAAATAATACCACCGATTATCTGTACTCTATAATGTTCCATGCCAAGCACACGCTTAGCAGCCTCTCTTACTGTAGCAAATGCCTCCGGAAGAATATCATCAAGTGTTGCTCCGTCCTCCAGACGCTTTTTAAACTCCCTTGTCTTATCCTTTAATTCTTCATCGGAAAGCTTTCCCATTGCTTCCTTATATGACTCAACCTTGTCAGCAATCGGGTAAATTCTCTTAAGCTCTCTCTCGCTGTGAGAACCAAAGATTTTTGATAATGCGCTCATATTTTTCTCCTATAACTTCAAATTGTCCTTGTACAGGCTCACAATAGTGTTATTGTAACACTTTGAGGATGATTGCACAACCTAAAGGGATGAATGTTTTGTAAACATTTTATAAAAATATTTTGCGGGAGTGTTGAGCTTTAATGGGGGGCTTCGCGCGGGAAGGCTGTGCGGTCCGGGGGAGCACACAGTATATTCCTCATAAAAAATATGAAGTCAGCCACGGCTTTTTGCCCGGACAGGCTGTGTTTTGGTGATAGTGCTTCATGCTATTTGAGTTTATGGAACACCGTGGCAGTTCATATTTTTTATTCTGAACACACTGTGTACTTCCCGGATCCACTTTGTTGTGCGCGAAGCATGGCAGAATTATGTTCAATTCAAAAAGCTCTCCACAGAGCTTTTGGAGATGTTTATTTGGAGTTTTATATACCTATTTTTTAGTTATTCATCTGGGCTTCATATGCTTCGCGGCATGCTTTTGCGAGCTGATCGCCGCAGGATGTATTCTTAAATCCACATTTAATTCCACCGATTTTTTCCTCTACCTGGGCAACTGTGAGTCCTTCAACGAGCTTTGGGATGGCCTTAAGATTTCCGTTGCAACCTCCTGTAAACTTTACGTTATGTACTACATCTCCATCGAGGTCAAGCTCAATCTGTGTTGAACATGTTCCTTTTGTTTTGTAAATATATGACATATTTTATCCTCCTGTGTTTTCAGTTTTTTTGTGTATACATGATTATAACATATATTTTTACATCTTTACTATGTTTTTTCACATTTTCAAACTCAGTTTTTCAATTCAGAAGTTACTGTTAATACCTAACAGTATGAACAGCAATGATTCAGATTCATAAATCTTTTCCTATTATTTATTTACTATTTACGCCATAACGTCGATTCGTTTTCCGCGAATTGCTTAGATACTGTCGAATTATGCGCATGATACACAGAAATGCCGAGGCATGGAAGCCGAGGCAAGGAGAAATCGAGCCATGGATGGCGAGTTTCGACGTTTTCGTCATCCTATGAAAACCTACAAAGCATAATTTGTATTTATCTTATTTGCCAGTGTAGCGGATATATACAGCCCGACGCGGTGTCCGCAAGTAGCGTCCCGTACTACTATCACTACAATACTACAGTCTCAATGAAGCAATATCTCTGTCGTCCGGCCATCACTTCATTTATTGTGTCGACAACCTGTTTTCCATCACACACGAGTGAATTCGGTTTCTTCACACAGTCATCCTGCCCAAACGGCACAAAATAAATATTTTTCATATTCATCAGCTTTCCGATATTCTTAAAGTTGATACCGAGCGCATCATTTGTGGAAATCCCGATAACAAGCGGTCTGCCGTTTCTTAGATGAGCCTTTGCCGCGAGAAGGACCGGTGTATCCACTATGCCGTTTGCAAGCTTTGCCGCTGTGTTGCCGGTGCATGGGTAAATCACCATCACGTCAAACAGCTTTCCCCGGACCGACACGCTCTGCCTCCTGCAGTGTCCTGATGCCCTCATCCCCTGTGATTTCGGAGATAGTATGCATAAAGTCTCCCGCCTTTCCAAAGCGTGTGTTCATCATCTGTGCATTATAGGAATATACAGGTGTCACATGTGTGAAGCTATCCACAAGCCTCTTTGCAACATCCTTAGTCTTTTCAAAACTACAGAAGGAGCCTGTAATTCCCATTCCTACGGTGCAATCCGAAATAACCATAAGCCCTCCGTCATACCTTTTCTTTTCATACAGTCATAAAGTATTTTTGCACCGGTTTTCGGACAGTATATGCCCGGAAGGCCGAGCGCATGCGTACAGTTTATCTGATACCTCTTACAGGCCTCAAAATCACAGCCGCCGGGCTTAGATGCAATGTCTATAATTATCGCATCTTTTTGCAAAATCATGATTAAACTTTCATCTATAACCCTATCCGGTACTGTGTTTATGAGAAACAGTGTTTCAAAACAGGCCTTGGCAGGATCATTAAAATCCACCGTTTCATATCCCAGTTCAGCGGCCTCATGCCTTGCCTGTTTTCTCCTTGCCATCACCATGACATGGGCTCCCATAGCAGAAAAAACGCGGGCAATTGCCTTTCCGCATTTTCCAAACCCGCTCACAAGTACCTTTGAGCCGTATATACCATGTATGCTTTTTTGTATTGCTATGGACGCAGTGGCCTCGGCCGTAACAATGGCATTCTGCTCTATGACAGTTTCATCTCTCATAAAGTCACACCCCTGTCAATCCGGGAAAGCACTCCGGCATCATGCCGCCCCACACTGCAATATTGTTAATTATTATATTATGTTTTAATTTTTCTATATCACTATTTATAAGCTTAAGCTTTGAAAACGGTGTAGGAAACACAATATTCCCAACACGCTCATAATCAATCCCGCCGCTATTTCTGCAATCTGTCTGTTCTCCTCCCAGCATATTAGCGAGGTACTTTTGCCTCTGATCCGTAACATATATTATAGTGTCTTTTTGCATAATAACTTCTTCCTTTCGCTATAATATATGCGCATTTCCAGCTTATGTGAGGGTATTTTGTTTTCTCGCTAAAAGCTTCCTCATAAAGCTTTTAAGCTTTACCTATTCAAAAAAATACAGAGCCTGGCATATATTCCGCCAAGCTCTGTATTTTTTTATAAATTCTACATTTAATTTTTAAATTATCCTATTCAATTCCGGTTGCAACGGATAATCTCTCTGTAGCTTATTACAGCTGTGTGACAACAAAAATATCGTAGATGGCTTTTATTGCCTTGTCAAAATCATCATTGCTTACACCGATGATGATATTGAGTTCTGATGAACCCTGATCAATCATGCGCACATTGATATTGGCATGTGCAAGTGCAGAGAAAATCCTGCCGGCTGTACCACGGTTTGACTTCATGCCACGGCCAACAACAGCGATAAGCGCGAGGTCTGACTCGAGGTCAATGATATCAGGATGAGCAAGTCTTCTGATTGAGCTGATAACCTGCTGCTCCTTGCCCTCAAACTCTGCCTGATGTACGAATACTGTCATAGTATCGATACCTGATGGCATATGCTCTATAGAGATACCGTTCTCCTCAAACGCCTGGAGAGCCTTTCTACAGAAGCCCACCTCTGAGTTCATCTTGTCCTTGTCGATATTTACCGCAACAAAGCCCTTCTTTCCGGCGATACCTGTGATGGTATAATCAGGCTTTTGGCATGTGCTCTCGACGATGAGAGTACCAGGTGCTTCCGGGTCGTTTGTATTTCTGATATTGATTGGGATGCCTGCCTTTCTTACAGGGAAAACAGCATCCTCGTGGAGCACTGATGCTCCCATATATGAAAGCTCTCTGAGCTCTCTATAAGTAACAACCTTGATTGGCTGTGGATTGTCGATAATTCTAGGATCAGCTACGAGACAGCCTGAAACATCTGTCCAGTTCTCGTACATGCTGGCATGACATGCCTTTGACACGATGGAACCAGTGATATCCGAACCACCTCTTGAGAAGGTGACTACCTTTCCATCAGGTCCTGCTCCGTAAAAGCCCGGAATAACAGCCTTTTCTGTCTGCTCAAGCTTCTTCGAGAGCACCTTGTCTGTCTTTTCCGCGTCAAAATTGCCATTCTCATCAAAAAAGATGACTGTTGCCGAATCTATAAACTCATATCCGAGATAGTTTGCCATGATGATTCCGTTTAAGTACTCACCACGAGAGGCTGCATAATCTGCACCTGCCTTTGCCTTGAAATTCTCAGCGATAATCTTGAACTCCTCATCAAGTGCCAGCTTTAAATGAAGGCCATTTATGATTGAATCATATCTGTCCTTGATTTTTCTGAGCATAACCTTGAAATTCTGATCATTCTCAGCCAGATCATAGCATGCATAAAGCATATCTGTTACCTTTGTGTCTTTGGAATTTCTCTTTCCCGGTGCACTCGGCACAACATATTTTCTTGACTCATCGCTTCTTATGATGTCGCCAACCTTTGTGAACTGCTCTGCACTGGCGAGCGAGCTGCCGCCAAACTTTACTACCTTTACCATTTGTCTGTTTTTCCTCTGCTTCCTATATAAATAACTGTATTAGCCAATATTATACCGCTTTGATAAATCATTCGTCAATACTCAATGTAGTCAACATCAAGCTTCATAACATCGTGTTCTTTGTCAAATGTGATGATACCGTATGATGGCATGCAGCCCCACAGCGGTGCACCGATGCTTCCCGGATTCATCATCGCAAGACCATTGTGCTTATCATAAAACAGCTTGTGTGTATGTCCAAAGAGCGCCAGATCTGCCCCGACTTCCTTCGCATGAAGCTCCAGATGCATATATGACAGCTTTACTCCATATGTATGTCCATGGCACATGAGTACCTTATAGCCGTCGATATCAATAAGTCTCTCTGTATCTCCCCGTGAAAAATCACAGTTTCCCGGCACATTGACCATGGTTATATGAGGAAACTCTCTCCTAAGGGCATCCGCATCCACAACGCAGTCTCCCAGATGAAGTATCATATCAGGCTCCTCTCTTTTGACTGCCCGAATCATATTTCCCACATTACCATGTGAATCACTCAGTACCAAAACTCTCTTCATGCGCTTCTCTCCTATATCTTGATAATATATTATATATATTATCAATAAGTTTTCCGCGTGTAAAATATTTTTTTCTTTATATACGCAAAAAAGCTCCATGCCGACTTCATTGTCAGCCCGGAGCTTTTAATCTTTAATTTTAACTATGCAAGCCTCTTCCACTGCTTGCTGCACTTATAATAAGAATAGAACATACATCTTTCTGCCTGCTCGCATCTGACCGGTGCACTCTCGATATTGCACTGGCAATTTACAATAGCATCTGCTTTTCCCTTACATGAACCCTTAATCATTACATCGTCTAAAACTTCGTCTGACATTCTCTTTCTCCTCACATTTGTTTGATAGTATATTTACCTGTTACAATATTGATATATTTTATTATTTTTCTCTGTACGGGCTATGCTTTACGTACTCTTACCATCGGCTTAAATACTAACATCTTGTCCGCAACAGTTGTGATTATACTATATATTGTATTTTAAATCCATATGTCATTTCTAACAAAACAAATGATTTTTTATGTCACATTTTTCACTTGACGAATTTCATTTTCATGTTCAAGCCCAAAAATCAAGGATATCTGAGTAAAACTTCTCCAAGGTATCATCATCCGCATTAAATATCTCGTGCTTTGAATCAGGATAGACCTTCTTAATGCCCTGAGGCAGCTTCGCAATAAATTCATCCTCAGCGGTATTTGAAACCAGATAATCCTTTCCCGCCTGGCATAACAGCACCGGTATTTTAATTTCCTGTGCATGCTTCTTTATATATTTGGATGCCTTGCGCCCGGCCCTGCACCATCTGTAGGTGGCGCCATTTGTACGATAGCGTTCCTCCTCCACCTTGCACTTGTATATGTAGTCATAGCGCGCCTTTGACAGACAACAGCTCGATTCAAAATCATACTCATCCGTATACTGTGTCTGGCTCGGCAGATATTTATCGTTCCAGTTAAGCACACTTGCGACAAACAGTATCGCCTCCACGGCAAAATGTGAAAAATTGCCATAAAGCATCTCTATCATAGGGCTTGAAAGTACTGCCTTTGTAAATACCTCGGGATGCTTCTCAAGATACAGGGCAGCTATCGCGCCTCCCATAGAGTGACCAGTACATAAAGCGGTCTGCGCCCTCACGCTTCATCACAATCTCGCGGATAAACATATCAAGGTCCACTCACATAATCGTCAAAGCTGTTTACAGTGACCATGCTTATATCGGATACACTTCTGTCCGAAAGCCGTGTCCGCGATGCTCCACCATATATACTGAGTATCCGGCCTTTGCGAAATAGTAAATCATCTCATAATATTTAGGCATACACTCTGTAAATCCATGTGATATGACTATGGCAGCCTTTGCTACAGGTGTCGTCACATAGCCGTAATGTATGCGTGTGCCATCTGCACTCTTCATATAGCCATCTTCAAAATTAAGCCTGATAAAAGGCAAAACATATCTTGTTAATTCCTCATTATATTTTTCTTCTGTAATAATCATAGCATTCCCCACTTTTGGTATTTGATATTTTGTAAGTAACTATATCTCAATCCGGTCAATAAGATTCAGGTCATATTTTCTGACTATATCAAGTGCCTTTTCATAGCTTTCCACATCACATATATTGTCCACTGTATGTGCATCAAGCCCCAGTATCACTTTGTTGCCGATGTCATGCGGTATACACCAGAAGCGCTCTGTCGGATAGTGCTTTCCTGCACTGATACCAAGCATGTTTATCTCAAGCGGTATGTCAAGCTCCTTAAGTGCCTTGCACATCCTCGTCATCTCCCATTCGTAGACAGAATCAAGTCCCTGATAATTTATTAAATCAGGATGTGCTAAATAGCTGTACATTCCTGTTTTCATGCCCTCTATAACAGTATCCACATACTTGCGTATACGGCTCTCATCATCTGTCGGTGTGCCTGTATACGGGCCTGTCTGCTCTGATTTCATAAAATGCTGGCCCATTATCATGTAATCACAGCCAAGCCTGTCAAACATAGCCTTCTGCTCCTTGAAAAACTCCGGTATGTACTCCGCCTCAAAGCCAACGTAAAGCTTTATGTCGGATGCATACTCCTTCCCAAGCTCCCTGATGGCATACACATACTCCGGTGCCTGCTCCATCGTCATCCGGATGCCCGAAACATAGCCATCCTTAAAGGGGCACGGCACATGGTCTGAAAAACCAAGCTCTGCGATACCCATTCTGATAGCCGCCTCTATATATTCGCGCTCGCTGCCATATGCATGCTGGCACCTATAGGTGTGCGTATGGTAGTTTGCCTTTAAAAATCCCGTCATTACTTAAAGCTCCAAAAATCTATCTCTTATTGCTGTTCAAACAGCTATTCAAATACTACAATTAAAATTCATTTTATCACTTTTTGCACTTTATTACAATCTCATATTTTTGGGACTTTTTTCTCTATGAAATATATATGCGTTATGTTATAATCCATTGATATATGATAGTCATAATAATTCTATCCACCACACAATCATAAATGAGGGGCAAAATACCTTTTGACCCTCATATCATTATATTTTTATATACGGAGGAAATAATGTTCAAAAAAGGAGTGGTTCCCTCCCAGGGACTGAGAATTATCATCGTCGGATGCGGCAAGGTAGGCCGTACTCTCGTTGAGCAGCTTGGCAAGGAGGGGCACGACATAACAATTATCGACAAAAACAGGGAGAGGATTTCCCAGGTATCCAATATCTATGATGTAATGGGTATTGCAGGAAACGGTGCCAGCTACAAGATACTGCAGGAAGCGGGTATTGATGATGCCGACTTAATCATCGCAGTCACAGGCTCTGATGAGCTGAATCTGCTATGCTGTACCATTGCCACACAGGTCGGCAACTGTGCTGCTATAGCCAGAGTCAGAACGCCTGAATACAGCCAGGAGGCCAAATATCTGCGCGACAAGCTTGGTCTTGCACTCATTATCAACCCTGAGCTTGAGGCAGCTATTGAGATGGCTCATATTCTTCATCTGCCGTCCAGCCTTGAGGTGACAAACTTTGCTCACGGTCAGGCACAGCTCATCAAGTATGAGATTCCCGAGGGCAGCATCCTCGACGGAACAAAGCTCATGGATCTGGGCACCAGACACCATGCCAACATACTTATCGGTGCAGTCGAGAGAGATGATGAGGTCACTATCCCATCAGGTGATTTTGTGCTCCGCAAGGGCGACAAACTGTCATTTGTCGGCGAACGCAGACATACAAAGGAGTTTTTCAGCCACATCGGAGTCAATACACACAGCGTAAAAAATACACTGATTATCGGAGGCGGCAAAGCCGCATATTACCTGGCAAAGCAGCTCATCTCACGTGGCATAAAGGTCAAAATAATCGAAAATAGCTTCGAGCGCTGTGAAGAACTTTCCATACTGCTTCCGGATGCTGTCATCATAAACGGTGACGGAACAGAACAGGCACTCTTAAAGGAAGAGGGCATAGAGACCTGCCAGTCATTTGTACCTCTTACCGGTATAGACGAGGAAAACATCATGCTTACGCTCTATGCGAAGCAGGTTTCCAATGCAAAGGTCATAACAAAGCTTAATCGTATAACTTTTACCAATGTCATAAACAGCCTGGACCTTGGCAGTGTAATCTCACCAAAATACATCACCTCAGAAGCCATAATTGCCTATGTCCGTGCAAAGAAAAACTCTATGAACTGCAATATAGAGACTCTCTACCACATGTACGACTCAAGAGTTGAAGCAATTGAGTTCTTTGTATCAGAAAACTCAAATGTGACAGACATACCGCTTCGAGACCTAAAGCTCAAAAAGCATCTGCTCATCTGCTTCATCAACCGAAACGGCAAAATTATTATACCTACAGGTAATGACTGCATACAAAAAAATGATACTGTCATGATTATAACAACCCAATACCGGCTTTACGAATCTTCAGGATATTATGGAATAGTGGGGGAATGATATGAACACTTCAGTAATTCGATATCTTTTGGGATATATTTTAAAGCTTGAAGGCTTTTTGCTGCTTCTGCCATGTATTGTTGCCGGTATTTATTATGAAAAAAGCGGCATCTACTTTTTGATTGTTGCACTCATAAGCATAGCTATCGGTTTTATTTTTTCGGCTAAAAAACCGAGGGATTTTACCTTTTACCTGAAGGAGGGCTGTGCAACAACCGCACTGGGCTGGGTCGTACTGAGTATATTCGGCTGTCTGCCGTTTTACATATCAGGAGAGATTCCAAGCTTCACAGATGCTCTTTTTGAGACCATCTCCGGCTTCACCACGACAGGAGCGAGCATCCTGCCTGAGGTAGAATCACTCTCCATATTGCATGAATTTCTGGCGCTGCTTTACGCACTGGATTGGCGGTATGGGTGTGCTTGTTTTTCTTCTGGCAATCATCCCGCTTTCAGGCGGCAGCAATATCAACCTGATGCGCGCAGAAAGCCCCGGGCCTTCAGTTGGAAAGCTCGTTCCAAAGATGAAGCATACCGCCAGGCTTTTATACATAATATACTTTGGTCTTACGACTATGGAGATTATTTTCCTGCTTTTCGGGAAAATGCCTCTTTACGATGCCATCTGTACCTCTCTCTTGGCACAGCCGGAACAGGAGGCTTTGGTATCAAAAACGACAGCTTTTGCGGCTACAATGTTTATCTGCAGTGGGTTGTTACCATATTTATGATACTTTTCGGTGTCAATTTCAACGCTTACTACCTGCTTTTCTTCGGTCACATCCGTGACGCACTTAAGGTTGAGGAGGTCAGATACTATTTCGGCATCATAATAGCCTCCGTTGTAGTCATAAGCGTGAATATCGCACATATGTGTACCGGTGTGTTTGACGCAGTCACAAAGGCAGCGTTTCAGGTTGGCTCAATCATCACGACAACCGGATTCTCGAGCACCGATTTCGACAGATGGCCTGAGCTTTCAAAGACACTGCTTGTGCTTTTGATGTTCATTGGCGCATGTGCCGGAAGCACCGGCGGCGGTATCAAGGTATCTCGTATTGTCATCGCTGTAAAGACAATACTTAAGGAGTTAAATGGCTACATTCACCCAAAGAGTGTGAAAAAGCTCACCTTTGAGCACAAGCCTGTAGACCATGATGTTATCAGGTCAATAAATGTTTATTTCATGACGTATGCCGTCATTTTTGTTGTTTCAATGCTGCTTGTTTCCGTTGAAAACTATGATTTCACCACCAATTTCACGGCTGTCGCAGCTACATTTAACAATATCGGACCGGGTCTTTCTCTGGTCGGTCCGACATGCAATTTTGGCTTTTTTAATAATTTCTCCAAATATATACTGATGTTTGACATGCTTGCCGGAAGACTCGAGCTGTTTCCACTGCTCATCCTCTTCCATCCGTCAATCTGGAAGGAATTATTTATTCAAGCAGATAAAAAAGTAAAAGGGAATAGAAAGGAGAAACAAAATGTTCGCATGTAAAAATTGCGGTGGAAATGTGAAGTTTGACATCAAATCAGGCCAGTTAGCCTGTGAATACTGTCATTCACTTTTCGACCCTTACGCGTACGAGGACAAAACCTCTGACGCCGAGGTCCAGAAGGACTTCGACGCAACCATTTTCACATGCCCTCAGTGCGGAGGAGAAATCCTGAGCACAGACGATACCGCAGCAGGCTTCTGCAGCTTCTGCGGTGCATCAACTGTGCTCTACAGCCGCATGCAAAAGGAGCACAAGCCGGCTTATATCATACCATTTGCAAAGAGCAAGGATGACTGTAAGCAGGCCTACATGAGCCTCATGAAAAAGGCTATTTTCGCGCCAAAGGAGCTTAAGGATCCTAAGTTTATCGACGGATTCAGAGGTATCTACATGCCTTACTGGACATATTATGTAACCCAGAAGGCTCCTATTTCACTTCCGGCGAAAAGATCCCACCGTTCAGGAGATTACATCATTACAGACCATTACAGGCTCGAGGGAGATCTCGACGCCTACTACAAGGGACTGTCCTACGATGCATCTTCATCATTTGATGACAGCATCAGCGAAAAACTTGCGCCATATGATGTGAAGAATATGAAGCGCTTTACACCGGCATTCTTAAGTGGTTTTTACGCTGATACAGCTGATTTACCATCAACTATTTACGCAAGTGACGCAATGGATGCTGCCTGCACAAACACAGTAAGCGAAATAAGTAAAGAGCCTGCCTTTACCGGCTTGTCAGTCGACAGTGACTCCGCGGCTCTTTCGCCTTTAAGTCTTGGCACTACTGTAAAAGAAACCGATTACTCGATGTTTCCGGTATGGTTTTTGTCATACCGCAATAAGGATCGTGTGGCATATGCCACAGTAAACGGCCAGACCGGCAAGGTTGTTGCAGATCTGCCTATATCTGTCGGTAAATTCCTGCTAGGCTCACTCATTGCGGCAATTCCGGTATACATTTTATTATGTCTGCTGACGGTTCTCACTCCCGGAATGACTCTCACCATAGTCGGTGTGCTTGCGATTATCGCAAATATCTGTTACTCACAGGAGCTGACCATGATTGCTGTAAAGGAAGCCGGTACCGAGGATAAGGGCCGTATCGCAAAGGAACAGCCGGAGGCACTGGTGCAATCAACAACCGCAGACGCCTTAAGGCTGCAAAAGCCACAAAACCATAAAGACAAACACATCGTTTATAGCTTACTTTATACTTTTATATTTGTCATTCAATTTGTTCCTGCTCTGTTTGCAATCATTGCAGGTATAGGCAGTGGCTTTGGCAATGCAGACGGCAGCCTGATTTTATTTGTTATTTTGACCATCATATCATTTATTTTTCAATCAGAGCCTTCTCAAGCTTTGACAGGATGCCCGGACACAAGGGAGTTGCCGGACTCATCTTTGGCATGGTATCCATGCTTATTGGCGATGCTGTTCTTTTGTTCCAGCCGGTGCTCGATGCATGGTACTATGGCGCAGCTTTTATCATCATCGCCTCAGTGCTTATCACACTGATTAATGTCATCCGCGCATTCAATGTGCTTACAACGCGCAAGCTGCCACAGTTTGCCACACATAAGGGAGGTGATGACCGTGCATAGAAATAATTATAAAAGTCCTTTTTTGCATTGTATAAAATGCAGGTGCTCTGCTTTGCTTACATTATTTTTGCTTGTTACAATCCTTGTTTTGAGCAGCTCATCAAATGTATATGCCACTGAGACAGCCACAAATTACAATCTGAGCGGCACAAACAAGTCTACCGGCTACGAGTACATCCTTGAGGACTCTGCCAATTTCATTGACGATGCCGTAAAAGGCAAGCTCATCTCACAGATGAAAAAGACAACCGAATACTGCAACATAGCTGTTGTCACCACTACCTCACATCCTTACGGAAGCACTGAAAGCTATGCAGTCAATACCTTTGAAGGCTATTTCGGAACCGGTGCAAACGGTGTCATTTTTGTAATAGACAGAGATTTAAACGAGATTTATCTGGCTTGTGAGGGAAGCACGCAGAGAACCATCCCGAACTCAAAATGTAACTCCATCTGTGACAACACTTATATATATGCCACCTCAAGTCATGATTACGACTATTTCACCTGCTGTATGGAAACAATAGACCAGGTCAACACAGTCCTTGCAGGCGGACATATATCACAGCCTCTCAGATACATTTCGAGCATCTTTATCGCTCTCGCTGCCGGCATGATTTTTTGCTTTGTATATGCATTATCCCTGTCAAAGGGCCGCAAGGCTAAGAGCAACGAGCTCATGGGTGCAGCATTTACAAAGGTAGAGATTCAAAATGCACGCGCACGCTTTATGAACCAGACAAGACACTACAGTCCACAAAGCTCAGGCTCAAGTGGCGGTCACAGCGGTGGTGGAGGTCATAGTGGCGGCAGTCACAGTGGTGGCGGTCACCACATCTAGTACACCTTCAAGCACAGTGTGGATGTGGCTACTATTTCAATGATCCCCAATGAGATTCTAAACAAGCCGGGCAGGCATCAGCTTTTTATTCTCAGTGGTTTTATAGTTATTAATTGCTTGCAAAAATAAAAAGCCCTCAGCACTGTGTACTGAGAGCTTTTTGTTTTAGCAGTCCGTACGGGAATCGAACCCGTGTTTCCGCCGTGAGAGGGCGGCGTCTTAACCGCTTGACCAACGAACCGTGTATTATAATACCATGGTCAATCGGATAATGCAAGCTTTTTTTGAAATTTATTTAAAAATTTTTATTTGTTATTTATCTGCCTTTTTCGCCTTCTTTGCTTTCTTTATACGTTCTCTTTTAAAGCGTTCCTTCAGACTCTCTGTAAATGTCTCGAGATACCTGTTCTCCACCTTTGGATTTCTGAATCCCTGTGCCCTGTTAAGCGCAGATTTCTTTAAAGCACCCATTGAATCGATAACTCGGTCTGCACTGGCTCTGATACGTTTTCTCTTTCTGCGCTCCTCGACTGCCTCCGCAAGCTCCTGTGACCTCTCCTGCGACCTTTCATCTGCCGCCTTCTTACGCTCTTTAACCTCTTCCACACCTCATCCATATAGGTGTTGAAATTGTTCTGCAGATTGACGATTGTCCTACTGAAATCTGTAAGCGCTGACACGGTGATTGCAGTGTCTACAGCTAAAAAGCCCATAAGAAGCAGTGAGAAAAACTCATACCATATAGGTGACATCCAGCCTGTGATGAACTTCGTAAACGGTGCAATAAAATACACCACTATAAGTCCTGCCACCCCAAAGCCTACAGAATATGGAAAGCACACCCTGCCGTTTATATTAAGCGGCATGCTGCTGTAATCCCACCAGTATGCATGAAACAGCTTCTCAAGCGCCCACGATGTGCCATATTCTAAGACAATGCTTCCCAAAAATGCCAAAGAAATATCTGCCACCATGTAAATGTCGCATCAGTATGAGCAGAAATAAGATCTGCTATCGCAGTGATCGCGACACCTCCGGCTCCGTAAATAGGACAAAGCGGTCCATAGAGGAAGCCTCTGTTTTCCCATTTTTTTGCCCTGATGGTACAGTAGATGCTCTCATATATCCAGCCCATACAGCTAAATATAATAAAATACACAAAATATCTTGATAACCACATATATAATCCTTTCTCCCCGGATAATTTATGATATACAGCAAATGACTTTGATTCCCTTATGTCTGCAAATTAAAAATCACTCTCCGGATACATCTCATCTAAGTATATATCATACCATTTTGTACACTCATTTGTCCATGAGTCAACAACTTTTTCATATTGCAGTCGCAGCTTATCGACATTTTCTTCGTTAAGCTCGCTTTCTGCTTCACATAGCTCTTCATAAACCTTTTCTGCTTCTTCAGCCGCCTTCACCACCGGCTCCGCTGCAAGTGCAAGCTTCCACTCGAGATACGCCTCATCTGTTGAAAGCTGTCTGGTCTCATGTCGCTCCCTCTTAGGGACAGCCGCAAGTGCCTCGACCATCGCAGCATCCTTTGCCTGCATGAGTGCCGGCAGATTGCCGTCCTGTGATGCCTTAAGCCTTGAAATATAATGGTCATAGCCAAACGGATAGTACATCACCTTGTCATTTTCAAAGACCAGTATGGCATCAGCCACCTGCTTTATGAAATACCTGTCATGCGATACAAAGAGCATGGTGCCGGTATATGCCTTAAATGCCGATTCGAGTGTCTCCTTCGCCGGAATATCCATGTGATTGGTCGGCTCATCGAGTATCATTAAGTTCGGACGGCCTGTCAGAAGCTCTGCGAGCACAAGCCTGGACTTCTCACCACCTGAGAGCGAGCTGATACGCTTTGAGGCATTTGCCCCTCCAAACAGATACATGCCAAGCGTCTTTCTTAAATCCTTCTCCAGAAGTGCCGGAAAAAGCTCGTGAAAATGATCTCTCACGGTCTTTTCGCTGTCTATAAGTGCCGACTGCTGGTCAAAATAGCCCACCAGCAGATTGCTGCCGAGCTGGCTTGTGCCCTTTATTGGTGGAATAAGTCCTGCCACAGTCTTTAGAAATGTTGATTTTCCTATGCCGTTGTCACCAATTACGGCAATCTTCTGACCACGCCTTATACGAAGCGACAGCTCAAGCAGTGCCCTGCCGTCGTAGCCAATTTTTAATTCCTTCGCCTCGTAAACCCATTTACCGCCCGGAAACTGTGGCTCGATATTGCCTGTAAAAATATGAGCTTCGTCTTCAACCGGCTTTTCTATCAGCTTCATGCGTGCCAGCATGGTCTTTCTAGAGCGTGCAAACGCAGCTTTTTCTTAGGCTTATGCTTGAATTTGTCGATAAGCTCATTATTGTGCGCAATCTCCGCCTGCTGGCGCTCGTAGGCTTTGCGCTGTATCTGCAGATTTTTAAGCTTCTGCTGCCTGTACTGCGTGTAGTTGCCGGCATATCTGTGCAACTGCCATTTTCAAGCTCATATACACCAGTCGCAACTGCATCAAGAAATGCCCTGTCATGGGACACAATGACAACAGCCTTTGGATAGTTAATCAGATAATCCTCCAGCCACTCGACCGTTTTCATATCCAAGATGATTAGTCGGCTCATCAAGAAGCAGCAAATCCGGCTTTTCAAGCAGCAGCTTTATCAGTGAAATCTTCGTCTGTTCTCCTCCTGAAAAGCTCCTAAAAGCCTACGGCTTTTCTTCTTTTCAAAATAAAGCCTGTAAAAAGCCGGTCGTACTCCATCTCGTAGTCAAACCGCTCTTTGGAATATGTATCCCTGTCCGGACAGCTCTCAAGTATTTCCTCGATTGTCTTGTCCTGATTTGGATTTATCTGCCTGTCTAAGCATATCAATTGTTATATTTCGCATGGTGAGGTTTCGGGTTCCAAGACTATTTTTGCTCTTTGAGCTTTTGCAGTCTCTTTGCCATGTGCACCTGACGACATACCGCGACGGTCATCGCGGTCAAGCTGCAGCTCCCCCGCAAGAAGCCGAAGCAATGTGGTCTTTCCAGCACCGTTTTTGCCGACTACAGCTATTTTTTCTTTTTCCTTTATATAAAAATCAACATGGGACAGAATCGTCTGACCTCCTACCGAAACTGTCCCATCCTTAATCTGGTATAACATATCTAATTAATATCCTTCAAGCTGTCCAAAAGTTCGAGATCTGACTGCTGCACCCTGATATTGGAGGTCACCGGCTCCTGTCCCGGCTTTGTAACTGTGATTTCAATAACAGAGTCTGCCGGAATGCCGCTGCCGAATGCATACTGTAAAAAGGATACAAACTTTGGGTGGTTTGCTGTAAATGTATTTTTTGCTTTCATCATTTTCATTATGCTTGCTGGGTTCATGTATTTTCTCCAATCTTATCTATATGATATCTCTTTCGACGCACATATCTTTACGTTCGTTATATTATACCATGAGTCAATTCTATAATCTATCATTTTAGAATTATTTAATCAGCAATCATCTGCTGATATACTGCATAGGTGCCACAATATTTCCTAAATAAAAAATATGCCATACCTCATATTTCAATATACTAAAAAACAGATGACCCACATAACATATATGTAAGCCATCTGCTCTGATGCTAAAACTAATTAAATTGTTTACTCCTTCACGCCTCCAAGTGTGACACCGGCAATAATATATTTTGATAAGAGGAGATATACAACAATAATAGGCACAATAGCTACTGTTATCATCATATAGATTTTTCCCATATCGAAATTCATATAGTCCGCTCCTCGAAGTGTGGCAATCAAAATTGGTACTGTCATCTTGTTCTTTGACTGGATGATCAGGGCCGGTGTGAAGTAGTTGTTCCATGAACCTACAAATGTGAAAATTGCCTGTACTGCAATTGCAGGTTTCATGATTGGCAATACTATATGGTTGAATGTCTTAAACTCATTCGAACCATCAATTCGTGCAGCTTCTACAAGTGATAGAGGAAGTGATGACTGTAGATAGCTGTACATGAAATAGAATACCGCCGGCGATGCTATTGATGGAATGATAAGTGGAGCCCACGAATCATACATTCCCATATTTGTTATTAAACGCAGGAAGCCCATCGCAGTAACCTGTGTCGGCATAACCAGTATCGCCATGATAAATGTAAATGCAGCTTTCTTTAATTTAAAATCGTAAGCATAAAGTCCATATGCTGTAAGCGATGAAAAATATGTACATAAAACTGCACATGAGCCCGATATAATAAGGCTGTTTACTATTCCCCTTAAACATAGGGAAGGATCCGTCATTAGCTACAGATTTCAGATTATCCAGGAAATGCCCGCCCGGGATAAATGAGAAGCCCCTCTGCAGCTGTGCATGCGACCTTGTCGCATTGATTATAAGTATTACAAAGAAGAACAGGCATAAAAATGATAATAATATCAAAACTATATGCGCTATAACACTGCGGACATTAATTTTATGTTTTGGTTTCATTATTTAGCCGCCTCCTTTTTCTTTCTTCTAGCTTCTTTTGCAGCTCGCTTTGCTGCTGCCTTTGATCCGTCAGGATCGCTGTCATTTGTCATTCTGTATACGATGAAGCACAGAATTGCGCTGACTATAAACAGATATACCGACAATGTTCCGGCCATACCATAGTTCTTACTCTTTAAGTGGTTGTTCAGGAACATGATAAGTGTCATTGACGATCTGTCCGGATTTCCCTGTCCGTTTGTCAGAATCTGAGGTACATCGAACATCTGTAGTCCACCGATGATTGACGTGATGAGTGTATATGCAAGTATTGGTCGTATACTCGGTAAAGTTATATAGAAGAATCTCTGCAATGCATTACATCCATCCAGATCTGCCGCCTCAAATACTTCTGTACTGATACCCATGACTGCTGCCATGAGCATAATAGTCGTATTACCGAACCACATAAGGAAGTTCATGAAGCCGATGAGTGATCTGGTTCCAAATACACTTCCCATAAAGTCGATAGGCTTGCTGATTACTCCCATAGACTGCAGGATTGAGTTCACAGGGCCACTGTTCGAGAACAGTGTAAAGAACAAAAGTGCAAATGCAGATGCCATGATCAGGTTTGGCAGATAAATTACTACCTTAAAAAACTGTAATTTGTGAATTTTTAATCTGGCATCAGTGAACCAGTTTGCTAAAACAAGTGCAACCACAATCTGTGGAATAAATCCGATAACCCAGAGGATAAGAGTATTCTTACCATATGTGACCATATCCGATTTAAGAAGCTCGGCATAGTTAGCCCATCCCACAAAATTCGGTCCTATTTCTTTGATTCCGGATCTATAGTATTCAAAAAAACTGAACCTTACCGTATCTACTAACGGAATCAGAGAAAAAATTAAATATGTTATGAAAAACGGAAGAATAAAGATATATCCCCATTTTGCATAGCTTACGCTCTTTCTTTTCTTCTTCATGAGACAAATTCCTTTCTACCAGAGTCACCTCTGCGAAGCCCAAAGGCTCCGCATGGTGTTTTATTTATCTTATTTCGTCCATGTAACCTTTTCGATATCAGGATAACGTTCTTTAATTGCTGTCTCAAAGTTTTTCTTAGCCTTATCATAATCAACCTTACCCTGTAAGTAATCGCTGAATGAGTTCTGGATAAGCTCTACACATCCCTGATCATATGTTGAAAGAGGTGCAATCTTGATATTCTCAGCTACCGGTTCAAAGTAAGCAAATGCGTTCTGTCCGCCAAGGAAGTCTGATGCGAATGAATCATCTTTTGCTGCTTCCTTCATTCCTGATTTTGTATTTGTGAAATCAGAGTAATCCTTAGAGATCTTGAGTAAGTTGTCTTTATTTGCTGTTAAAGCAAGGATGATATCCTTAACATGCTTAGGGTTATCTGTTCCTGTTGCTGCGTGGATGTAAGATCCACCCCAGTTATACTCCTGTGGTGGTGTTGTAACAGCCCATGATCCTTCTGCTCCATCCCAGTTTGGTGCAAGTGTGAAATCGATTCCCCATGCTGGGAAAAGGAATGCAAATACCTTTGACTGAGAACCCATTGCTTTGTTCCAGTCATCATTAAACTGGCCTTTAACTTTAGCATCAACATATCCTGCATCAAGCCACTCTTTTGAATCATCTACCCAGTTTGTAATCTTCTTATCCACTACAACCTCATCTGCTCCAGGCTGTACCCATGAGTTGTCGATTGAGTTTCCATATAAACGGAATGTATCAGCGTAAGAAGATAATGTGTAGTATCCCTTTGCCTTAAGTTCCGCTGCTGTAGCCTTTAATGTATCCCAGTCCTTTGTCTTCTCACCGATTGCTTCAGGATCATCTGTTCCGAATACATCCTTTGCAATATCGCGACGGTAAACTAAAAGTCCAGGACAGCACTGCCATGTTGAACCTCTCTGTATTCCGTCTGAATCAGAAGCTGTTTTTCTTGTGAAATCGAACTGATCAGCAAACTCTTTGTCGCAATCAATTCCAAGATCCTTAAGAGGCATTGCTACGTCTGCATCTTTATCTGTATATTTGAATACGTAATCTGTCTCTGATAAGAAGATATCAATCTTGTCATCTGCTGCTGCATCTGCCTGTTTTGAAAGAGCTTCATCAAGCTTCTGCTGGTAAACACCATCCTGGTTAGGATTTACTACCCAATGGATTTCTGTGCCATCCTTAAGATATGTAATTGTACCGTCTTTAGAAGTTTCTTTAACCTCCGGGTAAACAGCCTCAACTCTTGTTCTGAACTCGTCGTTCCATGAATAGATATTGATAACCTTTCCCTCTGCTGCATTAGAAGCTCCACCTTCTGTTCCGTTTCCTGCTGTTGTTCCACATCCTGCAAGGAGTGTTGCCCCCATAGACAGTAACAGCATTGTGCTAATCACTTTCTGTTTCATTTTTCATTTCCTCCCTAGAAACTATTTTGATATCTCGTTTACAGTTGTAATATTACTCCTTAACCGTTTTCGTTTATATTAAATCAATTGTAAAAATATCAGATTCATGTCATAATAATAGAAAGATGACATAAATCTAATATTTTGTTGCAAAGGAGAACCTTTATGGCACTTTCAAAAGAATGGTATGACGCAGAATTTGTTGACAGCGAGAGCGAATCACTGCATCGTGCTCCAAGTATTGAATATAGTTTTTATAACGCAGTCAAAACCGGGGATATGGAATATGTAATAAAAAACTGCAAAGAAGATGCATTTATACACCTTGACGGAACAGGTGTATTGTCCAGAAATACTTTACAGAATATCAAATATCACTTTGTTGTCACAACCGCCATGATCACAAGATACTGTATTGATGGAGGACTCGAGCCTGAGCAGGCATACCGTCTGAGTGACTTCTATATACTTAAGATGGACAGCTGCTCCACCGTACGCCAGGTTGCTGACCTGCATCACGAGATGGCAAAGGATTTCACAGGTAAGATGGTGCTGCAGAAGAAATCGTCTATCCTCTCAAAGCCTGTTACCCAGTGTGTTGACTATATATACAGCAACATAAAGAGCGTATCACAATAGCTGATCTGGCATGCAAGGGCTTTCGAGAGCTATCTTTCAAGGGTATTCAAGCAGAATCTCGGTGTTTCGATAAGTGATTATATAAGGGAAAAGAAAATAGAAACGACTCACCTGCTCAAATACTCAGATAAGCCGATTATAGATATAGCCAACTACCTGTCATTTTCATCACAGAGCCACTTTATCCAGATATTGAGAGTTTTACAGGGCTTACACCAAAGAAATATCGCGACAGGTACTACAAATCCATGTGGTAGCCTGATGCCAAAAGCCTTGTACTACGCACAAAAAATTTCCACGCAAATATGCGTGGGAATTTTATTTAGCTGATACCCAATTATACGATATCAAACGCTATTAATTTTATAAACTATCACTCTATGTATATCTCAACCGTATGACATTTGTCTGTAGAAAGCATTTCAATAGCATGCTTTGGAATACGCACGCTGTTTCCTGTAACATTTTCCACTTTTACATCATCACAGAGCGCTCTTTTGACGTGCGTATCCCCAGGTTCGAGCTTATCAGGATTGTGAACTAAAATATCAAATCCATGACCTGCAAATTCTAACGAAACTTTTGCATCACCTTTTTCGTTATACTGCTGTGGCATGAGTGCAGGCTCAATAACAAGATCTCCAAGCTCTCCATGGACTCCGTATACAGATGTTATCATAGTAAGCATGTACCAGCTTGCGGCACCTGTAAGGTATGAATACAGACCTCTTCCATCATTATCAAAATACTCCGGTACTCCCGGATACATCCTGCTTCTGTCAAAGTCCATCGCAGTATCAAGAAGCGTCTTTAATACCTTGTACCCCTCTTTTATAAAGCCCTGTTTATAGAGCGCATTGGCATACATTACAGCCATATGTGAGAATACAGCACCATTTTCTTTTTCACCATATGCAAATCCAAACATTCTTCCAAGATCAAACTTTTCTTCCTTAAAATCAGTGTTTAGTCTGTAGCCACCGGCTTTTTGATCAAACAGATATTTGTCTGCACTATTACAGATTGCCTTGATCTGTTCTTTTTTTGCGGTTCCACTCATGATGGCAAATACCTGTCCTGTAAGCATCATGCGTACATCTCCACTCTCACATCGTTCCACCGGTCTGCCGTTATTGTCATAATATCCGTTGAACCAGCCTCCATCCGTGCCATCTGATATCCATTCGTTTTCGCGGATGTTTTTCATCATCCACTCAGCCTTATGCTCCAGGTTTTCGCAAATCGCAGCTATTGGGACAAGAACAGTGCCTCCGCTTGTGCAGTTCTCACATGCTTTTGCATAGCTCATGAGAAGCTCCTGCTTTTTGTCAGGGCAGTTGTAAAGTATTTCGTCATCAGCAAGCAGCAGCTTAAGCTCATCTAACACCTCAATCCTGTTTATTCCGCTTATTTTTTCCACATTTCTTAAACACTTTGCTATATCAAGCAGATTTCCGGCATATGCACATGTAAATGCAACACTTTCGCCTTTGTCCCATGCCATATCGAGCGCATCGTTCCAGTCTGCACCGTGCAGCCTCATCTCGTTGTGCTCCCCCACATCATAGAAAGCGCACAGATTTTGGATCAGAATATGCTCTAAAACCGTTCCAAAATATATCTGACCGCCTGCCGTCCTTTGTTTGTTACCATATGTAGTATTCCATGCTTCATCATGGCTTGTGCCTCTCATGGACTGATAATCCTTAAAGTACGTCGTACGCTCAAACAGTACATCTGTATCACCGGTCTGGTCAATATAAAGCTTTGTGGTTACAAATGGCCAGAATGCGTGATCCATCCATACACGTGTGATGTTATTTCTGTCAGCAATAAACTCGCCGGGCTCGTTTCCTATAATAGTCGCATTGGTTCCATCAATTCTCACACCGCCATAATTGTTTACAATCATCCTGCGGACATCCGAAGGCTCCATAAGTAAAAGTGCAAGACAGTCCTGCCATAGATCTCTCCAGCCTCTTCCACCTTTTCCATAATCATGATGTGGAAGGAATGAACAGCCGTATATTCTTCGCAAGATAGGTTGAAAACATATCCATTTAAGATAATTGTCCTCCTTGGCATTTCCTGTCTCAAAATCAATATTTACCTTGTCTATCCAGTGTTTCTTGACGGTGTTTAGTTCTTCTTTTACTTCAAGTACACTGCGGTACCGTCCGGTAATGGCATTTACGTCATTTTCTTTTTCCGTAAGACCTGCAAGCATGATATAGCTTACCGTCTCCAGCGGTTTTATAATACGGTTTGCAAATTTTATTGCTCCGGCTGCTTCTTTTCCCTGAAATTTTTCTCCGGCCTTTGCACCTGCTTTTTCAGTTCTGACTGCCTCAGGAATAAGGAAAGAACCTCCCTCTCCTATAAACTGCTCAACGGTAGGATAGAAACTCTCAGGACTTTCTCCGTTTCCGGATGATCCATATACGAAGTAGCTTATATCATTTTTCCGGTGTCCACGCTCATCAAATGAGAGGACAGGTGTAACCTCAATGCCGTATTGTGTGGTTTCTATTCTGTGCAAAAGTGATGTCACATGTCTGTGATCCCTGATATTGTCAGCACTTCTGCCATAGATTGGGATTGCCCCGATCGGGACTATCTCCATAGCCTCATCTGTCTTGTTAGTGATCTCCACAAGCATGACTTCCATGCTTCCATCAAGTGTGACAAATGATGTTGTGTCGGCCTCTAACCCATATATCTTTGAAGCACGGTGCAGCTTCTGCCACATTAAACCTGCCTCAAGCTCACTTTCATCCTGATTACCTGTAAATCTGTCGGCCTCCTGCTGTGCAGATGATCCGCATACTGACCAGAAGCCCTTCCCCACAATCCGACACCAGAAATTTCTGGTGCCTTTATTGTTGTGGAGATTTTCTATACTAACAGGTTCCAGAAGAAAGGTATTCTGGCTTGTTTTACTGTCTCCGCCGAGAGTTGGTGTAATGCTTGATTTAAGCCCTTTTTCCCCTGCAAGCGGCAGATACAGTCCACTGTAGTTTTCGGGATTTTTGATCCTGAAGGTTCCGTATTTGTCTATAAAATCTATATCTTTCATATTTTCAATCAATCCTCTATACAATTACAAATCAAATTTTCACACACCATATACAATCCTATAGCAGTCATTATCCCACCTACGGAAAATTTACATGGTAAGCTCAATCTCTGTCTGCTCGCTAAGAAGCTCTTTTGGAATATAGTCTCCCTCAACCGCCTGTCCGTTTACAAGAAGGCTCTTGCATCCGCTCTCAACATGATCAGGATTTTTTACAACTATATGAAGATGGCATCCCCTGAAATCCTTCTCTATCTCAAATCCATCCCAAGCTTTTGGAATAGACGGAGCAATATGAAGTCCATAGAAATCAGGACGCATACCAAGTATTCCCTCTACACATCCAACCATGACTGTTGAAGCAGTTCCTGTGAGCCAGTGTACATGTGAACGTCCAAAGTTCGGACTTGCTTTTCCTTCAGTAAACTGTCCATAGCAGTACGGCTCAAGTCTTCTTATCTCTGCTCTGTCATTCTGTGCGGCAGGAGCATTTTCAATAAAATACTTAAAAGCTCTGTCTCCATGTCCTTTAAGTGCCTCAGCAAGAATTATCCAGCCCTGTGACTGTGAGAATATTCCTGCATTCTCTTTAGTTCCCGCATTGTATATCACTGCAAGTGCTCCGTCGAATGCGTGAGCATGATATGGAGGATCCATAAGAATGGCGCCATACTCGGTATTGAGTCTTTCATATACCATTTCAAGAGCCTTATCAGCCTGCTCATCACTTGCAAATCCACTTATAACAGCCCAGCTCTGTGGGTTGAGCCACATATTTGCCTCAGGATCATCACGCTTTCCGATAACCTGTCCATCCCCTGTAAATCCACGGATAAATCTGTCCTCGTTCCAGCAAAGCTCCTGAATGATCTTTCCGAGTTTTTCCTGGCTCTCATCAAGATATGTGATATATTCATCATCTTTCTTATAGGCTGCAAACTCTTTTAATATAGTCATTGCATAGTAGAACTGAAGTGCTACGAAGGTTGACTCTCCATCTGCACCAAGCCTCAGGCAGTCATTCCAGTCTGCGTAAAGTCCTGCAGGCATTCCATGTTTTCCGAGGTGGTTCATCGAAAAATCAATTGCTCTCTTTAAATGCTCGTAAACCGTTCCCTCATCCTTGTTGGCGAATGGAATGACCTCATCTATAAATGCTACATTTCCTGTCTCTGATACATATTTGTATACAGTTGGGAAAAGCCATAATGCATCATCAGCTCTGTAAGCCGGATGTCCTGTCTCCTGTACATAGGAAGCGTCGTCAGGAGTATCCTCATGTCCCGGATTGTGTGTAAACTTGACAAGTGGAAGTCCTCCACCGTTATCAACCTGTGCTGAGAGCATGAATCTGATCTTTTCAACAGCCATCTCAGGTGCAAGGTGTATAACACCCTGAATATCCTGGACCGTATCACGGTATCCGTATCCGTTTCTGAGTCCACAGTATGTAAATGATGCAGCCCTTGACCAGATAAATGTCATGAAACAGTTATATGCGTTCCATGTATTGATCATTGTGTTGAACTCATCACTTGGTGTATTAATCTGGAAATGTGATAACTGTCCATGCCAGTATGCGATAAGCTCCTCAAGTTCTTTGTCGCAGACAGCTTTTGTATCCGTGTAAGAAGCAACAATCTTTCCTGCTGTCTCATTATCTATCATTCCAACTAAGAATGCTATTGTCTTTGTCTCGCCCGGTGCCAGCTCCAATACTGTTGTGATTGCTCCACAGCTATTCTCGTTGTAGTTGCCGTGGTTGTTAAGCTTTCCGCTCTCTACTCCGACAGGATTGCCATATCTGTGATATTCTCCGAGAAATTCTCCCCTGTCACCGCACCAGCTGTCAACAGGTGCTCCTGCAAGTCCGATAAATCTGTTTACCACATCCTTGTTGTCAATTTCCTTGCCATCCTCGATGCGGTCAAGATTGGCATGGATCATCTGACGCACTCTGTTCTCCACAAATACTGTCTTTGTAATATACTGTGAATACTGCAGATTCACCTGATCCTGCTCATAGTTGCTGTTGTTTGTAAACTCAGCGTAGCCTGTAATATTAAGGCTTCTTGCCTTATCAGAATTATTTGTCACGCTCAAATTCCACACTTCGTATGTCTTGTTCAGCGGAACGTAGTAATATCTTACTTCTGAATGAATACCGCTGTAATCAGCCATCATCTTTGTGTATGCTGTTCCATGATGACACTCACTCTTGTATTCATTCAAATCCTTTCCTACAGGCTGCCACGAAGCTGACCAGTAATCCTTGCTCTCGTTGTCTCTGATATAAATATATCTGCCAGGCTCATCGAACTGATTAAACACATATCTCAAAAGCCTTCCGTTTGCACCTGACTTTGCAAAGCTGTATCCACCTGCATTATTGGAAACAATTGCTCCATACTCCGGCGATCCAAGATAGTTTACCCATGGTGCCGGTGTGTCAGGTCTTGTAATAACATATTCTTTTTTTGATTCATCAAAATATCCGTATTTCATATTCATTACTCCATTCTCTACTTAATTATGTGATCTACGGTTACAACTGCCTCCAACGTATATTCAGCAGTGATCCATTTTCGTAATATAATATACATTTTTGCAACAGTGTATTATACAAAATTATTTCTTAAAATATCAGATTCATGACATAACTAAACTTATCTCACAATATATAAAAAAACCGGACGCATACGCGCCCGGTCCTTGAAAGGAATATGTATTTTACTAAAACTGTCCGAGATACGGTATACGGAGCAGTTAAAGTACGTGGTTAGTTATTAGTTTTCTTTCTTTTTTTCAGGAATGAAACCGCTAAAATAAGTGCTCCAGCCATAGCACCAAATACATAAGCCAGAATCGGTGAATTGTCACCTGTTTTTGCTGCTTTTGCAGTTTTTGATTCCTTTACTGCCTGTGTTGTTTTAGCCTTATCTGATTCAGAGGTCTTAATTACCGGCGCAGGTACCTTCGGCTGCTCATTTTTTATATCTGTATTGATATCCTCTTTCGGATCGTCCTTTGGATTGTCCTTGATGTCATCTTTCGGATCATCCTTTGGATTGTCCTTGATGTCATCTTTCGGGTCGTCCTTTACTTCCTCAAGTGATATGTCATCAATGTGTACCTCATGCTGTGTTGTTATCTGGTTATCCCCGATTTTGCCAAGGCATGCACTGAAAAATGCTGCTGTGTCTGTATCCTCATTCATTGTAAATGTATCCTCAAAGGTCTGGTAGTCCTTTGTGAGATCTACTATATTGTCATTTGAGTATACATGCCAGTCACGGTTTTCCTGTCCCTGCATCACAACTCTGATCTTCCTGTTGAGACTTGATTTTGCTTTAAATTTAAGCTTGTAGGTCTTACCCTTTTCAAGTTTTATATTTTCCTGCTTAATCTGTACTTTCCAATCCGCATCGCCTGTATCTTTTATTGTTACAGCCAGTGCATTGTCATCCTTAAGGCTGTCAACTACATATGATGCTTTTGCTGATGAATCTACATATATTGTATAGCCTGTTGTTCCATCATTGAAGGATCCGTTTTTGATGAGCGCATTCTCGACAAGGCTTACATTGTCAAGCCAGGTTGTTTTCTGCATTCCAAGTGTTATCGAAATGTTATGGTTTACATACTGTGCATCCGAAGGAAGTTCAACCGCGAAATCTTTCGTCTCTCCTGCTTTGATATCAAATGTGTATACATATCCTCCTATGTTTGCCGTAATAGTATTATCAGCATCTGATGTAGCGGTAAAGCTGAATTTGTATGGTGTTCCTGTCGCAAATGCCAGTTCTTCCTGAGACATAACTACAGCAGATTTCTCATTTCCGCTCATTGTAACCTTAAATCTTCTTCCATCAGAGAATGGAGTGACTGTCACATCTGCATTTTCAGCATTTGATATATTCCAGTATCCTAAATGTTTATCTCCCTCCTGGAAGCTTCCATTGTATACATAGTTTCCATTAGCCAGAACAGTTTTCTTCTCTTTCTCATTTGGATCTGCTTTCTTGGTCCTCTTTACTGATACATTGCTGATACAGATATCTGCTGTAGAGCCTTTTGCTCCCATATTGAACTCAAGGCGTCCGTTTGCATCACTTGCATCACCCATCTTGAATTCGTAGGTGTAAGTCTGCTTTTTGGTTGTAAGCTGTACATCCTGATGTGGCATATAGCTCTTGTAACCATAATCCGGTGCCTTTACATCAACTCCCATCTCTCTGTCAGCAGATGCATATGCATCAAACTGTACCTGATATGTAGCACCTTTCTCAAACGGAAGATCTGCCTGTACAAGCTGTACACTATAGTCTTCCGTACCTGCCTTTGTAGTCTTTACAGTCATAGTATTGTTGTCTATAGAAGCTTCTGCTTCTCCTTCGTTGTAATGAATTTCCAGTTTGTTTTATCGGAAAGATCCCTTTTGCAGAAAATCTCCATTGTTGATATAGTTGCCTTTTGCATCAGGATCGCGAAGTGTAACTTCCTTTGAGGACGTTTGACATCTTCTTGTAGCTATCCTTCTGATATACACGGACATAATCGATCACATATGGATTATTCTCAAAGCTTGTCTCATCGTTTGGATTTCCAACCCAGCTTCCACCAACAGCAAGATTTAAGATAATGTAAAATGGCTGGTCAAATGGTGCCGGATATGCAAGTGTTCCCTGTCCTACTGTTGTTGAGTGCCATTCGCTCTCCTCGTGGTATTTAACTCCATCCACATACCATGTGATTTTCCCCGGTTCCCAGTCACAGGTAAATGTGTGGAAATCATCAGAGAAATCGGCTCCATCCGTTATAGTATATGTACCCTGTGACTCTGAATGAGGATTTCCGTAATGGAGGGTTCCGTAAGCCTTGTTTGTCTCCTGACCCATTACTTCCATGCAGTCAATTTCGCCACATCTTGGCCACTGACCATATACATTCTCATCATTTGCCATAAGCCAGAATGCAGGAAGGTACCCCTGTCCCTTTGGAACCTTTGCACGGCATTCAAATCGTCCATATATGAAGGTCTTCTTATTCTGTGTTGAAACTCTTCCTGATGTATAGGAAGCTGCTTCTTTTGTTGAGCCGGTATCACCATCAGTCGCATTCATATCAACAAATTTTATAGCAGAAATTGTCACGTCTGATGCCGGTGTGTCGGTATCATTATATTTTCCTAGAGAAATATAGAAATCTGCAGGTGTGTCCTTTGTCATTGTAAATTCAAAACTGATTTCCTGCTCCTTATCCTCTTCAAGCTCCGGTTCACATCCTCCGTACCATTCATATGAAGCACTCATCACACCTGTTTTGAATTTACGGGCTGCTGTGGACTTAGCCTTAAAACTCACTTTATATTTATGTCCGTTTTGCAGTGAAATATTTTGCTGCTTTAACTGGACATTCCAGTCCTGTGTTCCTGCGTTTTTAATACTATAGATGATCGACCCATCAGCTGTCTTTGCTGAAGCATCCGCTGATCCATCTGCTCCACCCCAGTTTGCTATTGTCTGAGTCCAGCCTTCCATTTCCTCCGAAAAATCTGAGTTTTTCAAAAGATTTCCGGCATCCTTATTTTCTGTTTCAGCAACTTTTTTGACCGGATTTATCCTAATTTTCCATCTTTTACCTGAATGTTTTCAGACGAGTCTACATACTCCTGCAGCTCATTATTTACCCATCCTTTTTCATGTGTCTCCACATTCCAGTCAGCACGGTTTAATGAATCACCATTAAACTCATCGCTCCACACTTTTTTGTAGCCATCATAGCTTAGTTTGCCTGTCTGCTGCGCCGCATCCAACGCTCCTTCTGCAAACGTCTGTGACGGCATGGCTGTCATTGCCATAGCAGCCACAAGCATGGCTGATAATACTCTTTTTTTCATAAAGTATCCCTTTCATTTATAGTTATTTGCTATCTCGCATCATGTTACTGTCCACACCTTTCAGCGTAACCCGTAACCATAGCATTACTATAACGATTAAGTGTTCTTAAAATATACAAAAAAAAGCACAAAAACATCAAATTCATGACATTTTAATTTTCTTGTAATTTCCGCAATTCCCTCGGTGTCATGCCAAACTGCGCCTTAAACATACGGCTGAACACCTTATAATTCGTAAATCCATTGTGCTCCAGTATGTCCGTGATGGAATCCTCAGTTGCCAGAAGCTCCTCATGTATGTGATTGATTCTTACCTGATTGACATACTCGAGAAATGTAACTCCCATGCATTTTTTGAACATACGGCAGAAATACTCCTGATTGAGTGAGGCTATGTCTGCAGCCTCCTTTAATGCTATTGGCTCCTGATAGTTTTTCGCCACATATCTAAGGACATCCTTAAGGCGCGCTATCTGTCTGGATTCTTTTCCCGCATTCATCTCTTTGTACGAATAATTTGTAAACAAAATATATAGGAATTCGTTCACTTTTGCCATAAGCCGAAGCTCATAGCCCTTGCCCTTTTTCCGGTATATATGCGCTATCGACTTAAGAAGAGACTTCATCTGCTCATATTTTCTGCTGCCATGCTCGGTCTCATAGCACTCTCTAAACCTTATATGTCCGTAATCGTCTATGTAGCTGTCCAGATATGCATACGGTATCTGCACCAGAAGCACCCTGACTCTTTCATAGCTTTGCGTGCCATGTATCTTATTTGAGTTTATGACAAAAAATTCATTTTCTTGCAATGTATATTCATTTTCACCGCAGACAACCTGCAGTGAGCCGGAAACTACATAGATTATCTCTATATGGTCATGCCAGTGCCTCGGTGAAAACTGCCTGTAGTCCTCATATCTGTCGCAGTAGATTGGAAGATGTGGTATTGATCTGACGTTTTCGTGTGTGTATTGCTGCATAATTTTCTCCCTGACTTACTAAATCAAACTTCGTATTTAATGCTATGATACCTTTTGACCCTTTAATCATGCTATATTAGCCTGAGGATATCCAAATTATTCCGAAGGAAAACAATATTCATAGTTTGAAATTCTACCTTCAAAATATACTCCTCTCACGCAAAAAGTCAATATCGACCTAAAATAATGTCAGTATCACAATTGTATATATCGCTTTTATAATTTACAATCATCTTATACGAAAAGAACAAGCTCCCGACATATTAATATATGGGAAGCTCTTTAAATAATAAAAATATAAGAAAGGTAATCTGCTATGAACAAATGGTCACGATTCAAATTCACTCCTAATCTTCCACTTGGGGCAAATGGTGAAAGAGTTACAGGAAGCAAGGCTCACATAGAGCTTTCAAAGGAAGCTGCCAAGGAAGGCATGGTACTTCTCAAAAACGAAAACAACGTACTCCCTCTTGCAGCGGGTTCTAAGGTAGCCCTGTTTGGAAAGGGTACTTTCGACTATGTAAAGGGCGGTGGCGGAAGCGGTGATGTAACCGTTGCATATATCCGCAATCTCTACGAAGGACTTAAGCTTCAAAAAGAGAAAATAAGCATATTTGAGGAGCTGTGCGATTACTACCGCAACGACATTAAAAAGCAGTATGCAGCCGGTGCTGTACCCGGCATGACTATAGAGCCGGATGTACCGGCTGAGCTTTTAAGCAAGGCACAGGCATATACCGACACTGCTATCATCTCAATCTGCCGCTACTCCGGAGAAGGCTGGGACAGAAAGAGTGTTATTGACCCAAACAACAAGGCTCTATGGGACTACGAACGCGAGATGACCGAGAAGTCGGCAGAGCTTTTTAAGGATGGTGATTTCTGTCTCTCCGTAAAAGAAAAGGAGATGATTGACACTGTAAAAGCCAGTTTCAAAAATGTAATCGTGATTTTAAATGTCGGTGGAATGGTTGATACATCTTGGTTTGCTTATGATAATCAGATTCAATCAGCACTGCTTGCCTTACAGGGTGGCATGGAAGGCGGGCTCGCTGCCGCTGAGCTTCTCGTAGGAGATGGCAATCCTTCCGGAAAAACTGTCGATACATTTGCCAAATCACTCGACGACTATCCGTCTACTTACAATTTCCACGAGTCAAGAGACTATGTGGACTATACCGATGATATATATGTCGGATACCGCTATTTCGAGACAATTCCGGGAGCTGCCGAGAAGGTTGTATACCCATTTGGCTATGGACTCTCATACACCACATTTGATGTGGAGACTGTTTCTGCCGGCGTTGTGAATTCCAACTGTACGTCTGAGGCCAATAAGCTCTACGCAAAAGTCCGTGTGACAAATACAGGTAAATTCTCCGGAAAAGAGGTTGTTCAGGTATACATTGCTAAACCACAAGGAAAGCCGGCAGGTTGCTGGAGCCTGCAGCCCTTTGAAAGACAAGAGAACTGCAGCCGGGTGAATCACAGCTTATGATCCTTCACATGGGAAATAAACGATATGGCGTCATATGATGACCTTGGAAAGGTTAAAAAATCTGCATATGTACTTGAAGCCGGTTCATATGATATATACGTTGGAACGAGCGTCCGTGACGTGACAAAAGCTGATTACTCATATATATTAAATCATGATGTAATTACCGAGCAGCTTTCAGCAAAGCTGGTTCCTACAAGTCTGCCAAAGAGAATGCTCGCTGACGGAAGCTATGAAGCTCTGCCTCAAAGTGAGCCTGTTGACACCGACTACTCAGCTATTGGCAACATTGACCCTTCCCTGACAGAGGGTGTTGCTCCCGGTCAGAGAGCCATCCCATACTTCCGCTTTGCCGATGGCATGGCTAAAAACGGCAGTCACGACATCATGGATGTTGTGGAAGGACGTATCACGCTTGATGAATTTGTATCAGAGCTTTCCATCGATGATCTCATTCATCTGCTCGGCGGACAGCCAAACACCGGTGTTGCAAATACCTTCGGTATCGGAAATATGCCTGAATACGGTATTCCTTCTGTCATGACAGCAGATGGTCCTGCAGGAGTGCGCATAGCACCTGAGGTCGGTATATGCACCACTGCGTTTCCATGCTCCAC